>ERZ1673742.3073-NODE-3073-length-11448-cov-3.839024_pt1 | contig 11448 bp, 9 predicted proteins | sample MGYA00580208_ERZ1673742 | MGnify/ENA primary metagenome ERZ1673742 (study PRJEB41218, sample SAMN15661774) | gut metagenome | host: Homo sapiens | place: Canada: London | collected 2015-08-20/2019-03-30 | study: EMG produced TPA metagenomics assembly of...
ATTTTTTTAAAAACACATTATATTTTCCCGCTTATTTATTTCTCTCATATCTCACAAACTTATATTCCAGATCAAAATATGTCTGCTCTTCACTCTCTGCTGCCACATGCCACTGTGGATCTTCATCCAGATTCGGAAAATAACTGTCTGCAATATAAGCAAAATCAATCTTGGTCACCTGAGCAGCATCGCAATAAGGAAGAAGCTGCTTATAGATAGTGTCGCCGCCGATGCAGTATACATCTTCTGCCGGATACTTTTTCAATTCTTCCATAAGCTCTTCAATAGAATGAACGATTATGGCATCTTTCACCTTGTAATTCTCATTTCTGGTAAGAACGATGTTTATGCGGTTTTTAAGAGGAAGCCCTCCTGGGAAACTCTCCAGGGTCTTTCTTCCCATAACACAAACCTTGCCAGTGGTCTCCTGACGAAACATTTTCATATCCGCCGGAATGCTTACAAGAAGCTTATTGTCTTTTCCAATTCCCCAGTTTTTGTCAGCAGCTACTATTATTTTCATTTCTTATAATCTCCTTTATACGAACTCCTAGAGCGTGTCTAAAAATCATTCCCGCAATCTGCACGCCCCACTTTGCGGGAGATTTTGCCCAAATTCGGTTGCCGTAGCCCGCTACAGCAGCCTCACCATATCTGAAACGCATGCGGCATTGGAACCCTTTCTCATTTACTCCATGTTTAAATGGCAATCGGAATATTTTTAATCTGAGGCCAGGTCTGATAATTCTCCACGATCAGATCATCCGTGGTAAAATCATAAAAATTCTTCACATTCGGATTCAGTTTCACAGTCGGTGCCGGATAAGGTGTCCTGGAAATCAGCTCCTTGATAACCGGAACATGTCTGTCATAAATATGACAATCCGCGATCACATGTACCAGCTCACCGGCTTCCATGTCACAGCACTGTGCGATCATCATCAACAACAGGGAATACTGGCATACATTCCAGTTATTTGCAGCCAGGATATCCTGGGAGCGCTGGTTCAAAATGGCATTTAAAGTCAGCTTGTCCTTTCCAGGCTCCTTTGTTACATTGAAGGTCATAGAGTAAGCACATGGGTAAAGATTCATCTCATGAAGATCTTCATGCACATAAATATTGGTCATAATACGACGGCTGTATGGATTATTCTTCAGATCATAAAGAACACGGTCTACCTGATCCATCATGCCTTCTTTGTACTGATGCTTCACACCCAGCTGATAACCATACGCTTTTCCAATGGAGCCATTCTCGTCAGCCCAGCTATCCCAGATATGGCTGTGAAGGTCATGAATGTTGTTTGATTTTTTCTGCCAGATCCAGAGGATCTCATCCATAGCGCTCTTTAATGCGGTCTTGCGAAGGGTCAGCGCTGGAAATTCTTTTCTCAGATCATAACGGTTCACAACACCAAAACGTTTGATCGTATAAGCAGAAGTGCCATCCTCCCACACCGGCCGGACCTTCTCCCCTTCTGTACTGGTTCCGTTCTCAATTACGTCTTTACACATATCTATAAAAATATGATCAGCTAAACTCATACCTGTCTTTTTCCTCCTGGTCTCCATTGTGCGTTCTTTATAGCAACACGATACCTGGCTGCCAGAGTCTCTCCACACCAAGTATCTCGCTGCTTTTCATACTTCAACAATTTTAGCATAGATTCCTGTAAATAACAAGTTCTTTGCCCTCCTGTCTCCCTTCTGCTTGCTCTGGTTTTATTGTTTTTTCAAAGCCTTGTCAAATCACCTTTTTCTTTACAATCTTATTTTCCCGTGTTATAGTAAACCCCATGAAGAAAATTTTAATCCATTTACTGAAACCTCTTTCTTTTCTTCCTGCAATTCTGATGATGTATCTGATCTATTCATTTTCAGCCCAGACAGGGGAGGTGTCCGGAGCCCTAAGCTATGAAGTCAGCTACCAGATTGTGGAAACCAAGAATGAAGTTCTCAACGAAAACAAAACTTATGACGAGCTCGCCTATTCTGCCAGCTCCATCGAATTTTATGTGCGAAAAGCAGCTCACATGACAGAGTACTGTCTGCTTGCCATTGCCATTTCTTTCCCACTTTATGTTTACGGAGTAAGAGGTATCTGGCTGATCCTGCTGGCAGGCGCCATATGCGTAGGCTTCGCAGGCTTTGATGAATACCACCAGTCCTTTGTGGCAGACCGCGGACCTTCTGTACGTGATGTGGGAATCGACAGCATCGGAGTCACAGCGGGAATCCTGTTGGTGCAGGCATTCTGCTGGTCCACCCTACATAACCCAAGCGGGAAACGGCGGCGGAGACGGCGTTAGAGCGTGTATTTCAACAAAAAACAGACTTCTGATTGATTATCACTCATTCGGAAGTCTGTTTATTTTTTTTATATTTAGTATTGTATTCGTAATTTCATGCTGTTATAATCATAAAACGCAAAAGTAACCGCCCGGTCTGCAAACTAGTGTTTACTTTTGACATTATATACACGGACTAACCGTCTATCGGCAACACTCATTTTTCATACATGTATTAACACTATCTATTAAATATGTCAATTTCTTTTCAAAAGCAATACTCTCTATTCTTCATCCTCTGTAGCATCCCCTAACTGGCTAACCAGATTAGCGCGGTCAGCGATAGACATTTTCTTATTCAAGGATGAAGTACCTTCCATTTTAGATTCAACTGTCCCTGAAGTTTCTGTCTCAGAAGCCTGTGCTTCACTTTCTGCATTCGACTCCTTCTGCATCTTGCCAGCCTTTATGCTGCCGCGGATTCCATTGATCACGAAAGCAACGCCAAGCACAATAAAAATCACTCCCGCAACCATAAATCCAGGACTGCTGCCCTCAGCACCATTTATTACATTCTGGCAAAGTGAAACACCCAGATAAGCCACATAAACCCCTGCCAAAATCATAACCAGGCAGGTTCTCATAGGCATAGCAGACTTCCCATTTCTGACTTTCTGCTTCTCATTTACATCAGCCTCTTCCAAATTCTTATTTTCCATATTCATCCCCCTTATGAAATAGCAAACTGACTCTCATACAGATTCGCATAAAAGCCCTTCTTCGCCAGCAATTCCTCATGTCTGCCCTGTTCGATAATATTTCCGTCCTTCATGACCAGGATCAGATCTGCCTCCTGAATAGTAGAAAGACGATGTGCTACAATAAAGCTGGTTCTTCCTTCCATCAACTCTGCAAAAGCCTTCTGCACCTTCACCTCAGTACGGGTATCAATGGAAGAAGTGGCCTCATCCAGGATCAGCATGGTCGGGTGCATCAGCATAACCCTTGCAATGCAGAGAAGCTGCTTCTGTCCCTGGGAAATATTTCCGCCGCCCTCTGAAATCACGGTGTCATAGCCGTTTGGCATACGCTTGATAAAACTGTGGGCATGTGCATGCTTAGCTGCCTCCATAACCTCTTCCAAAGTCGCATCCGGCTTTCCATAGGCAATGTTCTCGCGGATGGTTCCTGCCTTCAGCCAGGTCTCCTGAAGCACCATACCAAAGTTTCGTCTCAGGCTGTCTCTTGTCAGCTCTCTTACCGGATAACCGCTTACCTTAATCTGTCCCTTATCTACATCATAGAATCTCATAAGAAGGTTGATCATAGTGGTCTTACCGCATCCGGTAGGTCCGACGATGGCGATCCTCTGTCCGGGTTTTACGTCAATGGAAATATCAGTAAGAAGCGGAACTTCTTTTCGGTAAGAAAAGGAAACATTCTCCACGCTTACACGACCGTCTGCTTTCTCCAGTTCTGCAGCACCAGGCGCATCTGGCTCCTGTGCCGGTGTGTCAATAAAGTCAAAGAGACGTTTTGCACATGCCAACGCATTCTCCAGCTCTGTGATAACGCCGGAAATCTCATTAAACGGCTTGGTATACTGATTTGCATAGTTCAGGAAGCTGGTCAGCTGTCCCACAGTCATACCGCCCTTAATTACTGTAAATGCACCAAAAATTCCAACTGCTGTGTAAACAAGGCCATTTACAAAACGTGTGGACGGGTTCGTAATAGAGGAAAAGAAAATCGCTTTGATCCCGCAGACGCGAAGCTCTTCATTTACTTTTCCAAATCTTTCATTGGCTCTCTCCTCATAGGAAAAAGCCTGCACGATCTTCTGATTTCCAACAAGCTCTTCCACAATAGAAGTCATCTCCGCTCTCTTCTCGGACTGCTCCTGGAACATGCGGAAGGTTCTGCCTGCAATAAAGCTTGCCACAAACAGGGAAATCGGAGTAAGCAAAATGACGATCACTGCAATCTTCACACTGATGGAAAGCATAAATCCAATGGTTCCAAAGATGGTCAGCACACCGGTAAACAGCTGGGTAAAGCCCATAAGGAGACCATCTGAAAACTGACTGACATCAGAAACAATACGGCTTAAAATATCTCCTGGCTGATTGGCATCTATATAAGATACCGGCACCTCCTGAAGATGGGCAAACGCCTGGCTTCGCACATCCTGCACCACGCTGTAGGTAACCTGGTTGGTAAGAAGGTTCATCACCCACTGGGAAACTGCATTTCCCACAACGATCACAGCCAGAGTTCCAAGTACCTTTAAAAGTCCGGCTACATTTACATTTCCCGGACCTACGATATTATCTACACCATTACCAATCAGAATGGGTGTATACAGGGTAAATCCAACGGTGACAAGCGCTGTCAGAAGCATAATGATAATTTTTGCTTTGTAAGGGCTGATAAATCTAAGTACCCTCTTCATAGTCTCTTTATTCTTTCCCATCAGCGGTTCACCTCCTGTTCAGAAAGCTGTGACAGGCAGATTTCTCTGTAGACCTCACAGGATTCCATAAGCTCTTTGTGTGTTCCCACACCAGCCAGCTTTCCATCATCCAGGACCAGAATCTTGTCTGCCTGCTTGATGGAGGTTGCTCTCTGGGAAACGATAAACACAGTCATTCCCTTTGTCTGCTCATGAATGGCATGACGAAGAGCCGCATCTGTGGCAAAGTCAAGGGCAGAAGCACTGTCATCCATGATCAAGATCTCCGGATCTCCCACCAGTGCTCTTGCTATGGTAAGACGCTGGCGCTGTCCGCCGGAAAGATTGGCGCCGCCCTGACTTACCATGGTATTTAAGCCCTCCGGCTTACTTTTTACAAAATCACTTGCCTGCGCAATGGAAAGAGCCCGCTGGATTTCCTCTTCTGAAGCGTCCTCTTTCCCCCATTTCATATTGTCACGGATGGTTCCCTTAAACAGAACTGCCTGTTGTGGTACCATCCCCACCTTTTTACGAAGCTGTGAAAATGGATATTCTTTTACATTATTTCCATCAATTACCACATTACCGGAAGTTACGTCATAGAAGCGTGGGATCAGATTGACCAGAGTGGATTTACCACATCCGGTACCACCAATGATACCGATGGTCTCACCTGGTTTTGCCGTAAAGGAAATATGGGAAAGCGCCGGCTCCTTGCTGCCTGCATAGGTAAAGCTCACATCTTCAAAGACAACTCTTGCAGCGCCTGCATTTTCTTTCTGAACACTATTGCCCTGATCCGTGAGAGACGGCTGTGTATCCAGCACCTCATTCAGACGCACACCGGAAGCCATAGCCTTTGTCACTGCCACGATCAGGTTTGCAAGAGCGATCAGTGCGATCAGGATCTGGTTCATATAGTTTACAAGGGCAACCACTTCCCCCTGTGTAAGAATACCCACAGACACTTCCTTGCTTCCATACCAGAGGATTCCGATAATGGCAAAGTTCATGATAACCGTAGTGGCAGGATTCAGAAGTGCGGAAATTTTTCCCGCTCTTACCTGCACCTTGGTGTAATCGTCGTTTACTTCTGAAAATTCTTTATATTCTTCCTGCTGTCTTCCAAAAGCCCTTACTACTCTGGCACCCACATGATTCTCTCTGGTGATCAGGGAAATCCTGTCCAGGAATGACTGAGCCTTTTTGTAAATTGGCACTGTTGTGCGCATAATTCCGTAAATTACAATGGAGATCACCGGAACCGCAATCAGGAAGATCAGGCCAATCTTCACATCAATGGTAAAGGACATGATCACTGCACCCACAACAATAAAAGGGGAACGAAGGAACAGACGCAGCACCATGTTCACACCAGTCTGTGCCTGATTCACATCATTGGTGATCCTTGTCACAAGGGTAGGAGTTCCAAGCATATCCAGTTCTCTGTAAGAAAGTCTGCTGATATGAGAAAAAAGCTCCTTGCGAAGGGCAGTGCTGAATCCCATGGCTGCCTTTGCAGAAAAATACTGTGCAGTCAGAGAACATGCAAGGCCGATCACTCCAAGCAGTACCATGATCACACACTGGTGCCAGATATAGACATTGTCCTGATTCTTAATGCCGATATCCATGATTCTGGCAACAACCAGAGGCACGATCAGCTCAAAGGTGGCCTCCAGCATTTTGAACAAAGGAGCCAGAAAACTTTCTTTCTCATAGCCCTTCAAAAATCTGATCAGTCTCTTCATCTTACTTCTTATTCTCCTGGATTCGTCCGTATAATCTGGTCATGGCGTTAATTCTGTGAATGATCTCATCCGTAAGCTGACCTCTTGTAAGACGCCATTTCCAGTTGTCTCCCAAAGTAGAAGGCGTATTCATTCTCGCTTCATTTCCAAGACAGAGATAATCCTGCAAAGGTACTACGCACACTTCTGCTACTGAGGACTGTGCCGCCCGGATAAGCCCCCATACACATTCATCTGTGTCTTTCTCCTCACAGGCTGTGTACCGGTTCACATAGGCTCTGTTTGACTGGGTAAGGTTCCCAAGCCAGCCCTTCGTAGTCTCATTGTCGTGGGTTCCAGTGTATACAATGCAGTTTTTATCATATCGGAAAGGAAGATATACGCTCTCGCCGCTTTCATCAAAGGCAAACTGAAGCACCTTCATACCCGGATATCCGGATTCTGCCAGAAGCTCCCTGACGCTGTCTGTAAGGAATCCCAGATCCTCTGCGATCACATCCAGATCCTTAATTTTCTCCTCCAGGACCTTGAACAGTTCTATTCCAGGACCTTTTTCCCACTTTCCATTCTCAGCGGTCTCATCTCCATAGGGAACTGACCAGTACTCGTCAAAACCGCGGAAATGATCGATCCGGACCTTGTCGTACAGCTTCATACAGTGAGTCATACGAAGAATCCACCAGTTATAGCCTGTTTTTCTGTGATCTTCCCAATTATAAAGCGGATTTCCCCACAGCTGACCGGTTGCAGAAAAAGCGTCTGGAGGACATCCTGCCACTGCTACCGGTGTAGCCTCCTCATCAAACTGGAACAGATCCGGGTTCGCCCATGCATCTGCGCCATCAAAAGCCACATAAATAGGAAGATCACCGATGATCTTAATACCTCTGTCATTTGCATATTTCTTCAGCCGGTTCCACTGGCGGTAGAACCAGAACTGCTGAAAGGCATAGAAGCTGATATCTTCCTTCAGCTCCTCTCTTGCCTTAGCAAGCGCCTCCGGCTTACGTGTCTTTAAGTCCTCCGGCCACTGATTCCAGGAAATTCCCTCCAGGCTGTCCTTTACTGCCATATAAAGACAATAATCTGCAAGCCAGAAGCCCTGCTCTTTCTCAAAGGCTTCCATCTCCTCACGGATCAGCTGAAGCTCCTTTTCTTTCCCATCCATTTGGTAAAAACGTCTGTAAGCCTTCCGAAGAAGGGAAAATCTGGAAAGATAAACCTTCTCATAGTCCACATAGCTTTTGCTGCCGCCCCAGTCACATTCTGCACATTCTGCTGCTGTGAGAAGGTCTCTCTGGATCAATTCCTCCAAATCAATGAAATAAGGATTTCCTGCAAATGTGGAAAAAGACTGGTAAGGGGAATCCCCGTATCCGGTAGGTCCAAGTGGCAGGATCTGCCAGTATTTCTGACCCGCTTCTGCAAGCTGATCTACAAAAGCGTAAGCTTCTTTAGAAAAACATCCGATTCCATAGTTGGAAGGGATACTGGATATAGGCAATAAAATACCGCTGGCTCTCATCATATGTTCCTCCTGTCTGGTTCAATAACCATTATCTGCTTATTATACCGCTATCATGCATAATCGGTCAACAGAATAAAACAGCTTCGCAAATTTTATCCTGCTTTCGTTGCTGCTCAAAAAACAGGCACCCGGAAAAATTCCGAATGCCTGTCATTTTCTTCTGCATCACATTTAAGTAATACCAAAAGACTTATATTCTTTTGACTTGATTATTTCTTACTTGTATAACCGAAGAAGAAGTATCCAAGTGGTGTGTAGTACATGCCGTCAATGTCTGGATTGAGCATATATGGCTGTGTATAGAAGTAGATCGGAGCAAGTACGCTGTCCTGTCCAATGAGGATATCCTCAGCTTCGTGGAATGCTTTCATACGCTCTTCCGGATCAGAAGTAGCTTTTGCTGCATCGATAGCTGCATCATAGTCTGGGTTAGAGTACTGAGCGTCGTTGTTACCGCCGTCTGTGTACCACATATCCAGGAATGAGCAAGGATCGTTGTAGTCTGCGATCCAGCCGTTACGGGCGATCTGGAAGTTACCATCTTTTCTGTTCTGAAGGAATACGTTCCAATCCTGGTTGTTCAAGTTAACAGTTACACCAAGCTCTGTCTGCCACATGTTCTGAAGAGCCTCACCGATCTTCTTGTGGTTATCAGCTGTGTTGTACAGATACTCTACAGTCGGGAAGCCTTCGCCGTTCGGATAACCAGCGTCTGCAAGAAGCTGACGGGCCTCTTCGCAGTTAGCCTCATAATCCTCATCGGAAATGCTGTAGTAAGAACCGCCTACTGTACGGAAGTCATCACTACCAGCACCAGCTGCATCATTTACACCGTTCGGTACATATCCGTCAGCCGGAACCTCACCAGCCTGGGAAACGTTCTCTACGATGTAGTTACGGTCGATTACAAGTGAGAACGCTTTACGGATGTTAGGGTCAGAGAAAACTTCGTCCTCTGTGTTGAAGCATACATAGTAGGTTCCAAGATAGTCACCAATCTCAAGCTCGCCAGAAGCAAGGTAGGTCGGGATCTCGTCTACAGGAAGGTTCTCGATGAAATCAAGCTCTCCGTTGTTGTAACCTTTGAGCATTGCGTTGTTGTCATCAAGAAGTGTAAACTTGATAGTATCCGGTCCAAGATTCTCATAGTCATAGTAGTTCTCGTTTTTCTCCATGGAGATGTAAGCATTGTGAGACCACTCTGTCATTTTGTATGGTCCATTGCCAATGTATGTGCTTGGATCAAATGTCCAGTTGTCACTGCTCTCTACCATATCCTGACGAACCGGGAAGGTTGCCGGGAATGCCATGATTTCTTCGAAATACGGGCAGTCATAGGTAAGATCGATCTGAAGAGTCTGATCATCAACTGCTGTAATTCCAAGAGTGCTTGGATCCGCACTTCCGTCAGCAACTGCGTCATATCCTTTTACCATGTCGATCATGTAGCAGTAATCTGCTGCTGTCTCAGGATTTGCTAGACGCTGCCATGCATAAACGAAGTCACCAGCTGTTACAGCCTGTCCATCAGACCATTTGATTCCGTCACGAAGTTTAACAGTGTAAGTAACTGTACCATCTTCGTTCTCGGCCTTTTCCCAGGACTCAGCCTGTCCAGGAGCTGTGACAGCATTTCCTTCACCATCATTTACCCATTTAGCCAGACCTTCGAACATATGGTTGCACATGATAGCTCCATCAACTGCAGAGTTCAGTGCAGGGTCAATTGTCTGTGGTTCAGATGCGATACAAAGGTTCAGGTTGAATCCTTCGTCAGATGCTGTATCCTCGGCGAATACAGGAGTTGCTGCCATGCTTAATACCATAGCTGCAGTCAGTGCCATAGACATAAATTTTCTTCTCATTACATTTCCTCCTTTATGCTTTTTTGCGCCGCATGAGAGATGAGAATCGACGCTTGTATTCATCAGCTCTTCCGTGAAGAAGAACGAAATACCTAAACTTCCTTTATTTGTCCAGCAAATGGCAGGCTGCCCAGTGGCCCGGCTCATGCTCTCTGAACACAGGAGTTACCTGGCTGCACTTTTCAGTGGCATATGGACATCTGGTGTGGAAACGGCATCCGCTTGGCGGATTCATAGGACTTGGCACGTCTCCTTCCAGAATAATACGCTTTCTTGTCCGGCTCAGCTTTGGATCCGGAACCGGAACTGCGGAAAGCAGGGTCTGTGTATATGGATGGATCGGATGTCTGTTCAGCTCATAGCTCTCGCCCAACTCAACAAGAGAGCCAAGATACATAACACCGATTCTGTTGGAAATATGACGGACAACGGAAAGATCATGGGCAATGAACAGATAAGTCAGACCCATCTGCTCCTGCATGTCCTCCAGCATGTTTACCACCTGTGACTGGATAGAAACATCCAATGCGGAAATCGGCTCGTCACAGACGATGAACTCCGGTTTTACTGCAAGGGCACGGGCAATACCAACACGCTGCTGCTGACCGCCGGAAAACTCATGTGGATAACGGTTTGCATGCTCTGTATTTAATCCAACCTGCGCCAGCAGCTCTTTGATCATGTCAGCGCGGTCTTTCTTACTCGCTGCAAGCTTGTGGATATCAATGGCCTCTCCAATGATCTCACCAACTGTCATTCGAGGATCCAGGGAAGCGGACGGATCCTGGAAAATGATCTGCATTTTTCTTCTGTAGGGAAGCATTTTGGCAGCTTTGGCTTTTCCAAGAGGTTTGCCGTCTTTATCCAGAGGATTGTCGTAAATGGTTTCGCCATCATAAATAATCTTTCCTCCGGTTGGCTCATAAAGGCGAAGAATCGTTCTTCCCAGTGTGGTCTTTCCACATCCGGACTCTCCTACAAGACCGAGTGTTTCACCTTTTTTGATATAAAGGGAAACATCCTGTACAGCCTGTACCCCCGGACCTTTTATGCCGTTTACCGGAAAATATTTTCGTAAATTCTCAATTTCAAGAAGCTTCTTTTCTTCTGCCATTTATTTCTCCTCCTTGTTCATAAGCTCCTGAACCCGAAGCCAGCAGGCGGAACGATGTTTCTCGCCCACTTCCACGTAAGGAGGCATTTTCTTCAGACAGATCTTCATGCAATGCTCACAACGTGGAGCAAACGGACATCCTTCCGGCGGATTCAGCATATCAACCGGGGTTCCCTCGATTGGGATCAGTCTTTCATAGCTCTCGGCATCAACACGGGGCATGGAACGAAGAAGACCCTTTGTATATGGATGTGCAGGCTCGTAGAAAATGTCATCTACAGGTCCCTGCTCCACAATTTTACCTGCATACATAACGGATACCTTGTCACAGATATCTGCCACAACACCAAGGTTGTGTGTGATGAAAATGATTCCCATTCCGGTCTTTTTCTGCAGGTCTTTCATCAGGTCAAGGATCTGTGCCTGAATGGTAACATCAAGGGC
>ERZ1673742.3077-NODE-3077-length-11433-cov-46.945421_pt1 | contig 11433 bp, 8 predicted proteins | sample MGYA00580208_ERZ1673742 | MGnify/ENA primary metagenome ERZ1673742 (study PRJEB41218, sample SAMN15661774) | gut metagenome | host: Homo sapiens | place: Canada: London | collected 2015-08-20/2019-03-30 | study: EMG produced TPA metagenomics assembly of...
GCTTTGCATCGTGCAAAGCCCTTGTGCATACACGCCCGGCATCCGTGCCGGGGCTGAATGTGGGGCTGCCGCCCTCACCCCGCTTGGGGCTACGCCCCAAACCCCACTTTAAAATTGTATAGTTTTTGATAGCCTGCAAAATTATAACATTATTTCTGCTTTTTGTCATCCGTGTTTTTGCTGTCGGAATTTTTGTTCTTGACGAAGATTTTCTTTATATCTTTAAACTCGTGCTTTTCCTTTTCCTTTTTCATATAAGGGGGGTGAGGGAAGTAGACCGGCTCGTTTGTTTCGTCATCTATATGGTCGATGTCACGGTACACGTTTGAGTCGGAGGGAAGTTCTTTCTTTTCGAGTCGTTTTTTGACCCTGTTTTTTGTGAAGCTGTATACAACGGCGAACAGGGGTATGCCGATGATAAGGCCGACAAAGCCGAACAAGCCCTGACCGACAAGCATACCGAAGATGACCCAGAAGCTCGAAAGACCGGTCGAGTCGCCGATAATCTTCGGGGCGAGGACGTTACCGTCAATGTTCTGGATGATAACGACCATAATGGTGAAATAGATGCACTGGATCGGGTCAACGAGGACGAGCAGCAGCATACACGGGATAAATCCAATAAACGGTCCGAAATAGGGAATGATGCAGAATATACCCATAACAACGCCACAGAGTACGGCATAGGGCATATTGAAGATGCTCATAAGCAGTACATAGACCATACCAATAATAAAGCTGTCGAGTATCTTTCCTGTGATAAACTGACCGAAGGACTTGTTTACCTCACGGGTGCTGTTGATAATCTTTGTAGCGACCTTAGGCTTGAACAGGCAGTAGAGGATTTTTTTGAACTGAGCGGCGAAAAGCTCCTTACTGTTGAGGAAGTAGATGGCGATAACGAAGCCGAGCAGGAGGTTCATGAACACGCTGATTATGTTCATGACGTTGGACGAAATCAGATTCCATATATTGTTCATCTGAGGGAGAAGCTCGGCTGACAGCCAGCTGTTGAGCATATCGGAAATGCCGCCGGTGAACTGGAGGACATAAGCCTCTACCTCGGGGTAGTTTCTGAGGGTCTGCGATACCCAGTCGCTTATCTGCGTAACGTATGTCGGCATATTGTTTACGAGCATAGTGATAGTGTCGATAAGCTGAGGGAGAAGTACCCAGATTATACCTGTGAGTATAAGCAGGGCAAGAATCATAGTTATAGCCACGCTCATAACTCTTGCGACCTTGCGGACGGGGAAGGTCTTGGGCGGCGGTTCTTCGCCGGGGTGTTCACGCTCGAATTTTTCACGCTTTTTGTCCTGTATTGTATAGAACAATCTGCGCAGGCACGGCTTTTCGATGAAAGTCGCTATCGGGCAGAGAATATATGCTATAACAAAGCCGCATAGGACGGGTGTCAGTATAGACAGGAACGAGAAGATGTTGTCGAGTATTTCTTTAATCTGTGACAGACCGAGGAAGAACACGATAGCTGCGGCGATAACGAGGAATGCGGTCACTCCCCAGTAGAGATATTTTTTATCCCATTTGAAGTTCATTACATCACACCTTTATATTGATATGGAAGTTACTGCTTTTATTATAGAATTATCGGCGGAAGTTGTCAAGGGTATGCAGGGAGGAAATGAATGTTGGATGATGAATAACGGGAAATTGAGGGGTGAGGGTTTTGGGAGGGTTGGTGTGGGGTGAAGGGAATTGAAATTGATAGGAGTGCCAACATAAAAGCTTCTAAGTATTCACAATCCCCTCCGTCACGGCTCGGAATAGTTTCAGAATTGTAAAAGCAGGACTATTTGAATACTGTACAGCAAGCGAAAAAACTCTACAGCCGTGCCACCTCCCCTTTTTCGAGGGGAGGCAAGGGTGTTGGTGCAAAGCAAGTGGATAGTGCGGTTTTGGAATGGTTGGTAAAGCACTATCACCTTTAGCTCCCTTGTGTAAAGGTGAGCTTCTGTTGCAGTGCGAAGCACTGCTAACTATTGAGGGATTGTTAACGGAGGTGTCTGAGAAACGGAAAGGGTGCGGTAGAAAAGCAATCCCTCCGGTAGTCGCCCGAATTTTTTCGGGCGACAGCACCTCACCTTTGACAAGGGAGGCAAGGGATAGTGCGGATGTGAAAGAAACGACAAAAATCCCCCACAGAAGCTGCGGGGGATAAATTGCTTATTTATTGCTTAAAGCCGAAATTACTTTCTCTTCTTAGCAACGATAACAGCGCCTGTAGCGAGAACTGCGATGCCCGCTACTACTGCAACGCTCTCAACACCTGTGTTTGTGTTGGGCTTTGTAGAATCGCCTGTTGTGGGAGCTGTTGTGTCAGCAGGAGCCTGAGAGTCATCGGGAGCCTTTGTATCATCGGGAGCCTGTGTGTCAGCGGGATCTGAAGCACCGCCGATTGTGGGAACACCCTTTTCATCGAATGAAACGAGAACGTTACCGCTTGCATCCTTAACTTCACATTTTGTAACTGTTACTGCTGCGATACCGCTGCTCCATTCCTGAAGACCAACCTGCATGCAACCCATATCTTCGATAGAAGAAGCGTCGCCTGCTGTGATGGGGTTAACGAGCTGGTTGTTTGTGACAGCGTATGTGTAATCACCGACTTTTTCTACCTTACCGGGCTTTGTATCATCGTATGTAGAGCCTTCGCCTACAGGACCGAGTACCTCTTCATCAAGAACGCCCCAGAATTCGCAACCGGGCCAGTTGTACTTATTATAGAGTGCTGCCTTTGCCTCGTCAGGATCGTTCGCAACGCCGAGCTTTTCACCGTTGCATGAGAATACAACAGAACCGCCGATTGTACCGTCCCACAGTTCCTTATCTTCTTCATTTACCTGGAAAGTAAATGTAAGAGCAGCGATCTTTGAGTAGTCGATGTCGAGCTTTGTTTCGGACTTGTTCTCAGCTTCATTGCCCTTGTTGTAGAGCTGGAGAAGCCACATACCTGTGCCTGTGCTTAATGTTGATTCTGTGCCTTCAACCTTTGTGAGGCAAGCAGCGCTTGCTGCTACGGCTAATGTGCTTGCTGCGAGAGCAGTAGCTACAACGCCAGCCATGATTTTTCTTAACTTCATTGGAAAAATCCTCCTATAAAACTTATTTTCGTTTTGTTACATACTTATGTAACTTTACACAATTATTTTAACATTTCGGTTTTTTAATGTCAATGTGCATTATGCCTAAAATATAGGTGAAAATTTATTGAAACTCACGGCATTACACGGCATAAAGGGCGTAATTTAAGTAAATTTAAGATTAACAGTGAATTAAGTTGTGTTTTTGTGATAAAAAGGGTGGGTGAAACGGTGCTGTAATATACCTCTTATACAACGGAATTGTTTGGGGGATTGCTTGAGGATTGTTTTGCAAAAATGAAAAATGCTTAAAATTTTACTTAAAAGGATTGAGAAAAGCCGTGAAATATGTTATATTAATTGTATATGGGAACTGGCCGTATCCCGAAAAATTAAAAGGACGGAAAAAATTATGTCTATCGTATTTGACGAAAACAAGCGTGTATTCAAGCTCGACACGGAAAAATCGAGCTACGCATTCCATATCACCGACAGCAGAAACCTGCTCCACCTGTACTACGGCGGCTATATTCCGGAAACGGATATAACTCATATGCTCCGCATACCGAATGACGAGCCGTTTGTGCCTGCGGTACACGATGCTATGGGCCCTCACAGCTTTGACTGTGCGCCTATCGAATTTCCGACATCGGGCGTTGCGGATTTCAGAGAGCCGGCAATGCAGGTAATGGATATAAACGGTATGTCCGCCTGTGAATGCTACTACAAAGATTACAGAATTTCAAACGGCAAGCCGAAATTAAAGGGGCTTCCCGCTACATATGCCGCAGACGATGAGGCACAGACGCTTGAGGTGTTCTGCTACGATCCGCACAGCGGTCTTGACATTACGCTTATGTACAGCGTATTCCCGAAATTTGACGTTATCACAAGAAGCGTAAAGGTCGAAAACAACGGTCTTGCCGCTATCGACCTGCGCCGTATCATATCAATGAGCCTTGATCTTGACAGAATGGACTACGATATGATAACACTGCACGGAACATGGGCAAGAGAACGCCATGTACAGCGTTTCCCTATACGTTTCGGCAAGCAGTCGATAGATTCCAACAGAGGTGCTACAAGCCACGCTCACAACAACTTCTTTGCGCTGTGCGACCACACCGCAACAGAGGACTTCGGTGAAGCATACGGCTTTGCTCTGGTGTATTCGGGTTCGTTCCTCGGAATGGTAGAGGTAGGTCAGTATGAAAAGACAAGGGCTCTGCTCGGTATAAATCCGTATGACTTCTCGTGGCACTTAGAGCCGGGAGAGGATTTTCAGGCACCGGAGGTCATCATGACCTATTCCGGCGAGGGCTTAGGTCAGATGTCGAGAAACTTCCACGATGTAATGAGGAACAACCTTATCAGAGGAAAGTGGAAGGATATGCGCCGTCCTATACTTATTAATAACTGGGAAGCGACCTATTTCAACTTTGACACGGACAAGCTCCTTGATATAGCAAGAGAGGCTAAGAAAGCCGGAATCGAGATGCTCGTCATGGACGACGGCTGGTTCGGTCACAGAAACGATGATAAATCTTCCCTCGGCGACTGGTTTGTGAACGAGGACAAGATAAAGGGCGGTCTTAAGCACCTTGTAGACGAGGTAAACAAGATAGGTCTTAAGTTCGGTATATGGTTCGAGCCTGAGATGATAAGCCCTGACAGCAAGCTGTATGCGGAGCATCAGGACTGGTGCATACACATTCCCGGCAGACACCGCACAACTGTAAGAAGTCAGCTTGTACTTGATTTTTCAAGAAAAGAAGTGCGTGACTATATCTATGAGCAGATGAAGGCTATCCTTTCAAGCGCAAACATAGAATATGTAAAGTGGGATATGAACAGACAGCTGAGCGAGGTCGGCAACGAGGTATTCCCTCCCGAAAGACAGCGTGAGATATGGCACAGATATGTCCTCGGCGTATATGAAATGCAGGAAAGACTGCTGACAGACTTCCCTGACCTGCTCCTTGAAAACTGTGCAGGCGGCGGTTCACGCTTTGACGCAGGTATGCTCTACTACTCTCCTCAGATATGGACAAGTGATGATACCGACGCTATAGAAAGGCTCAAGATACAGTACGGCACTTCTATGTGCTATCCCTGCTCCTGCTTCGGCGCTCACGTTTCAGACAGCCCGAACCACTGTGTAGGCAGAATTACACCTTTTGAAACGAGAGGACACGTTGCGATGTCGGGTACGTTCGGCTATGAGCTTGACGTTACGAAGATTTCGGACGATGACAAGTATGCGATAAAGGAACAGATAGAAGAATTCAACAAGTACAATCCGCTTGTGAGAACGGGCGATTATTACAGAATCGGAGATCCGTTCGCAAACGACCGCTTTGACGCATGGCAGTTTGTCGCAAAGGACAAGAGCGAAACGCTCCTCGAATATGTACAGGTTCTCAAGGAGCCGAGCGTATTCCTGCACAGAGTAAAGCTGAAAGGGCTTGAAAAGGGCTGTTATTACAGGCACGAGCAGACAGGAAGAGTTTATTCGGCAGAGCTTCTGATGAACAGCGGATTTGACATTCCGTCGTTGTGGGGGGATTTCAGGTCGTTTATTGCACATTTTGTAAGGGTGAAGTGAGATATGCAGGGTGTTTTCCCTGCTGTAAAGGTGAAATATTATGAAAAAACTCGGTGTTATACGGCTATTTATCTGCCTTGCGGCGATAATAACAGAGCTTTTGCCGCTCGGAGCAGTGCTTAAATACGGATTGATGTCCGACAACGGTCATTTGATTTTCAGGTTTGAAAATTACTCATATTTCGATGTCACGCCGTTCGGATACGCAATGTTCCACTATATGATATGCGCTGTGACAACTACTATTACGGCTATGCTTTCTCTGCTGTGGATATTCTTCGGGAAGAAACGGCAGACGCCGATTACGGTGCTTTCCGCCATTGCTCTTGCGATGTCGGCTGTACCGTACATTATAATGACGTTCAACGTTTTTACCGTGATAATATCCGCATTGCTTGCGGCGGTGCTGGTAATATCGGTTGTAATGCAGATAAAGCACGAATAGAAAGGACTTATGTTATGGCACGTTCATCCAACCAGAAGCAGAAAATTCTTTATATCGAAAAAATGTTCCGTGAAGAATCGGACGAGCTTCACGCTCTGACGGTTGCAGGAATACAGGAAAAGCTGGAAAGACTCGGAATAACGGCGGAACGCAAGGCGCTCTACTCCGACATTGAAACGCTCCGTGACATTCTCGGAATGGATATATGCTCGGATAAGAACGGAACGTATTATCTTGCCTCCCGTGATTTTGAGTTTGAGGAATTACAGCTGCTTGCGGACGCTGTAGCCTGCTCGAAATTCATTTCAGAAGAAAAATCAAGGGCGCTTATCGGCAAGATCGCCCACCTTACAAGCAACTTCCGTGCAAATGAGCTTCAGCGGAGCGTTATTGTCGCAAACCGTGTAAAAACCGTAAACAAGAAGATATATTACAGCATAAACAAGATACACGAAGCCATTGAAAACGGCAGGAAGATAACCTTCCACTACTTCAACTACGATATAAAAAAGAGAAAGATATTCAGAAATGCAGACGGACGTTATACTATGTCGCCGTATCATCTTGCGTGGGAGGATGAAAACTACTACTGCATAGGCTTTTACGAAAAATACAACTCGGTTTCAAACTTCAGGGTTGACCGTATGGAAGACGTTGAGGTGTCAGATGAGCCTGCGATAATCTCGGAGGACTTCAACCTTGCGGAATATACACGGAAAATATTCGGTATGTTCGCCGGCAAGGAAACAATAAGAATAAAGCTGAGGTTCGACAACTCGCTCACAAGCGTTGTTATGGATAAATTCGGGTCGGATATAACCATGCACAAGCTGGACGAGAATAACTTCTATATATCAAAGGATATAAACGTAAGCCCGACCTTTTACGGCTGGCTGTTCCAGCTGGGTGTAAAGGCGGAAATAATCGAGCCGTTGTCGGCAAGAAACGACTTTGTCGCTTTTATCGACAGCCTCAGAGATATGTATTGATCCGAAAGGCTGTGGTAACATTGTCAGCGACAATCAAAACGTTTTTTAAAAAGCTGCCGAAATGGCTGTATTATGCCGTTCCTGCGTTCCTGCTGTCGCTTGCTCTCACACTGCTTGCGAAGAACACGGCAGACTTTGCACAGTGGTACAGCACAACGGTATACCCGTTTTTTGTGGGTACTGTAGGACGGATCTCATCCGTACTGCCCTTTTCGCTGTGCGAGATACTGCTTTATGCGGTTATCATACTTGCCGCCGTCGGCGTTGTCTTTACCGTGATACGCTTTGTAAAGGGCAAAGGCAAGCGGAAAAAGCTGTTGATGAAGGTGCTTGCGGTCGTGGTATGCTTTGCGGTAAGCGTGTTTATGGTGTTTACGCTTTTCTGCGGAATAAACTACAACCGTTTTACATTTTCCGAGGTGAGCGGATTTACCGTTGAAACATATACGGCGCAGGAGCTTGCGGATCTTTGCGTGTATATTCTGAAGAACGCAAACGATGCTGCCGGAAAAATAGAAACGGACGAAACGCTGACGGTATCGCTTGACGGTAAAATCAATCTCGATGAAGAATGTAAAAAGGCAATGAACCGACTCGGCGAAAGGTATGACAGCCTGTCGGGGTTTTATCCGGACGCAAAGGCTGTAATTGCGTCAGAGGGTATGTCTTATATGAAAATACTCGGTATGTATGCGCCGTTTACCATAGAGGCAAATTATAACGCAAATGCTCCGGACTTTGCGAAACCGTTCACGGTGTGTCACGAGCTGTCGCACCTGAAGGGCTTTATGCGTGAGGATGAGGCGAACTTCATCGCTTATCTCGCCTGCACAGGCTCGGATAACGTGTATCTGCAATATGCAGGGTGGGTATATGCTCTTATCTATGCCGCAAATGCGCTTTATTCGGCGGCAGGAGCGGAAATATACAGCGAGCTTATGAGCTATGCGGACAGCAGGATAGTAGCAGAACTTAAATCAAACAGCGAATACTGGAAGAAATACGAAACGCCGGTCGCTGCTGTCGCCACAACGGTGAACGATACCTATCTTAAGTCGCAGGGGCAGTCTGACGGCAAGAAGTCTTACGGCAGATTCGTGGATCTGATGATAAGCTACAAAAAAATGCAGGCAAGTGAATAAAACGCTGTACAGCGTTATCAGACTGTCGATAAACCTATATAATTTTTGAAAATGGGGTTTGGGGCGCAGCCCCAAGCGGGGTGAGGGCGGCAGCCCCACATCAGCCCCTTTCCGGGGGAAAGGGGTTTGGGGTTAGGGATAGTGAAATTTCACTATTCTTAAAAAAACAGACTTTTTCTACAACTGAAACGCTGTACAGCGTTATAAATATAATTATCATTTATTCCCGACCGTTATGCAAAGCTAAGGCAAGCACCTTGTTTTCACAAGGTCGGAATTGTCAGCGGCGACCCGCCGCAGGTCGGAGTTTGGGGCGGCACATTGCCGCAGGAGATTTTATGGCAAATAAGAAATTGTACAAGAAAGAAAGGTTTTCGGGCTGTATTGTAGGTGCCGCCGCAGGCGACGCTCTCGGTTCTCCCGTAAAGACATTGACAAGAAGTCAGATCAAGGATCTGTACGGCAAAAAGGGCATACTTAAACTAAGTCCCGAAAAACGTCAGAAAACTGCCCGTATATCAGACGAGACACAGATGATGCTGTTCACGGCACACGGTATACTGTGGGCTGATGCGGCAGGGCTGAAAACGGGAGAAGCGAACTGTGCGGATTATGTTTTCCTTGCGCTTCAGCAATGGCTTTATTCGCAGACAGGCGGTACTTCTTCAATCGGCCTGCAGTGGATACTTGACGACAACGAAACCGGTTTTCCGTGCGATCTGCTCGGAATATCCGCATTCTGCAAGAAGCGTAATCCCACGAAACAGCTTGTACAGACGCTTGCAGGAATAAAATCCGAAAACGACTACGGCAGGAAGCGCCGTCCGATAAATCAGAACAAGCTGTTTGACTGTCTGCCGAGAGCGATTCCTGCGGGGCTGTATTTTTACAGCGAACCTGAGCTTGCATTCTCGGTAGGCTGTGACCTTGCCGCAATTACACATTCGCACCCGACAGGATACCTTGCAACAGGCTGTCTTTCTGCCATTATCGCATTTATCTGCAAGGGGAATACCATTGAACGCTCGGTGCTGAACACGATGAAGATACTCAAGGAGCATGACGGCTTTGAGGAGTGCTTTGCGGCGCTCGACAAGGCTCTTTCACTGCTTGACGAGGAAACCTCGCCGCTGACCGATGTGGCGGAGCTTGGAAACGGCAGTACGGCGGACTCTGCGCTTGCCATAGGCGTATACTGTGCCTGCGTACATTATGACTATCTCAGTGCGGTACAGCTTGCCGCAAATCAGGACGGTATAAGCGATATATGCGCATTTATAGCGGGTGCGCTGAAAGGCGCACTGCTCGGATATTCGGAGATTCCGTCGGGATTTGTGAAAAAGCTGCAATTTGCGGAGCTGATAAAAGACTATGCGGGAAGGATGACAAAAGCCGCTCCAAAAGGTTTTATGAAAAGATAAGGAAGCGATTATAAAAGAATGGTCACGGATATGACTAGCGGCAGGACCTTTTCCGTTCTGCTGAAATTCTCTCTGCCGATGCTGCTCAGCGTTGCATTTCAACAGCTTTATAACATTGTTGACAGCGTTATTGCAGGCAACTTTGTAAGCGATATGGCGCTGGGTGCAATAGGCGCAAGTTACCCCGTCACAATGATATTCATGGCAGTGGCAACAGGCGGAAGCGTCGGTGCGTCGGTCGTTGTTGCACGACTTTTCGGTTCAAAGAACTATACATATATGAAAACGGCGATAAACACGGCGCTGGTTTCGTTTGCGGCAATCGCCGGAGTGCTTACCGTGATAGGCTGTGCCTTATGTTCACCGATGCTGACATTGCTCGGCACACCGGATGATATATTTGCAGACAGCGACATATATCTGAGGGTATATGTACTCGGACTGCTGTTCCTTTTTATCTACAATGCCTGCAACGGTATATTCACCGCCCTCGGCGACTCGAAAACACCGTTGTTCTTCCTGATAGCGTCATCGCTCGGAAATATCGGGCTTGACCTGCTGTTTGTAATAGTATTTCAGATGGGCGTCGCAGGCGTTGCATGGGCTACATTCGCCGCTCAGGGTGCGGCAGGTATTGCGGCGTTCTTCGTACTTTTAAGACGTGTCGGAAAGATACAGTCGGATACTCCCGAAAAGCCTAAAATATTCTCTACTGACGCACTCAAGCAGATAAGCCGTATTTCTATACCGTCAATATTACAGAGCAGTTTTGTATCGGTAGGAAATCTGTTCGTGCAAAGTCTTGTAAACAGCTTCGGTTCATCGGTAATAGGCGGTTATGCGTCTGCTATCAAGCTGAATACTTTCGCAATAACCTGTTTCTCAACGCTTTCAAACAGCGTATCTAATTTCTGCGCTCAGAACATAGGCGCAGACAAGACCGACCGTGTTAAAACGGGTGTGAAGTCGGGTATGCTGATGTGTCTTGTTGTAGCGATACCTTTTGTAGTGTGCTTCCTGCTTTTCGGCGGAACGCTTGTAAACCTGTTTGCGACACAAGCAAATGCGGAGATTATAGCAACAGGCAGTAAGTTTCTGACTATCGTTTCCCCGTTCTATTTCTTTGTCTGCATAAAGATAGTAATTGACGGCGGTGTAAGAGGCTGCGGCGTTATGACGCCGTTTATGATAAGCACCTGTCTTGACCTTGCATTGCGTGTTATTTTCGCCTATATCCTCTCTCCGTTCTTCGGCTCGGACGGAATATGGCTGTCGTGGCCCGTAGGCTGGGTGCTTGCGCTGGTTGTAGATCTGTTCTTCTACAATTACTACATAAGAAAAGGCAAAGCCTTTACGGCGAGCGGCGGCGAGTCGCAAACTGTTCGCCGTTCTGACGATCAGCGATCAGCTTAACCTCCGTTATCGGCGGACGGCACACTTTAATTTTACATTAATTTATATCAAGGTTCGTTGTCTGAAAAGACGGCGGACTTTTTGTATAATGAATGATGAATAATGAATAATTGTGCGACTGCTGTGAAGCATCCTTGCTTCCGGCGGTGAATTTGAAAAAGGAATAGTGCTTAATATAATGTGAATGATATTGAGCTTTAAGAGGTTCCGGGTTGAGCGCAACGTGTGAAAAAAGAAGTATCGCAAATAGCTCCCTTGTGTAAATGCTCATGTACGGTAGAGAAGCACAAAGCAAAACAAAGACAGCCAGCCCTGCC
>ERZ1673742.3081-NODE-3081-length-11426-cov-3.975904_pt1 | contig 11426 bp, 10 predicted proteins | sample MGYA00580208_ERZ1673742 | MGnify/ENA primary metagenome ERZ1673742 (study PRJEB41218, sample SAMN15661774) | gut metagenome | host: Homo sapiens | place: Canada: London | collected 2015-08-20/2019-03-30 | study: EMG produced TPA metagenomics assembly of...
TTCCAGTAAGAACGCAAAATTTATCCTGGAAAAGGTTCAACTGTTGGATGCATTTGATGCGATCTCCGATGGAACGAATATTACCAAGTCCAAACCGGATCCGGAAGTATTTTTGAGAGCAGCAGAGTTCCTTGGAGAAAAGCCTGAGGATTGTTATGTGGTGGAAGATGCTTATGCTGGAATTGACGCAGCGAAGAGCGCGGGAATGCAGGCTGTGGGAATTGGGATTGCAGCTGGATATGCGGCTGCTGATGTGAAGATTCAGAGTTTTGGAGAGCTCCTGACACTGGGAGCCTGAAAATGAATGAGAAAACCTCCAATTTTGGAAATGCTGATGTTTCCATAATTGGAGGTTTTTTGCTAAACCGCGTTTCCCAGTTTTTGAAAAAAAGCTGGTTTTTCCCACTTTTCGTCTATGATATTTGCAGAACAGGTGAAAAAACAATTATTGTCTTTGATTGGTGAAATGGCTACCGTTCCATGGCTGTTTTCCAAAAATACTTCTTTTGGAAACTTGGGCATTTTTGTTTCATGAATTCAATGCTTCTTTTACTCTTGAGAAAAAATACAATGGCTATCAATTATTAGTTTGTGATGGCTCAGATTTAAACATCGCTTGCAATCCCGAAGACAAAGATACCTAATTTGACAAACTCCAAGGAAAAAAGTAAAATACTAATAACTATGCAGAAACATGCATACTACAGATTTTTTCAAAAAGAAATTATAATAAAAATACGAAGAAGCGAGGATGGACCGAAATGAATACATGGGAAGCAAACATTCGTAAAGTAGTACCTTATACACCCGGCGAGCAGCCCAATCAGCCGGACATGATCAAGCTGAACACAAACGAGAACCCATATCCCCCTGCACCAGGCGTGGAGAAAGCATTACACGGGATTCAGCCAGATACCCTCCGCCTTTATCCGGACCCTACAGCTGGCGACCTGGTACACGCAATTGCCTGTAACTATGGGCTGAAAGACGAACAGGTTTTTGTAGGTGTTGGCTCAGATGATGTACTTGCCATGAGCTTCCTCACCTTCTTTAACTCAGATAAACCGATCCTTTTTCCAGATATCACCTATTCTTTCTATGACGTATGGGCGGATCTTTTCAGAATCCCATATGAATGTAAAGCTCTTGATGAGAACTTCTGTATCCGCAAAGAAGATTACTTCGGAGAAAACGGCGGAATTATTTTTCCGAACCCCAATGCACCTACAGGAGTGGAGCTGCCCCTCAGTGACATCGAGGAGATTCTCTTACACAACCGGGACGTCATTGTGATCGTAGATGAAGCATATGTAGATTTTGGAGCGAAATCAGCACTGGAGCTTATAGAGAAATATGACAATCTCCTGGTAGTCCAGACCTTCTCCAAATCCCGTTCCATGGCTGGAATGCGTATCGGCTTTGCATGCGGCAATCCACAGCTGATCAGATTTCTGAACGATGTAAAATATTCCTTCAATTCCTACACTATGGATCGTACCACTCTTGTAACCGGTGTGGCAGCTATCCAGGACAAGGCATATTTTACAGAAACCTGTGAGAAGATCATTGCTACCAGAGAATGGGCGAAGAAAGAACTGGCTGCTCTTGGTTTCACATTCCCGGATTCTAAGACCAACTTTATCTTTGCTTCTCACAAAAGCTGTCCGGCCAAAGAAATTTTTGAGGCCCTTCGTCAGGAGCATATTTATGTAAGATACTTCCCGAAGCCGAGGATTGACAATCATTTGCGGATCACTGTAGGGACTCAGGAAGAAATGGAGAAATTAATACATTTTCTGGAAAAATATCTAAAAAATCATAAATAAGTGAAAAATATCTGTTTGAACGAAAATTCTGTTCTGGTGATTTTTTAAATACACTCTGGAGCCTGTGTGAAAAATACTTCGGAACAGGAAGCTCAGAACGACAGGAGTAAATATGAAATATAAGAAATTATTGAAAAAAGCAGCTGTAAGTCTGTTACTTGCCCAGTCCCTGATTTTTACAGGCTTGCCCATTCAGGCAGCAGATATTGCCGGGCAGGGTATGGTCTGGACAGAAAGTGCGGAAATGGAAAATGCAGGAGACACTGTATCCGCTGTGTCGTCTGATAAGATGGCTGCGGAAGAGTCTTATGTGCAGGATGATTTTTCAGCAGGTGATGATCTGTCAGGGAGCGAAAGCACTTTAGATGATGCCGGTCAGGCTGGCAATGGAAGTACGGAAAACGATGCCAGCTTCACAGGCATGACAGATGGAAATCCCTCCCAATCGGAAGACCTGTCAGACGGTTTCTCAGATGGTGGTACTGATGAACTTCAGGAACAAGATTTTGGCTTTGGCAGCATGGATCCGGATTCTGCCGAAGAAGAGAAAAATGAAGACGATCTGACCGATGCGGAGATTGAGGCTCAGCTGGAGCCGATCCGTGAGCTGCAGCCCTTAAGCTATGTAGACCCGCCAGCTGGCAATGGAAACGGTGATACAGGAAGCGTAGGTGCTGCCAGAGCTGCGTCTTATCCTGCGAAATACGATCCCCGAAGCAGTCTTTCCATCCCGGTGAGAAATCAAAAGCCTTCCAATATGTGCTGGGCATACACATTGGCTGCCAACCTGGAAATCTCATTTTTTCAGGCGGGAGCTGGGCTGTTTGATCTGTCAGAAGAACATCTGGCATATTTCTTTGCCCACCGAATGAACGATTCCCTTGGAAATACAGCTAATGACAAAAACGAGGTCCTTCATTCCTACAGAGATGGAGGAAATCAGACCCTGGCTGCCATTTTTCTGAGTACGTGGAGCGGTATGGCTTTGGAATCCCAGGTTCCTTATGAGACAAATGCAGATCATACCCTGGACTCTGACAAGGTGCCGTCCTCCCAAATGGCATATCAGACCACAGCATATCTGGAAAATGCAGCGTTTTCCTCTTATTCTGTAAATAACATTAAAAGTCTGATATCAGAGTATGGGTCTGTTTCCATGTCCTTTGGAATGTATGATACCTATTATAATCCGTATACGTATGCATACAGCTACCCGGGAAGTGCAGGCGTGAATCATGCAATAACCCTGATTGGATGGGATGACAATTATTCCAGGGAAAATTTCAATTCTGCCAGCAATGTTACTTCAAACGGGGCATGGATCGCCAGAAACAGCTGGGGAGATGACTGGGGAGAAGCCGGTTATTTTTATATTTCCTATGAGAATAAATGTAATTATAATATTGTAGCAGCAGAAGCCACCACCAGTCCGAAGTACCGGAACAACTATTTCTATGATGGTTCCAGTGCACTGAGCAAACTGAAGCTATATCCTTCTGGCAGCAGTGGGATTTCCTCCATTGCCAATGTTTTTCAGGCAAAAGCTGGAAATGGGAACGGAGAAGCTCTTGGAGAAGTGGTCCTGGCTACTTACACTGACGGAGGGAGCTACAGCATTCAGATCTATACAAATCTGAAGGATAAGAGCAATCCGGTAAGCGGAACTCCGGCCTATGCCAATCCGGTTACTTTTTATCAGGAACATGCCGGTATTTCCACGGTGGAAGTGCCAGAGGTAAATCTGATGAATGGAACCCTTTATTCGGTAGTGCTCACCAATATCGGTTCCGACACAGTGGAATACTTGTGCGAGACTAACAGTGCTTATGACTGGGTGGAGTTTCAGGCTGGTCTGGAGGCGGATCAGAGCTTCTGTTACCATGAGAAAAATGGATGGAGTGATTTTTCCAAAACAAGTCCAAGTGCCTGTGCAAGAATTAAAGCTCACACAAGAACCTTGAGCAGTGCAGTGAATGTAACCAGACCTGCTTCCTTTCAGGCTGCGGCCCACGCCTATAACCAGATCAGTCTGACCTGGAGTAAAGCAGCTGGAGTTTCCGGATATCAGATCTATAGAAGAACCTCCGGCGGAGAGTATCAGAAGGTAGAGACAGCCTCCTGGTCAGATACTTCCTGGACAGATACGAAAGTTCAGCCGGGAATTACGTATACATACAAGATCCGTGCGTACAGTATGGTGAACGGTACTGCGAAATATTCCGATTATACTGCGGAAGCTGCTGCGAAGACCGTGCTTGCCACTCCGTCAGTGTCGGTGAAGGTTTCTTCCGGACTTTACAATATAGTAAACTGGAATAAGATTTCCGGTGCAGCTGGCTATGTGGTTTACAGAAAAACATCCTCTGGAAAATGGACGAAGCTTGCAAACATAAAGAAAGTAGCTACTACATCCTACAAAGATACAAAGATAAAATCAGCTACCATTTATGAGTATACAGTAAGGGCGTATTGTACTGTGAACAAGAAAACAGTGGCAAGCAGTTACAAGTCCAGTGGAAAGTATAAATCAGCACCTTCCAGACAGACGGTCTCATCGGTTTCCAATACGAAGAAAGGTCTGAAATTAAAGTGGAAGGCACAGAAGAAGTGTGATGGCTATTACATTTACAAGAAGACCGGAAGCGGAAAATATAAGCTGGCCGCTACTATTAAGAAGGGGAAAACTTCCACCTGGACAGACACGAAGGTGAAAAAAGGAAAGAAGTACCGTTATTATGTGCGTGCTTATGTAAAAGAGCCAAATGGTGTTGTAAAGGGAAAGTATAAAGCATCGGCGGCAGTTACAAGAAAGTAGGAAATCAATTACAGAAAAGAAATAGAATTTACAGTAAAGCATTGCGGAATAGAAGATAGTCTGCACATAGTAAAAACTATAAAGTTTTTTGCAGCAGAACAACCTTCGGATATTAAAAAAACGGAAGCCCATTACATGAGCTTCCGTTTTAACATTTCCGGATTAGATGAATATTTAAGTGCAGTCTCTCTTGTGATCTGGTGGTTTCGATAAAGCTCCAGCAGGCTGTTATCCATGGATTTCATGTCTGCCTGGGAGGAAGAGGCGATCACACCGTCAATCTGATAAATCTTGTTGTCGCGGATCATATTTCGGATGGCAGGGGTAAGCCGCATAATCTCAAAAACCGGAATATTGTGTCCATTCACATCCGGCACCAGCTGTTGGGAAATAACAGTCTGCAGAACCATGGAAAGCTGAATGGCAATCTGATGCTGCTGGCTGGGCTCGAAAACATCCATAATACGGCTGATGGTATTGGCAGCTCCGGTAGTATGAAGGCTGGAAAGAATCAGATGTCCGGTCTCAGCAGCAGTCATGGCAGTCTGGATAGTCTCGTGGTCACGCATTTCTCCAAGCAGGATCACATCCGGGCTCTGACGCAGGGTGGCACGCAGGGAAACCAGATAATTGGCAGTATCCGTACAGATCTCGCGCTGGCTGACAATGCATTTGTCATGTCTGTGCAGGTATTCCAAAGGGTCTTCCAGCGTGATGATATGTCCTTCACGGCTGTGATTGATCTTGTCGATGATACAAGCCATGGTGGTGGATTTTCCGCTTCCGGCGGGACCTGTGATCAGAAGCATTCCCTTGGTAAGGTCAGCTGCTTCCATAACAGCCGGAGGAATGTGCAGATCCTGCGGATCAGGCAGATTAAATGCAATAATACGGATGACAGCGGCAAGAGAACCACGCTGCCGGTATGTATTTACACGAAATCTTGAGAGACCCGGGATAGCCATGGAAAAGTCATCGTCACCGGTTTCCAGCATAGGTTCTATATTCCGGTCGTGAGCAAGTTTGTAAATGATCCGGATAAATTCATCTGTCTCCGGAGGCATGAGCCGTTCTTCAAAACCATCCAGCGTACAGAGCTTTCCGTCAATTTTTACAGAAAGGGGACGACCGGCAATAATAAATATATCAGAGGCTTTTTTCTGAGTGGCAAGCTCCAGAAAAGCCTTTACTTTTTCTTCCATAAAATTATTCTCCTTTGTAGACAGACTGGCTGTTGTCCGGATTCCAGTCTGCAGTTACAATCGTATTCCAGGAGAGGATCCCGGCGATATTGTTGCTACTGGTCACGTCCAATCCTGCATTATTCGTTACAGTACGGTCAGAGGCAACGATATCAGAGGTAATGGTATCAGAGGCAACGGTATCAGAAGCTGCGGTATCAGAAGCTGCGATATCAGAGGCTGTGGAATCAGCCGTACGGACAGTCCAGAATATAGAAACTTTCACAGCCAGACTCTGGGTGTCGGAAAATGCTTTCACATATTCAGCAGTATGTTCCTCTGAATTCCATTCTACATTCTCCTGTGAGTTCAGATAATCGGAGACGAGCTGGTAATATGCAGTCTCTGTTTTTGCCTGCTCCTGAAATCCTTCCAATGTCTGAACCAGCTCTGAGTAAAAATCAGCTGCCTCACTGCAGGCATTATAATAGGCTGAGGTCTGCTCCAGGGAAAGGCTGCTGGCGCGAAGATCCTGCCTGGAAGTACCATAGCCCAGCAAGGACAGGATCACCAGCATAAGAACTCCAAAGATTAGAAAAAGGGAAGGAATTCCAGTTGCGGAAAAAAGATGATTCTTTTCTTTCATGAATCTGCTCCCTCCTTTGTGGAAAAAACTGGAAAGCGAATTGTCTGTGCATAAAGACTGGGTTCCTCATTTGCATTCTGGAGTTTTTCAAAAGTGACCTGAACTTCTTTGACCTTGTCAGAAGCAGAGCAGACAAGCATCATTTTATAAACCGCGCTTTCTTCGGAAGTATTCTGCCAGTGCTTGTCAAAATAATAGCAAATACTGTCCTGATCTGCAACTCCATCTGGCATCAGTGCCAAAAAATTTTGGACAGTGCCGTCAGTTCCTTCCAGAATTTCACCGGCACTGGTGATAAGCTCCTGGATATGAGAGTCCTCCCGGGCATGTACCCTTGCCATGTAGGAAGCCGCAAACAGTCTTACGCAGACACCGCAGGTCAGCCCAAGAAAAAGAAGGACAAATATCATTTCCATAAGAAAGAGCCCGGATTTGGAATGGGTAGTGATTTTTTTCATAAAAACTTCCTTTCAGCACATCATTCAGAAGTGACCTGCCAAAAATTCAGGAGCCTGCGAATCAGGCAGGACCCCCTGGATGAAGCAGAAAACTGGAACAATGTCCATCTGTGTCCGTTAATGTGATCCTGTAAAAAGTGTTTTCTAAAGCGTCAATCTGGAAATCCTGAAGCTGTGCGAGGTTGGTCCCCATAGAAAGATCGGCCTGGGAATCCGATGCTGTAAAAAGCTCTTTTAAATGACTGCCATCAAAATAAATGTAAGTGCAGTAATCTTTCCCCTCAATAGCTTCCTGAAAGCAAAGAACCTGTGTTCCCTGAAGCTCCGTAAGGGAGGTCATTCCGGGAATATCGTGCTGACGAAACTTGGTAGTGATGTAAGAGGCTGCCGTATAAAGGTTGTTATTAGTGTCCAGGCTTTTTACAGAGGCCTGATAGTTCCCGGCACCAAAAAGCATCAGAAATAGAAGAAACAGCACATACATTGCAAAAAGCAGCAGGGCTGCCAGTGAATCAATGCTGTGGTTCTTCCGGGTAAATCTGGAATTCATCTGGCACCTCCTTTTCTGGCATTTACCGGAAGTACGCTGATCGATGGCAGAAGATTGGATCCGTTTGGAACATATTCTACCACAAATTTCTCAGAGTCATAGGTAATATGGTAATCCGAAAGCAATTCATCCAGGCTCTCAGGGTATCTGCCTGTGAGGGCGTAGGTGCGGATGGCACCTCCTTCAAGTGCCTGCGTTAAAGTAACCTGTTCTTTTTCCAGGGAATCAGTCTGTGTACGTGCAATTCCAAGATAGAAGATCAGGCCGAGGACTGCAGCGAACAGGATTGGAACAATAAAGCGGAAAATCCGCCTGACACGAATGAGTCTGGTTTCAAATATATCCATTTTCACTCTCCCTTACAGCTGTTATGCGATCATTTCAGATAACAGTCCCAGCAGAGGCATCATAACAGAAAGAAGGACCAGTCCTACAAGAATTGAAAGGACGATCACAATAGTAGGCTCCAAAATTGACACAATGTGGGAAACAGAGTCTGTGGATTTGTCTTCATACTGCTCAGCCAGTTTTTCCATTACTTCGTCAGAGGCACCAGCCTGAAAACCAAGGGAGATCAGACGAAGCTCCATAGCCTTAAAAAGTCCGGATTCCGTGATGGCTTCTGTAAATCCATATCCTTCCGCGAGCTGTTTCTGAATGGATGTAAGTTTTTCCCTGATCTCAGTCTGGGTAACCACAGCCCCTGCCAGCTCCACACAAAGTTCAGGGGAAAGTCCGCTTCGGATTCCCAGGGAAATACATTGGCAAAGACGACTGTAATCTAGATTTACCGGTATCTCCTTCGTGCCTGGAAAATGGCAGACGATATTGCGGATCAGTTCCTGACCCTTTGAATGAAAAACCAGGAAAAGGATAAAGCCGATCATCGCGGCCAGAAGAATAAGGAAGGCAGTAGAATAGCGGCTAAGTGTTTCGCCGATTCCGAGAAGGGCACCGGAGATCCCGCTCATTTCCAGTCCAAGCTGTCGGAAAACCTGTCGGAAAACCGGGAGAACCTTTACCAGAAGAATTACAATAACTGCAGTCATCATGCCCAGCATAACAAGGGGATAGGCGACTGCACTCTGAATCTGGTCAGTGATCTGAATCTCCTTCGCATAGAAAGCAGACAGACCCTTCATAACCTCATCCAGACAGCCAGTCTCTTCGCCGGTGCGTACATAGGCAGCAGCAGAAGCAGGAAAAGCACCGGATTGCTCCATGGCGTGCGCCAGAGAGCCGGATTCCTCCATGTCTTTATAAAGAAAGGTCAAAATTTCTTTGCCCCGTTCTGTCTGGCTGTCGTCATTTAAGATGGCAAGTCCCTCAATGGCGGACATTCCGGAACGTAATATGATGGAAAACTGTTCACAGAATTGGAACAGCTCCCGATTGTTTAATTTGGTAATCATATAATGTCCTCTCTGAAAAAACATCAGGCAGATCCTGAAAAAATCCATGAACCTGCGAGGCGTTTTTCGTTGTGCTATCGGGTAAACTGCAGCGTATAATTTGCGCTGTCACCGATATAGGAATTGATAAGCTCTTCATCTTCACTGTTGGCGGTAAAGGTTGGATCCATGCGGTTCCATTTCTCCCCGTCATAGGTAATTGCCTGTTCCACCCACCCTTTTCCACGTATGTAAACATCGATCCAGGCATGCTTGATGTCACCTGCATATCCGATCTGAAGCTTTCAGGGAATATCCCTGCTTCGCAGCATTGCCGTCATCAGGGCAGCATAATCAAAACAGATTCCCTTTCCGGTAGAGAGGGTTTCGTCTATATCAGGAAGATAGCCTGTCTCAACGGTGGCTGCTTTGTCCTCGTCGTAGGTGACGTGCTGGGTTACATACTGGAAAATGGTGTCAATGCTTTCCTGTTCCGTGGCATCCTCTGCCAGAAGAGAAAGAGCCAGCTTGCAGGCTTCTGAGTCCGGGGTGAAATTTACATACTGGTTCGGATACAAAAACGGAAGAAATTCATTTTTCAGGGAAACCTCCAGGGCCTGAGCAAAAAGTGCGGCATACTGGCTGCCATTTACCTGCTCGTAACAGGATATCTGGTAGGTGCCGCTTCCACTGGTAAACGGAATGACAGCACTTTCGCCGGAGCTTACAAAATAAGAATAAACAACGCCGTCATCCGCGGAAAGCTGGATGTTTTTTGTAGTACCATTGCTGTCACTGACAGCAGTCAGATATCCCTGGCTGATGTTGGAAATATCCAGTATCAGAGGTGAATATCCTATGGTGTCTGTCCCAGGGGCTTCCGGAACCAGAACTTTCAGCGGGGAAAAAACAGGCGGTTCTTCGCCGGAACTGGAGCTGCTGTTCTGACCGCAGCCTGCAGCTGGGAAAACTATTAGCAGGCAAAATAGAAATAAGCAAAGCAGAAGGGCCGAAATGCGTTTAGACATAGCGCCGCTCCTTTTTATAAGTTGATCATTCATTTTCAAACACGTTCCAGGGATTTTTGAAATTCGGGAAGATCGTACCATGCTGGTGGTTCCTTCATACGAACCACGAAATGGCACAGATCAGGACGAATCCTGGCTTCCAGGTATTCCATAGGACCCAGGGAACAGTGTGCTGTTCTGGTGTTGAAAAAAATAGGAGATCCCGGTTCAATGTTGAGAATCTGTGCATCAAGGAAATCAGCTGAGCTGATGTTGATGTGTTCTTCGCCAGTTTCAAATTTAATTCCGTAGTGCTTCTGAATAAAGTAATAGAGATCTACAAGCTGTTCGCGGTAGGTATCTAAATCCGGGAAAAAATCAATGCGGATATAATTTGTCTGGATTATCACAGGCTGTTCATTGGAGGAAACCACTCTTTGAAGGCGGAAGACTTCTGTTCCCTCATTAAGGTCCAACGCACTGGCGACCTGGCTGTTTGCAGGAATACGGTCAATCCAGGTTCCGCTGATGGTCAGGGCGGCATTATCCGGAAACAGAGTGTTTATGTCTATTACGTTATGAAATTTTGAGAAGTTGGTAAGCTCCCGTTCTTTGGGATTGATCACCTGTGTGCCGGCACCCTGCTTTACCTTTATGCGTTTGTCTTTAACCAGAAGGTCAATAGCATGGCGGACCGTCGTACGGCTTACCGAAAACATTTTTCCAAGCTCATCTTCTGTGGGAAGATAGGAACCTATGGGATAAACGTTATTATCTATATCGGATTTTAATTTGTTATAACATTTCTTATATGCAGGAATTTTTTCCATAATGTTTCCTTTCAAAATAAGGTTGTTTAGTAACCTATAGTATATATATATCAAACAAATAAGTCAAACAGTAATTGAAAAAACAGAGGGACTTATACAAAATGCATAAAAAAAAGCAAAGTATCTTGTCAAATAAAACACTTTACTAAAAAAGAAAAACATTGTATAGTAATGTTTGTAAACATAATTATGAATTTTAAAAATAAATGAAATATAAAGGAGAAACATAATGATGAAAAAACAGGAATTTGTACCGCGAAAGATAAGCGAGAAACCACTGTATGAACTGAAATCAGTGGAAGATATTCCGGTATCAGAGCTGTATCAGGTTAAGATAAACGGAAAGGAACAGCGAGTATATCATACGGAATTTTTTGATTTTGTTTCTTTCTTGGATGAAAATGAAAAGGCTGAGGTAGAAGTTACAGTAAACGAACCATTTCAGAAGGCTGTTATCCGTCCTGCAGCTGCACAGATACCGTTCGAAGAAGAGGGGAACAAAATCAGCATAAGCCTTCCTGCCGGAAAGAGAATTACTCTTGAACTGGACGATAAACTGGAGTCACCACTTTATGTTCTTCCTGGAAAATACATACCGAAGCCTGAGAATGCCACTTATGTATTTGAAAACGGAAAAGCCTACAATGTGGGATGCCTTCAGCTTAATTCTGACGAAACTGTTTATATAGAGTACGGAGCAGTTGTAAGCGGAAGAATCTATT
>ERZ1673742.3087-NODE-3087-length-11408-cov-4.041487_pt1 | contig 11408 bp, 10 predicted proteins | sample MGYA00580208_ERZ1673742 | MGnify/ENA primary metagenome ERZ1673742 (study PRJEB41218, sample SAMN15661774) | gut metagenome | host: Homo sapiens | place: Canada: London | collected 2015-08-20/2019-03-30 | study: EMG produced TPA metagenomics assembly of...
GTTTCATAATAATATGCGTCTCTTTCATAAACATGAATTTTTTCCATTTTTTATTGTCCTCCGTTTTTTATTTTCTTTATTATATCACTGACATGAAAAAAAGGCAAATTTTTTGCTCAATTGACAGTGTATAGAAATTATGATATACTTTTATTAGTTTAATTAATCTTGCAGAGCTTAGGAGTTTATCATATATCAAACTATGAATTTTATGTCTATAAAGTAGTATGGAATTTGCCTTTTGTAAGAAAAGGTCGAAATCACTTGATTTTTGTAATTGAAGATGATATAATAATGTGGTATAGTTTGAACTGTTGAGGTATAATAAATACTGTTGTGAGAACTGTATTAAGAAACGTTTGAACTAGAGGAGTATTGATTTTGAATATTAAAATTATAGTAGCTACACATAAAAAATATAAAATGCCGGACGATAAAATTTATATGCCTTTACATGTAGGTCGTGAAGGAAAAAGTGACTTGGGTTATCAGGGTGACAATACCGGTGATAATATCAGTCTTAAAAATGCTAACTATTGTGAATTGACCGGACTGTATTGGGCTTGGAAGAATTTAAATGCAGATTATATTGGATTAGTACATTATCGAAGGCATTTTACTTATAAAAAAGCCAAAGGTGATAAATTTCAAAGAATTATAGGATACAAGGAACTAAGCGAAATTTTAAATAAAAATGACGTTATACTGCCAGTTCCAAGAAATTATTATATAGAGACAAATTACAGTCAATATGCACACGCCCACCATGCTGTTGATTTAGATAAAACCAGAGAAATAATATCTGAAAAATATCCTGAGTATATAAAAGCGTATGATGACAGTATGCAGGAAACTTCGGGTCATAGATTTAATATGTTTATTATGAAAAGAGATAAGTTTGACGCATATTGTGAATGGCTTTTTGATATATTATTTGAACTTGAAAAAAGACTTGATATTTCAAATTATAATACAAATGATGCAAGGGTTTTTGGTTTTGTAAGTGAAAGACTTCTTGATGTATGGATTATTACAAATAATATTTCATATACAAATCAACCGTATATCTTTATGGAAAAGCAAAATTGGTTTATTAAAGGAATTAATTTTGTTAAAAGAAAAGTATTTAATTAAGGTGAAGTATGGATTTAATAAGTGCTATTGTTCCGGTTTATAATGTCGAAAAATATTTATATAGATGTGTTGATTCTATCCTTAAGCAGACTTATGAAAATTTTGAATTAATATTAATTGATGACGGTTCTCCTGATAATTGTTCTCAAATGTGTGATGAACTATCTGAAAAGGATTCGAGAATAAAAGTAATTCATCAAGAAAATCAAGGATTAAGCGCAGCAAGAAATTCAGGAATAAAAATTGCTAAAGGAAATTACCTTACTTTTATTGATAGCGATGATTGGATTTCAAATACAATGTTTGAAGATTTAATTAATTTGATAAAAGAAAAAAATGCTGATATTTCTATATGTAATTTTATTGTAACCGATGGCAATGCAATATATAAGAAAAATACTAAAGCTGAAGAGAAGCTGTATTCAAAAGATGAATTCATGAAAATCATATTGAGAGTTAACAGCAATAGATGTATACATTATGCATGGGGTAAACTTTATAAAAAAGATGTAATTGAAAAAAATGAACATTATCCTGTAGGTATGTTAAATGAAGATGTTGAAGGAATGTTCAAGGCTGTTTTAAAGTCTGAAAAAATAGCGGAAACTAATAAAATCGGATATTTTTATTATGAAAATTCAGAAAGTATAAGCAGAAAAAAATTTGGCGAAAATTTTCTATCCCTGCATCATGTATGGGAAAGAATTTTGGAAATATCTCAGAATTCTGCGCCGGAATATGTTGATTATGTCAAGTATAATCTCATTAGATCAGATTTTACTATATTAGTTGATATGATTCTTTATGGTGATAAAGAAACCGATAATATATTCTCAATTGAAAGGAAAAATATAAATAAACGATTAAAAACTAATATAGGTATTTTATTGAAAAGTCCTATGCAGATTAAAAGAAAAATTTTAATGCTGCTCGTCTGTTATTTTTATCTGCCCATACGTTTTATGGTTCGTACTATAAAAAACAGGAAATGAGGCGAATATGAAATTAAATAAATTATCTACTTGGTATCTGATTCTTTTAATTCCGTTTATTGAACCTCAGCTTTTTAAAACGCATGGATTTGAATTAGTGGATAAGCTGTTTTTATGTTTAAAATTAATAGCTTCAGCTTTTATTGTTTTAGAATACCTTGTAAGATTTAAATTTAAAATTACAAAGTACGTTATTTTGATGTCTATAGTTCAAGCCGCAACATTTATAGGAACATATTTAAATCATGGTTCTTTGACCAGATATTTAGGACCAGCTATGATTTCCGTTGTAATGATTATGCTTGGAGAAATGGCTTTTGCAGGCAAATGGGTATTATTTCTTAAATACATTGAAAAATATCTTACATTCTTATTTATTTTAAATTTATTTACTGTTGTATTGAGAATGGTAGGAGTAAGTTTCTTTTCACATGCAACTCTCTTGGGCATAGATAATCGATGGATATATGTATTATTGCCTTGGATTATTATATCGTTTTTAAATTCATATATTGAATTTAATAAAATTAAATTAAGTGTTTGGATAAAATATATTTTATGTATAGGAAGCTTATTATTAAAATGGTCTGTAGGAGCATTGGTATCTATTATAATATTTCCGGTCGTTTTCGGTTTGATTTTTTATTTAAAAGATAAAAATATAAAAATAATTCGTTTAATTAATGCTAAATTAATATATATCTTATTTTTAATAATAAACTATATACTTTTGAGTGGAAAATTGTTGGAGATATTATCTGTAATTATTGTAAAGTATCTTAAAAAAAGTATAACTTTATCAGGCAGAATATATTTATGGCAGACAGTAATTGAAGTATTGAATAAAAAACCATTATTTGGCTTAGGAGTGCAATCAAATGAATTTGATGAAAAATTTTTTTATGAAAGTTCTGGATTTGTCGGCGGAACAGCTGTAAATCATCCGCATAATCATTTTTTAAATGTTGCTTATCATGGAGGATTTATTGCGCTTATAGTTTTTATTTTAATAGTTTTTATAACTATGTGTGATATAGATAAAATTAAGGAAAAAGGTATTTATTGTGTTATGGTTGCCGGTACTGTATCAGTAATGCTGGCAGCTTTGGTTGATACGTTGGATTTTTCATTATTTTATCTGTTTATTCCGATCGCAGCTGGGTTATCTAAAATATATAATGGAAATATGATAATTAAAGTTAATAATAAAAATTTTTATTTATTTAAAAAGAAAGGCTGATTACATGATAAGCTGTGTAATAACTACGTATAAACGAGAACCTGAAGTTTTAAAAAAAGCTGTGGATAGTATATTGTCACAATCTTATAAAGATATAGAAATTATTGTTGTAAATGACGCTCCTGAAGATTCAGAACTTTCAAATAGATTATATAAAATGTTATCCGAATATGATTTTCCCATAAATTATATAGTACACGAAAGTAATAAAGGAGCATGTGAAGCGAGAAATACGGGAATTAAAAATTCTAACGGTGAGTACATTGCTTTTTTAGATGATGACGATGAATGGGAAAAAGAAAAGTTAGAAAAACAACTTAAAAAAATTTTATCAGATCATTCGGCTCTTGTTTATTGCGATTATTATTATATAGACAAAAATGGAAAAATGAATATTAGAAAGTCAGATAAACAAAATCTTCCTGGAGGCAATGATTTTGATAGATTGCTTTGCTGTAATTTTATTGGTTCAACTTCTTTTCCGTTGATAAAGACCAGCGTATTGAAAAGTGTGGGAGGATTTAATAAAGATTTACAATCTTCTCAGGATCATGAATTATGGCTGAGAATTGCTCAAAAGTATGAAATTTCATATATTAATGAACCATTGGTAAAGTATTACTTTACTGATATTGCAATTACTCGGTCAATTGATAAAAAAATACAAGGATTCAACTATATACTTAATGAATTTAAGAATGAGTATAATAATAATCCTGAAATATTACATTACAGATATATTTTTATTTCTAATGTGTTTTTTGGAAACCATTGCTTAAAACTAGGACTTCAATATTTGAAAAAAGCATTTATAATAAAACCGTTATCAGTAAAAAATTTATCAGTGATTCCAAAAGTATTAAAAAAAGTTTTTAATATTTCTTGACTTGAAGAAAAATAAATTTGAATACTAACTAAAAGGAAGGTAAAAATATGATTATTACAGTAGCTGGAACAGGTTATGTCGGTCTTTCAATTGCAACTTTATTGGCACAGAATCACAAAGTATATGCGATTGATATTATACCTGAAAAGGTTGAAATGATAAATAACAGAAAGTCTCCGATACAGGATGATTATATTGAAAAATATCTTTCAGAAAAAAATCTTGATTTGACAGCTACTCTTGATGCAAAAGAGGCGTACGGCAATTCTGATTTTGTTATTATAGCAACTCCTACAAATTATGACAGTAAAAAGAATTTTTTTGATACATCGGCTGTTGAAACGGTAATTAATCTTGTTATGGAATATAATCCTGAAGCTATAATGGTTATTAAATCAACAATTCCTGTTGGATACACTAAGTCGATTCGTGAAAAGACCGGAAGTAAGAATATAATATTCAGTCCGGAGTTTCTTCGTGAAAGTAAAGCTCTTTATGATAATTTGTACCCAAGCAGAATTATAGTGGGCACAGATATGGAAGATGAGCGTCTTGTTGAAAAAGCAAAAGTTTTTACAGAACTTCTTCAGGAGGCTGCTATAAAAGAAAATATAGATACTTTGATTATGGGTTTTACTGAAGCAGAAGCTGTAAAGCTTTTTGCAAATACGTATCTGGCTCTTAGAGTATCATACTTTAATGAACTTGATACTTATGCTGAACTTAAAGGTTTGAATACACAGCAAATTATAGAAGGCGTATGTCTAGATCCTCGTATTGGCAATCATTATAATAATCCAAGCTTTGGGTACGGTGGATATTGTCTGCCTAAGGATACAAAGCAGCTTCTGGCAAATTATGAGGACGTTCCGGAAAATATGATCGAGGCTATTGTTGAATCTAACAGAACTCGTAAAGATTTTATTGCTGACAGAGTTCTTCAGAAAGCCGGTTATTATAGTTATGATAAAAACAATACGTATGATATTAGTAAAGAAAAGCAGGTTATAATTGGCGTATATCGTTTAACGATGAAATCAAACAGCGATAATTTCCGCCAAAGTTCAATTCAGGGAGTTATGAAGCGTATAAAAGCAAAAGGGGCAATAGTTGTTATTTATGAACCTTCGCTGAAAGACGGAGTAACATTCTTCGGAAGCAGAGTTGTTAATGATTTAAACAAATTTAAATCAATGTGCGATTCTATAATTGCAAACCGTTATGATAAATGTCTTGATGATGTTGCAGATAAAGTTTATACAAGGGATATATTTAAGAGAGACTAATGCTTATAAATTAGCGTACCAAGGGAGATGGGTTTTTGAAATATGATTATTTAATAGTCGGTTCCGGTTTATATGGAGCGGTCTTTGCACAGCAGGTGAAAGAAGCTGGAAAATCAGTGCTTGTAATTGATAAGCGTCCTAATGTTGCAGGTAATGTTTATACTGAACGGATAGAAGGAATCAACGTTCATAAATATGGCGCACATATTTTCCATACAAACAATAAGAAAGTATGGAATTATATCACTCAGTTTGCAGAGTTCAACAGGTTTACAAACAGCCCGGTCGCTAATTATAAAGGGGAACTTTACAGTCTTCCTTTTAATATGTATACATTTAATAAAATGTGGGGTGTGGTAACTCCCGAGGAAGCTGCTGCAAAAATTGATGAACAGCGTAAAGAAATTAAAGGTGAACCTAAAAATCTGGAAGAACAGGCAATAAGTCTGGTTGGAAGAGATATTTATGAAAAACTTGTAAAGGGATATACTGAAAAGCAATGGGGAAGAGAATGTAAAAAACTGCCAGCTTTTATTATTAAACGCTTGCCGGTACGTCTGACATTTGACAACAATTATTTTAATGCGCTGTATCAAGGTATACCTATTGGAGGGTATACAAAAATGGTTGAAAATATGCTTGACGGAATTGAAGTAAAGCTTGGCGTAGATTATCTTCAAAATAATAAAGAACTTGATAAAATTGCTGATAAAATTGTGTATACCGGCGCAATTGACGCTTATTTTAACTATAAGCTTGGTGCGCTTGAATACAGAAGTGTAAAATTTGAAAATGAAATTTTGAATATTCCTAATTTCCAAGGAAATGCAGCAGTAAATTACACTGATACAGAAACTCCTTGGACAAGAATTATTGAACACAAATGGTTTGAATTCGGTAAGGATGAAAATGGAAAGGATATTCATAAGACGGTTATAAGCCGTGAATACAGTTCTGAATGGAAGCTTGGAGATGAACCGTATTATCCTGTGAATGATGAAAAAAACAGTAAGCTTTATGCTGAGTACAAGAAGCTTGCAGAGTCTGAAAAAAATATTATTTTTGGAGGCAGACTTGGCGAGTATAAGTACTATGATATGGATGCTGTTATTGCATCTGCGCTTAAAAAAAGTAAAATGGAAATAGTGTAATTTATTTATTTTTTATGGGATGATCAGCAGAAAATATTAATATTTTTATCGTAAATATTGGCAATCTGAGAAATCATAAATATATTTTGGAAGAGCAGTGAAATTATGATAAATATGCGAAAATACTTGATTTTTAGGGATAAGGGTGGTATAATGTGATAGTTGTAATAGGGTGTTTATACTTATTAACAGTTATATAATCGGAGGTTTTATATGAAAGGAATAATTCTTGCAGGAGGTTCCGGCACACGTTTATATCCATTAACAAAGGTGACGTCAAAGCAGTTGTTACCCGTATATGATAAACCGATGATTTATTATCCTATGTCTGTGCTTATGAATGCAGGTATCAGAGATATTTTGATTATTTCAACACCTCAGGACACACCTAGATTTGAAGAACTTCTTGGTGATGGGCATCAATTCGGCATTAACCTTTCATATAAGGTTCAGCCTTCGCCTGACGGACTTGCCCAAGCATTTATTATTGGAGAAGAGTTTATTGGTGATGATTGTGCGGCAATGGTGCTTGGAGACAATATTTTTGCCGGACATGGGCTAAAAAAAAGACTTTTACAAGCTGTTGAAAAGGCGGAAAAATATAATCTTGCAACAATATTTGGTTATTATGTAGATGATCCGGAAAGATTTGGCATAGTTGAATTTGATAAAGACGGCAGAGCTGTTTCTATTGAAGAAAAACCTAAAAAACCCAAGTCAAATTATTGTGTGACCGGACTTTATTTTTATGACAATAGAGTAGTTGATTATGTAAAAAAATTGTCTCCGTCGGCAAGAGGAGAGTTGGAAATTACTGATCTTAATAAAATTTATCTTGAAAACGGCGATTTAAATGTTGAACTACTTGGTCAAGGATTTACATGGCTTGATACAGGAACGCATGAAAGTCTTGTTGAAGCATCTAATTTCATAAAAACTATTGAAGACCATCAGCATAGAAAAATCGCATGTCTGGAAGAAATTGCCTATTTAAATGGCTGGATCTCTAAGGATGATATACTGGAAGCGTATAAGGTATTGAAAAAAAATCAATACGGACAATACCTTATGGATGTATTAAGCGGAAAATATTTAGATACACTTTACTGATACGGGGGTTAATTTTTATATGACTATTATTGTAACAGGCGGCGCAGGTTTTATCGGCGCAAATTTTATATACTTACAGTTGGAGGAACACCCTGAAGACAGAATTATTTGTCTGGACAAGCTTACATATGCCGGAAATCTTTCAACACTTGAAAAAGCAATGAAAAATCCTAATTTCAGATTTGTCAAGGCTGATATTTCTGATAAAGAATCGGTTGAAAGACTTTTTGAAGAAGAAAAACCTGATATAATTGTAAATTTTGCGGCTGAGTCTCATGTTGACCGTTCGATTGAAGATCCGGGTCTCTTTATAAAAACTAATATAATGGGAACACAAGTATTAATGGACGCCTGCCGAAAGTATGGAATTAAACGTTATCATCAGGTATCAACTGACGAGGTTTACGGTGACCTTCCTCTGGACAGACCTGATCTCTTTTTTACTGAAGAAACACCAATTCATACAAGCAGTCCGTACAGCTCGTCAAAGGCTGGCGCAGATCTTCTTGTTCTTTCATATTACAGAACTTTTGGTCTTCCTGTGTCAATTACAAGATGTTCAAATAACTATGGACCGTTTCATTTTCCTGAAAAGCTTATTCCTCTTATGATAAGCCGTGCGCTTGATGATGAAAGTCTTCCTGTTTACGGTAAGGGTGAAAATATTCGTGACTGGTTATTTGTAAAGGATCATTGTAAGGCTATTGACCTTGTTATGCGTAAAGGCAGAGTGGGTGAAGTTTATAATATCGGCGGTCACAATGAAAAGACAAATCTTGAAGTTGTTAAAATAATCTTAAAGGAACTCGGCAAACCGGAAAGTCTTATAACATATGTAACCGACCGTCCTGGACATGACATGAGATACGCTATTGATCCGACTAAAATTCATAGTGAACTGGGCTGGTTACCTGAAACTAAGTTCGAGGACGGTATAAAAAAGACAATTCAGTGGTATCTTAATAATAAAAGTTGGTGGCAGAATATTATTTCTGGTGAATACCAAAATTATTTTGATAAGATGTACAAGGAAAAAGGAAGAACATAAATGAAAGTTTTGGTTACAGGCGTAAAGGGTCAGTTGGGATTTGACGTTGTAAAGGAACTAAAAAAAAGAGGCTATGATGCTGTAGGCGTTGATATTAATGAAATGGATATTACTGATGCTGAGAAAGTTACTGAAGTAATCACTGATGTAAATCCTGATGTAGTGGTACATTGCGCCGCATGGACAGCTGTTGACGCAGCAGAAGACGAGGAGAATATTCCTAAGGTTAGAGCGATAAATGTATCAGGTACCCAAAATATTGCTGATGTATGCAAAAATATAAATTGTAAAATGATATATATATCTACAGATTATGTGTTTAACGGTCTGGGAACTGAACCTTGGCAGGCAGATTGCAGAGATTATGATCCATTATGCGTTTACGGACAGACAAAGCTTGAAGGGGAACTTGCAGTGTCGCAAACTCTTGACAAGTACTTTATTGTTAGAATAGCATGGGTTTTCGGTAAGAATGGAAATAATTTTATTAAAACAATGCTCAATGTCGGGAAAAAGTTTGATACAGTGCGTGTAGTAAATGACCAGATAGGCACACCAACTTATACCTATGATCTTGCAAGATTGCTTGTTGATATGGCTGAAACTGATAAATATGGCTATTATCATGTAACTAATGAAGGCGGTTATATAAGTTGGTATGATTTTACATGTGAAATATTTAAACAGGTAGGATATGATACTGAGGTTGTACCTGTAACTACTGAAGAATACGGTCTTTCAAAAGCCGCAAGACCTTTTAACAGCAGACTTGATAAAAGTAAGCTGACTGAAAATGGTTTTAAACCTTTACCAGTATGGCAGGATGCACTTGAAAGATATTTAAAGGAGATAGACTTTTAATGGGACAAATTAAGGTTGAAAAAAATGTTGGAGGCATAGAGGGTCTTTGTGTTATAGAACCTGCGGTACATGGCGATAACCGCGGGTATTTTATGGAAACTTATAATCAAAAGGATATGCATGAAGCAGGTCTTGACATTGTTTTTGTACAGGATAACCAGTCATGTTCAGCAAAAGGCGTACTTAGAGGACTTCATTTTCAGAAACAGCACCCTCAGACTAAAATTGTAAGAACTATTAAGGGCAAAGTATTTGATGTTGCCGTTGATTTGCGTCTTGATTCAAATACATATGGCAAGTGGTATGGAGTGGAACTTACTGAGGAAAACAAAAAGCAATTTCTAATACCAAAGGGATTTGCTCATGGTTTTTTGGTACTGAGTGATATTGCGGAGTTTTGTTATAAGTGTGATGATTTTTATCATCCTAATGATGAGGGCGGATTGGCATGGAATGATCCGAAGATTGGCATTGATTGGATGGAAATCGTAGGTGAATATAACGGTACGGCAAGTGCAGAAGGTTATAGCCTTTCTGATGGTACTCCGCTTAATTTGAGTGAAAAAGATCAGTTGTGGTGCGGTATTGAAGATACTTTTAAGTTTTAAAGTATATTTATTTTTATTGAGGAGAATGAATAGTGTTTGTATTCATAATATTACATTACTTAGCGGAAGATATGACTAAAGAATGCGTAAAGTATATTCAAAATCATTTGGATATGAACAGGATCAGAATTGTAATTGTTGATAACGCATCAAGTAATGGAAGCGGTGCAAGACTTAAACAATTTTATAAAGACAATGAATATTGTGATGTTATTTTAAATGATGAAAATATGGGCTTTGCAAGAGGAAATAATGTTGGATATACTTATGCTAAAGAAAAATATGATCCGGATTTTATGATTATTATGAATAATGATGTGTTGATTGATGATAAAACTTTTTTAGATAAGATTGATACGGTATATCAGGAAAATAATTTTTATATTTTAGGTCCGGATATAATATCAAAAAGAAATAATAAACATCAGAATCCTGCTCGAAAAGAAAATGTCACTAAAGAACAAGTTGTAAAAGAAATAGAATCATTGGAAAAAGCACTAAAAAATCCTTTTATTTATTACATAATAAATAAGATAAAATCAACAATTAGAATCAGAACTAGATTAAAAAAAGTATTTGGAAAAACAGATAATAATATGTATTTAAAAAAAATGTATAATCCTGTCTTACACGGCGCATGTTATATATTTTCTCGTAGATATTTAGAACTTGAAAAAGAAGCCTTTGATTCTCGAACTTTTCTATATCATGAAGAAGAAATTTTGCACTATAATTGTATTAAAAAAAATTATTCTATGATATATGACCCAATATTAAGGGTTAATCATTTAGAAGATGTTTCAACCGATGAATCATTAAAAATTAATAAAAAAGTAAAGTTCAAAGATAATTTGAATAAAAGTAAATTTTTAAATAAACATCTTTTGGATTCTGCTAAAATTCTTTTAGATGTTATTGATAAAGGAGTATAGCAATAATGTCTGAAAACAAACTAAGTATATACGTACGATTAGAGGTATTTAACCTGAGTTGTTAATAAGTGCAAAAAAATGTCTAAATTATGAAGAATGACATATGGCTGATGCAAAAAATTATGATGGATATTTTTAAAGAGGAGTCTTACATTTTGAA
>ERZ1673742.3106-NODE-3106-length-11336-cov-5.717312_pt1 | contig 11336 bp, 8 predicted proteins | sample MGYA00580208_ERZ1673742 | MGnify/ENA primary metagenome ERZ1673742 (study PRJEB41218, sample SAMN15661774) | gut metagenome | host: Homo sapiens | place: Canada: London | collected 2015-08-20/2019-03-30 | study: EMG produced TPA metagenomics assembly of...
GCATTTTCGTGACCGTGGACGGCAAGACGCTGTTTGACGAGACAATCACCGACGCGACGCTCCATGGCGCAAGCGGCTACTTCGGCGCCATCGCGCCCGCAGGCGGCGTGCAGGTCACGCTGAACGACCTGTCCGGCAACGACAAGCACTACAACAATCTGACCGAGCTGCCTCTGGACGCGATGATCGCCGACAAGGCGAACTGGACGGACTTCTCGTGGGCGCACTACACGCCAAAGCCGGAATTTGGCGACGGTACGGTTTCCATTGCCTCTACAACCGAAACAAAATGGGCGCTTGCAGGCTACAAAAAGCAAAGGTTCCGCAATACGGAATTCCAGTTCAAGTATCGCCAGACAGCAGCTGAAAATGACGCCAAGACTGCCAACTACGGCGTCCTCAGCTGGAGCTTTGACAGCAGCGTCACCAACCTTTCATGGAACAAGGCCGGCGGCGTGATGGTTACCTTTGAGCCTGACAAGACGGTGCTCTATGCAAAGGGTGACGCGGACAACGGCGCAGTTTCCAAGAGTGATCTCACGCTGGAAAACGGCAAGACCTATGACATGACGTTCAGCTTCTGCCAGATTTCGGCCAACCAGCTGCGCGTGGTGCTCAAGGTAGACGGCAAGGAATGGTTCAATGAGGTCTATACCGATGCCATGCTGGCAAACTCCGCGGGCTACTTCAACTTTGGTACGCGCGATAACACATCCGCGACCATTGAAAAGACCGGCAAGGTCGTCGTTCCGGAGCCCGATCCCGAACCCGGCTATAAAGTGGTCGATGTGACAGACATGCTGGCCGATACAAGTAATTGGACGTTGGGCTACGATAACCCGACATTTGCGACCGGCAGCATCACGGCGAAAACTGCGGACGGCTTCTCAGTCGGCGGCTACAATACGCCAGTGGAGCTTGGTACGGTGTATCGCTTCAAGTACAAGAACGTGCGTGCGACCGGCTGGTATGATGGATTCTATCTTGGATTCAAAGCGGCAAATATCTACTGGCTCGATGGCGGCGTTCAGGTGGACTTCAATGACGACAGCACGGCAATACACTTCTATAATGGCAATGAAATGGTGCATCAGAAAGCGCAGAGCCCCAGCATCGAATCCGGGAAGGAGTACGAGATCGAGTTTGGTCTGCTGAAGGCTGGCGATGATACGGTCAAGGTACACTTGAAGATCAACGGCACGCCGTATTTTGCGGATGTTGAGGTCAAGAACTCTGTATTCGTGACCACGCCGCTCTATTTCGGCATTTTCTCGAGAGGCTCGGAGGCTACCATCAGCACGATGGAGGATGGCCCGCATTATATGCTGGTCGATGTGACAGACATGCTGGCGGATACGGCGAACTGGACGCTGGGCTACGACGCCCCGACGTTTGCAGAGGGCAGCATCACGGCAAAAACAGCGGACGGCTTCTCAATCGGCGGCTACAATACGCCAGTGGAGCTTGGTACGGTGTATCGCTTCAAGTACAAGAACGTGCGTGCGACCGGCTGGTATGATGGATTCTATCTTGGATTCAAAGCGGCAAATATCTACTGGCTCGATGGCGGCGTTCAGGTGGACTTCAATGACGACAGCACGGCAATACACTTCTATAATGGCAATGAAATGGTGCATCAGAAAGCGCAGAGCCCCAGCATCGAATCCGGGAAGGAGTACGAGATCGAGTTTGGTCTGCTGAAGGCTGGCGATGATACGGTCAAGGTACACTTGAAGATCAACGGCACGCCGTATTTTGCGGATGTTGAGGTCAAGAACTCTGTATTCGTGACCACGCCGCTCTATTTCGGCATTTTCTCGAGAGGCTCGGAGGCTACGATCAGCACTCCGAACGCAAAGTAAGTCCAAAATACCAACGCAAAAAGACCGGGGCGTTTGCCCCGGCCTTTTGAATTTTATCCGATTGTTTATGGCTCAGGTGTTCAGCAGAAATGCAGGCGTACCACCATTTCATATGTACATCTGCTACTTGGAGCATATGACGAGGCCGCGGGAAGTATAGCAAAAGAACGCGTGCTGACGGTTACTGTCCACCGGAGCAATGGTGCTGAAAGCGGCAGACGAACAACAATCACCGCCCAGCGGTGTTCTTATAAAAAAGATCGAACAGCTGCGCGCTGTTCGGTCTTTTTCATGGAATGCTGTGTTTTTCAAGTACATTTTAGGATGCCTCTGTAAAACGGTGTCCATACGTTACAACAAAACGGAAAGGCGCATCACAATGGAATTTACCGGAAGCTACCGGCACAAACTGAAATATCCGATCAGCCCTGCTGTCGCGCTTGCGCTCAGACAGCGGCTCAGAGCCGTCATGAAGCGCAATCCGCACACGGTTTATATGATCCAACGCCGTTTCTCGTCGACGAACCCATTCCGGAAGGCTTGCATATCCTCGCGGGTGCGCCGAAAATCGGCAAGTCTTGGCTGGCTTTGTGTCTCTGCTTATGCGTTTCGCAGGGGCAGCCTCTCTGGAATTTTGCAACAACGCAGGGCGAGGTCCTGTATCTCAGTCTCGAAGATTCGTTTCAACGCATCCAGACACGGCTCTTCGATCTGACGGAAGATGCGCCGCCGACGCTGCATTTTGCAATCATTGCCGACACGCTCAAGCATGGGCTGGAACAGCAGATTGAGCAATTTCTAGCGGAGCATCCGACCACAAAGCTTGTTGTGATCGATACATTACAGCGTGTCCGCAGCGCGGGCAGTGACAGCAATTTGTACGCAAATGACTATCAGGAGATCGGTTTGCTCAAGAAGTTTGCGGACAAGCGGCACATTGCAATCCTCTTGATTCACCATCTGCGGAAGCTCCACGATGACGATCCGATGAACATGATCTCTGGCTCGACGGGCTTAAGCGGCGCGGCAGATTCAACCTTCGTCCTGCAAAAAAGTTCACGCCTTGCCAACATTGCGTCCCTGCATTGCACGGGTCGGGACATCGCAGATCGCACATTAAAACTCGAATTTGGCGAGGAAGATCACGTCTGGAAACTGCTTGAGGACAGCAAAAATTGCGGCGGCGCTTCTAAGATTTCGACGCTTCAACTCACAAAACGTTTCTTTGAATTGCTCCGTGCCGATTCTGAATATCTCGGTTCGCCATCGGCACTGTCTGCAAAGATCGACCCTGACGGCAGCTTTGGCATCACGCCGAAAAAGATCACCCGACTGGTGCGGGAAAGCGTTGCGGCTCTAAGAGAAAACGGAATTCTGGCAGATACCTAATCTCAATCAACTCGCGGTGCTGGCGAACATGGGCAAGGTACAGTTCGCCAATCTGGACACGGCTGCGCAGGAATTCGCAAAAATCAACGTCACCCTGCGGCAGATGCAGGAAGGAGGGCGTGGAAAATCGCAATCGTCCATTTCGTGAATTACAAAAAAGGCACACAGACACGCGGCTGCATGAAAAGCGTGATGCGCTACGTCTCGCAGCCCGGAAAAACGTTCTGGGATAGTCAGAATCTCATCAGCGGCATCGGCTGCCAACCGGAAACGGCGTTCGATGAGTTCCTGAGTACGAAGCTCCTGCACCACAAGGACGGCGGTGTCCAGTTTTACCACATGGTGCAGAGCTTTCCAAAAGGCGCGGACATTGACCCGAGCGCAGCCCATGAAGCGGCGCGGCGGCTTGCCGGATACTTCGAGGGCTGTGAAATCCTCGTCTGCACCCACACCGACCGTGAACACATTCATTCACACTGCATCATCAACTGTCTCATGCCTGTCTATGCGCGGGGTGGTTTGACGCTTACGAACAGAACGAGACGGGAAGAATGACATGAGCATTCTTCCCGTCTCACTCTGTATCGTTCCGCGTGTGGGTCGGCCATTATACGGTTATAAGTACAAAAATGCGGCCGCATTCTTCCCACAGATATTTTCCACGATCTGCCCCAGCGCTTTTTCGTCTGCCGGGTACTGGCCGGCCTCTACCGACTCGCCGAGGCGGTTGCAGAGAATGCGGCGGTAATATTCATGGCGTGGGAACGAGCTGAACGAGCGTGAGTCGGTCAGCATACCGACGGACTTCGCAAGCAGACCGTTTTCCATCAACTCGCCCAGCTGGCGGCGCATGCCGCGGATGGTGTCGTTGAACCACCAGGCCGCGCCGAACTGCACCTTGGGCGCGAAATTGACGGCCATGGTGGAGAGAACAGCGTTGTCGGCCGGATTCAAATTGTAAAGGATCGTATTCGGCAGGCTGTTTTCGCGTGCCAGGTCGCCCAAAAATGCGCCGAGCTGGAACGGGTCGGTCGTAAGGCCGACGCTGTCGCCGCCCGCATCCGGACCGACCTCCGCAAGCAGGCGCGGATTCTGATTGCGGATGGGGCCAAGGTGCAGCTGCATGGCAACGCCATGCGCATGATACGCTTTGCCGAGGAAATGCAGCAGTTCGGCTTGTTTTGTACCTGGAACGTAGGAAAACTTGCTGAACCCGTGGTCGGAGACCTTGCAGCCGTTTTCACAGAAATAGTCCAGTGCCTTTCTCAGCGCTTTCGGCAGGCTGCCCGTGCCGTATTTTTCGCACAGTGCGCATTCTGCGTCCGGATTTCCGCCGAGATAGTTGTCCGGCCGGAACGACGGCAGAACGCGGAACGGGATCGTGGGGTCAGCCGCGATTTTTTTGTGCCATTCCAGCGTGTCCGCCGGATCGTCCGTCGTGCAGAGCACGCGAACGTTCATTTTTTCAAGGAGCGAAACCGCATCGTAGGCTTTCAGCTTTTCTTTTGTTTCCTCCCAGATAGCAGGCGCAGTCTCCGGCGTCAGCGGTGCGTATATCTCAAAATACCGCTGCAATTCCAGATGCGCCCAATGGTACAGCGGGCAGCCGACAAGCTGCGGCACGACCTCCGCCCATTTCTGGAATTTCTCGTACTCCGGCGCATCACCGGTAATATACTGCTCGTCCACGCCGCAGGCACGCATGGCGCGCCATTTGTAGTGATCTGCCGCCAGCCAGAGCTGCGTCAGATTTTCGTACTGCTTCCGCTCGGCAATCTCGCGCGGCGGCAGATGGTTGTGATAGTCGTAAATCGGCTGGTTTTCCGCGTACTTGTGAAACAGCGTCCGCGCCGTCTCATTTTCCAGCAGGAAATCTTTGTCCATAAATGCTTTCATAGTCAGCCCTCAAATTTCTCGCGGTTGATCCACAGCCCCAGCGCGGGGTTCGGGATGTAATAGATTTTTTCGCCGTCCACGGTGTTATAGCCGTAGTGCAGCTTTTCGGGATCGTACTTTTTCGCCAATTCGTCATAGCTTGCGCTCCGGAAGCCGACTCCCTCAATTTCCGCCTGCGAAATCTCCTTTACAGCGTAGGTGATGGAGAAGCGTCCATCGGACGAGCCATGAATCAAATGTGCGGCCGCGCCCATATTGTCGCGTAAGTCCTGATTTTCCGGCTTGTTGAATTCGTCCAGCGTGTGCAGCCTACCCTTATAGCCGTATTTGCGGATAAGCTTGTCGCACTGTGCGTCCTCGCCGAATTTTGTCACGCCGGGGGCTAAGATGATCAGCTCTCCGCCGTCGGCAATCGCCATGCGGGTACGATAGACGGCCTTATTGCCGAGCCATGTACTCTTGAATTCACTGGGGTCAAGGTAGACCACGCATTTCTGAATGCCATGCTCTACGAAGTCAATATTCTTCTCCTGCGCCAGCTTGACCGCTTCCGTCAGGCAGCTTCTTCCCTCGCCGATAAACAGGCCGTGCATGACGCTTTTGCCCTCCGGAGCCGTGCAGACGGTCAGGACAAAGAGGATCGGGCGCTTGTTTAAGAAGTGTTCCATGCCGTAGTCAAAGATTTTTCGCACGGGCGTATGGTCTTTTCCCATCATGCGTTCCATGCCGTATACTGCGCCGACCATGTGCGACTTGTTTATCATATCGCTGCCGCCGACGCCGACAAAGAGGTTTTTGGAGTGGTTCGCCATGCCGATGACCTCGTGCGGCACGACCTGACCGGGCGAGATGATGAGATCATAGCTCTCATCCATCACGCGGCGGTTGATCTCCACGCTGACCGGCTCATGCCAGAGACACTCTGTGATTTCCTCTAAGTAACTTGCAGGAACCTCGCCGATTTTGACGACGTCATGCCGCCAATCATGGACGATCATGTTTTCATAGGGAATGCCCTTGAACATGATCTCCCACTGCGCTTTGGAAACCGGCTCGTGCGTGCCGAGGGCGGGCATAATATCGACCTGTGCGCCGCGCTCGGTCAGCAGATGATAATAGATGCTTGTAATTCTCCCTGCCTGAGAATGAAACCGCGTGAAATCCGGCGGGAGGATGAGCACTTTTTTCAGTGTTCTGCCTGTCAGAGACGCTTTCAATGCGTCTTTCAGCTCCGCATCCGAAATGCCGCCGTTTGCGGCGATTTTATAGATATCCTCCATGTCAGACACCGCTGTACGCCGAGAAGCCGCCGTCCACGGGGATGACTACGCCGGTCACAAACGATGCAGCCTCATTGTTGAGCAGGAACAGCAACGCTCCAAGCAGTTCTTCCGCTTGTCCGAAGCGGCCCATTGGGGTCGCAGCAAGAATTTTCTTCGTCCGCGCCGTCGGCGTGCCGTCCGGATTCCAGAGCAGAGACGCGTTCTGCTTGCCGGAGAAGAAGCCGGGGGCAATGGCGTTCACACGAATGCCGACCCTGGAAAAATGTACCGCCAGCCACTGTGTAAAGTTCGACACGGCGGACTTTGCACCGGAGTAGGCCGGGATTTTCGTCAGCGGCGTGTAGGCGTTCATCGACGAAATGTTGATAATATTGCAGCCCTCGCGCGTGACCATATCGCGGGCGAATGCCTGCGTGGGGATGAGAATGCCCATGAAATTGAGGTTAAAGACGGAAGCAACGCCCGTCTCGTCCAAATCAAAGAAGCTCTTGGTGTCAGCGTCCAGATCGCCCGGCTCGTAATATTCCTTGTCGGTCGTCGCGCTGGGGTGGTTGCCGCCCGCGCCGTTGAGGAGGATGTCGCAGGGGCCGAAGTCGGCCAGCACCTGTTCGTAGCAGGCCATGACAGCGGCTTTGTCCAGCACATTGCATTCGTAGGCTTTCGCAGTGCCGCCCTCGGCGGTGATCTCCTCCGCGAGCTTCTGCACGTTTGCATATGTTCGCCCCAGCAGCGCAACCTTTGCGCCGCTGGCTGCCAGTGCCTTGGAAAAGACGCTGCAAAGCGTCCCCGCCGCGCCGGTCACGACCGCGACCTTGCCAGTCAGGTTCGTATTCAAAGGAAGATTCATTGCATTGACCTCCTTATGCATTATAGGTGCTCGCGGCAGTATTCCCGCCGTGACCCGTCCAGTTGGTGTGGAAAAACTCGCCGCGCGGCGCGTCCAGACGTTCATAGGTGTGCGCACCGAAATAGTCGCGCTGTGCCTGCAAGAGATTCGCGGGCAGGCGGTCGGTGGTGTAGCCGTCGAAGTAGCTCAGCGCCGCCGTCATCGCGGGCGCGGGAACGCCGTAAGAAACAGCACTGGATGCGACCTTGCGCCACGCGGGGATGAGCTTCTGCATGGTTTCCTTGAAATAGGGGTCAAGCAGAAGATTCGACAGCTCCGGATTCTTGTCATATGCTTCTTTGATCTTGCCGAGGAAGACCGAGCGGATGATGCAGCCGCCGCGCCACATGAGGGCAATGCCGCCATAGTTGAGATTCCAGCCGTAGGTCTTCGCCGCCGTGCGCATGAGCGTGTAGCCCTGCGCGTAGGAGATGATCTTGGACGCATACAGCGCCTGCCGGATGGCTTCGACCATCTCGGCTTTGTCGCCTGTAAAGGCCGGGATTGTGCGTGCGTATTCCTTCGCTGCCTCGACGCGCTCGTCTTTCATGGCGGACAGGCAGCGCGCAAACACGGCTTCGCCGATGAGCGTCAGCGGAACGCCCTCGTCCAGCGCTGCAATGCCCGTCCACTTGCCCGTGCCCTTCTGGCCGGCGGTGTCGAGAATCTTTTCCACGATGGGCTGGCCGTCGGTGTCCTTATAGGCCAGAATGTCGCGGGTGATCTCAATTAAGTAGGAATCCAGCTCGGTTTTATTCCACGCGGCGAAAACCTCGTGCATTTCATCATCGTTCATGCCGAGCAGATCACGCATAAGCTGATACGCTTCGCAGATGAGCTGCATATCGCCGTACTCAATGCCGTTATGCACCATCTTGACGAAATGCCCTGCGCCGTTCTCGCCGACCCAGTCGCAGCACGGAGAGCCGTCCTCGACCTTCGCACAGATGGACTGGAAAATGGGTTTCACATACGGCCACGCGGCAGGACTGCCGCCCGGCATCATGCTGGGGCCTTTCAGCGCACCCTCCTCGCCGCCGGACACGCCGGTGCCGATGTATAGCTTACCCTTGGATTCCACATACGCGGTTCTGCGGATGGTGTCCGGGAAGTGGGAATTGCCGCCGTCAATGAGGATATCGCCGTCGTCGAGAAGTGGCAGAAGCTGCTCGATCATGTCATCTACGGCCTGTCCCGCTTTGACCATCATAAACACCTTGCGCGGCTTTTCCAGATTGTCAACCAGTTCTTTGAGACTGTGGCAGCCAATGATATTTTTTCCGGCGGCTCTGCCGTTTACAAATTTGTCCACTTTTTCCGTCGTGCGGTTGAAGACCGCCACAGTGAAACCCCTCGACTCCATGTTCATGACCAGGTTTTCACCCATGACGGCAAGGCCAATGAGGCCAATATCTGCTTTCTTCAAAATCATACCTCCTATTATTCAAACCAAATCGAAGCCCAGCGCAAGCGGGTTCGATTTGGAAAGGAAAAACAATGCTGGCGGTCGATGCGGCCGACCTTGGGCGGCCACATGACCTCACAGCGTTGTTTTGACGTCATCGCTGCACGCGGGCGTTGCCCTTGTAGATGTCCCAGACCTGCTTTTCATCCGCAGGTTCGGCATAGTCGTTGAGACTCGAAGCCGCCATCACGCCGCTTGCCCAGCCGAATTGCAGGCATTTTTCCGCTTCCCAGCCGTTCAGCACGCCGTACAGCAGTCCGCCCGAAAAGCCGTCGCCGCCGCCGATGCGGTCAAGCACCTGAATCGCTCTGGGTTCTTCAACATACCACTTGCCGTCCGCCAGCAAAATCGCGCCCCAGAGGTGCTCGTTGGCAGAGATGACCTGCCGCAGCGTCGTGGCAAACATCCTCGCGTTCGGATACTTTTCCTGTACTTGTGAGATCATGGCCTTGAAGGACTTAATTTTGGAAGCAAGATCTTTACCGCCCGCTTCGGGGCCTTTAAAACCAAGGCAGAGTTGGAAATCTTCTTCGTTGCCGATGAGCACGTCGGCCAGCGACGCGATCTCGCCGAATGCCTCGGAAAGCGCATCCTCGCGGCCTTTCCAGAACGTCGCGCGGTAATTGAGATCGAACGAAACGAGCGTACCGTACTGCTTCGCGGCCTTTGCCAGCGCAAGGCTGCATTCCGTCGTCTCGTGGCTCATGGCCGCGATCAGACCGGACAGATGCAGAATGCCGACACCCTCCTGCCCGAAGATACGCTCGATATCAAAATCTTCGATAGAAAGTGTCCGACCAACTTCACCAGCACGGTCATTCCAGAGACGCGGTGCGCGCAGACCAAAGCCGGAGTCCGCAACATTAAATTGGTGCCGATAGCCCCACGGCCCGCCCTGTTCGACTTCGACACCCTCAAAGCGGATGTTCCGCGCGCGAAGCTGCCGCTTGATGAAATCCGCAACGGGGCTGCCCTTGACGAATTTCGTAAGTGCAAGGCACTCCCGCCCAAGGCTCGACGCGACGTTCAGCACGTTCGTCTCCGCGCTGGTCGCCTGCATATAAAACAGGTTGCTGTTCTGTACCGCCATCCGATCCGGCGGCGTGATCCGCACACCCATGCTCGTCGGGCACGCAATGGCATATTGATAGGTTTTCTTCATAGAGTCCTTTCTTTGATTCGGTTGAACCATCAAAGGCCGGGCGCACGCACCCGGCCTTTGTGTATGTTGGGTGTTCGGACTTATTTAGCGTCCGGTTTGCTGATAGTGGCTTTCGATTTAACTGCGATAATACCGAAATAGAATTCCTCGCCCACAAAATCACTGTTTGTGAGTTCTTTCTCAAAATAGGTCTTGTCATTGATTTTCAGAAGTACCTTGACGGTGCTCTCATTCACATCAATGATGCCAAATTCGATATTGTATGACTGTCCATCGTTCAGACTTGGTACTTCGGACGTTACAAAAACCGCCTGTTTATCCTTGCCGATGCAGCGCAGAACGGCACTGTCTTTGTTGAAATCCACATAAATGCCTCCGGCACCCCAATACACATTGTCCGGTCCAGAGCCGAGCGTGAATCCGTCATAACCATCGTCAGCATAGCGCGTCCGCGTATATTTGAAGCGGAAAATCGTGTTTTTGTAGGTCTTTCCATTGTAGCCGCCGACAGAGTAGGTAGAACTCAGGTCACCGTCTGCTGTGACACTGCCGTTCTCAAATGTAAGCGCCTTATTCCAGCCGGTCGTCCAATTCTTCGTATCCGCCAGCAGTTCCGTCACATCGACCACGTCGTATGTGGGTTCGGGCTCGGGATCCGGAACGACGGCCTTGCCGGTCTTTTCAATGGTCACGGACGCGGTGTTGACGCTGCCAAAGCAGAAGTAGCCCGCAGTATTCGCCAGCTTGGAGTCGGTGTAGACCTCATTGAACCATTCCGCGCCGTCTACCTTGACGATAACGCGAAGCTGGTTTGCCGCGATTTGGCAGACGCTGAGCGAAATGTCATACGTTTTGCCATTGTCCAGCGACAGACCGCTTGTTGTCTTTGCAATCAATCCCGCATCGCCGCGCGCATAAAGCGTAGCTTTTCCATTTTCAAAGGCAATCATCACGCCGCCGCTGTTCCATGGAAGATTTGTGACACTGTTTTCAAAGCTCCAAATGATCGCGCCGTAGTCGTTGCCCTCGCCCGTCGTTTGGGTGTATTTGAGTTGGAATTCCGTGTTGCGGTATTTTTCCTTCTTGTATCCGGCCAGCGCATAGGCCGTCTCGGTCGTACCGGCAATGGAGAGCGTGCCGTCGCCGAATGTCGGAGCAGTCTTAAACCCGGCCCACGAGAAGTCCGTCCAGTTTGCCGTGTCTGCGATCAGCGTGTCCAGCGGAAGCTCCGTTGTCTTGTTATAGTGCTTGTCGTTGCCGGACAGGTCGTTCAGCGTGACCTGCACACCGCCGGGGCAGGCAATCGCGCCGAAATATCCGCCTGCACCGTGGAGCGTTGCGTCGGTGATTGTCTCGTCAAACAGCGTCTTGCCGTCCACGGTCACGAAAATGC
>ERZ1673742.3111-NODE-3111-length-11311-cov-4.128021_pt1 | contig 11311 bp, 9 predicted proteins | sample MGYA00580208_ERZ1673742 | MGnify/ENA primary metagenome ERZ1673742 (study PRJEB41218, sample SAMN15661774) | gut metagenome | host: Homo sapiens | place: Canada: London | collected 2015-08-20/2019-03-30 | study: EMG produced TPA metagenomics assembly of...
CAAAGGCAGAAGCACCAAAAGCTGAGACAGCACCAAAGAGCGCACCGGTAAGTGCACCGAAGACAGAGCCGGCAAAACCGGTTCAGACTGCACCAAAAGCAGAAACTCCAAGGACAGAATCCCAGAGACCAGCTGCACAGCAGAACAGAAACGAAGGACAGCAGCGTCAGGGAAATGGCCAGGGCAACCGTAATTTCCGTCAGGGCGAGGGCCGCGACAATAATCGCGGAGACAACAATCGTGGTGACAGAAATGGAGGCAGATTTGGCCAGGGAAGACCACAGGGCGGCAATGGCGGCCAGGGTGGATTCCGCGGAAACAGAAATAATGATGGTCAGGGAAGACCTGTAAGACAGGGAGATTCCCAGAACAGAGGACCGCGCCAGGGTGATGGAAACGGACGTGGATTCCGTCAGGGCGGTGACAACAGAGACAATAGAAATGGAAACGGAAATGGCAGCAGATTTGGCCAGGGAAGACCACAGGGCGGTCAGGGACGTTTCGGAGGAAAAGACGGAGATAACCGTAGTGAAGGACGCTTTGGCGGACAGAACCACCAGGGTGGACAGCGCTCCGGCGGTGCAAGAAGAAGCGGCGGCGGATCTGACGCAATCTTTACACCAGAGCTGACCAAGACATCCAAGGACAGCAAGCGTGAGCGTGACAGAGAGAACAAGAATAAGAAGAAAGATTTCGATAAGACATCAGGTGGCGGACACAGACCAAACCAGGGCGGCAGAAACCAGATGTCCAGAATCCCGAAAGCACTTCAGAAGCCTGCTCCGCAGCAGAAACAGGAAGAGAAGAAACCGGAGATCAAAGAGATCACAATTCCGGAGAAGCTTACCATCCGCGAGCTTGCAGAAGCGATGAAGATGCAGCCATCTGCAATTGTTAAGAAGCTGTTCATGGAAGGTCAGATGGTAACGGTTAACCACGAGATCGATTTCGAGCAGGCAGAAGAGATTGCTCTTGGATTTGACATTATTGCAGAAAAAGAAGAAAAAGTAGATGTAATTGAGGAGCTTCTGAAAGAGGAAGAGGAAGACGAATCCACAATGGTTTCAAGACCACCGGTAGTCTGTGTAATGGGACACGTTGACCATGGTAAAACTTCTCTTCTGGATGCAATCCGTAAGACAAACGTAACAAGAGGCGAGGCTGGTGGAATCACACAGCATATCGGTGCTTATGTAGTTGATATCAACGGACAGAAGATCACTTTCCTTGATACACCGGGACATGAGGCATTCACTGCCATGCGTATGCGTGGAGCAAACTCCACAGATATCGCTGTTCTTGTAGTTGCAGCTGACGATGGTGTTATGCCGCAGACAGTAGAAGCTATCAGCCATGCAAAGGCAGCTGGCGTTGAGATCATCGTTGCCATCAACAAGATCGATAAGCCAAGTGCAAATATTGAACGTGTAAAACAGGAGCTTTCCGAGTATGAGCTGATTCCGGAAGACTGGGGTGGAACAACACCGTTCGTTCCGGTATCTGCCAAGACGGGAGAGGGCATTGATGACCTTCTTGAAATGATCCTTTTAACAGCAGAGGTTTCTGAACTGAAAGCAAACCCGAACCGCGCAGCAAGAGGTCTTGTGATCGAGGCTCAGCTGGATAAAGGTAAAGGACCGGTTGCTACGATCCTTGTACAGAAGGGTACTCTTCACGTTGGAGATTTTATCGCAGCCGGAGCATGCAATGGTAAAGTACGTGCCATGATGGATGATAAGGGACGCCGTGTAAAACAGGCTGGTCCGTCTACTCCTGTAGAGATCCTTGGTCTTGGCGATGTTCCTAATGCCGGAGAGGTTCTCATGTCCTTTGAGAATGATAAAGAGGCTAAGAATTTTGCAGCAGCATTTGTTTCCGAGAATAAGAACCGTCTTCTTGAGGAAACTAAGGGTAAACTTTCCCTGGATAACCTGTTTGACCAGATCCAGGCAAGCGACCTTAAGGAGCTCCCGATTATTGTCAAAGCCGATGTACAGGGTTCTGTAGAGGCTGTAAAACAGAGTCTTGTAAAACTTTCCAATGAGGAAGTTGTTGTAAGAGTGATCCATGGCGGCGTTGGTGCTGTCAATGAGTCTGATGTCAGCCTTGCTGCTACATCAAATGCGATCATCATCGGATTCAACGTTCGTCCTGATACCACAGCGAAACAGCTGGCAGAGCAGGAAGGCGTAGATCTTCGTCTGTACCGTGTTATCTACCAGGCAATTGAGGACGTGGAAGCTGCCATGAAGGGTATGCTGGATCCGGTATTCGAGGAGAAGGTAATCGGCCATGCAGAGGTTCGTCAGCTGTTCAAGGCTTCCGGTGTCGGTACTATCGCAGGAAGCTATGTGCTTGACGGTACCTTCCAGAGAGGATGCAAGGTACGCATCACCAGAGGCGAGGAGCAGATCTACGAAGGTGAGCTGGCTTCCCTTAAGAGATTTAAAGATGATGTCAAAGAAGTTCGTGCAGGCTATGAGTGTGGTCTTGTATTCCAGGATTTCAATGACGTTAAAGAAGAAGATAAAGTTGAAGCATATATTATGGTTGAGGTGCCGCGCTAGAGCGTAGTAATCGCAGGTGTCAGTTGGGGGCAAGCTCATTGCCCCCAATTTTCCGTTGCTAGAGCCTGTTTGAAAAATCATTCCCGCAATCTGCACGCCCCACTTTGCGGGAGATTTTGCCCGAATTCGGTTGCCGTAGCCCGCTACGGCGCCCTCATCCGGACAAAATCTCCCACAAATTGTGACGCACATCTTGCAGAAAGCCTTTTTCAAACATGCTCTAGAGCCTGCGCTCATATAGGAGACCAAAAAATGAGAAAAAACAGCATTAAAAATACAAGGATCAATGCAGAAGTTCAGAAAGAACTGAGCAACATTATCCGCGGTGAGATCAAGGATCCCCGCATCCATCCCATGACATCTGTCATGGCTGTGGAGGTTGCACCGGATCTTAAGACCTGCAAGGCATTTATCAGTGTCCTTGGCAGCGAGGAATCCAAGCAGTCCACAATTAAAGGGCTGAAAAGTGCAGAAGGCTATATCCGCCGTCAGCTTGCGAAGAACCTGAATCTTCGCAACACTCCGGAAATCCGCTTCATTCTGGATGAGTCCATTGAATATGGCGTAAATATGTCCAGACTTATCGATGATGTGATCGAACACGACCATTCGAAGGGCACTGAGAGTGAGGACGGGGAAAACCAGGATACAGCAGAAACTGAAGACGAAGAGTAAAAATCGAGGTGAAGGGAATGGAGAGAATCGAAGAAATTCTGGATGGCGTAAAGACCATGGGAATTGGGGGACATGTTCGCCCAGATGGTGACTGTGTAGGTTCCTGCATGGCACTTTATCTGTATATAAAGAAATGGTATCCTGAAATCAAGGCAGATATCTATCTGGAGAAGCCGAAGCCGGTATTCGGACATATTGCATGCATGGATGAGGTACATTATGAAGCAGGTGAGCCCAGAGAGTATGATCTTTTTGTGACCTGTGATGTGAGCGCTCCTGACCGTCTGGCAGTAGCGGCTGATTATTTCGCTTCTGCGAAAAAGACCGTCTGCATTGACCATCATGTGAGCAATCCGGGATTTGCAGATGTGAACCACGTACATGGTGAGATCAGCTCTGCCAGCGAGGTTCTGTATAAGCTTCTTGACAAAGAAAAAATCAATCTGGATATTGCAACTGCTATTTATACCGGAATGATCCACGATACAGGTGTATTCCAGTATTCCTCCACATCTCCGGACACCATGCGCATTGCCGGCGACCTGATGGAAAAAGGTGTTGATTTTTCCAATATTATTGACGAATCCTTCTATCAGAAGAGCTACATTCAGAATCAGGTCATGGGGCGTGTTCTGGCAGAGAGCATTATGCTTCTGGATGGTAAATGTATCGTTGGCTACATGAAGCTGAGAGACATGGATTTCTATGGTGTAAAGCCGTCAGACCTGGATGGAATCGTAAGCCAGCTCCGTCTTACGAAAGGTGTGGAAGTGGCAATGTTTATTTACGAGCATGAAAGCCAGGTGTTTAAGGTATCACTCCGTTCCAACGGTGTTGTAGATGTAAGCAAGATCGCTTCCTATTTCGGAGGAGGCGGACATGTGAAAGCAGCAGGCTGTGATCTGGCCGGCTCCATGTATGACGTTATCAACAATATTTCAGAACAGATCGAAAAACAGCTTTTAGGACAGGATAAGTAATGGCAGATTTTCAGGGAATCATTGTAATTCACAAGGAAAAGGGCTTTACCTCCCATGATGTGGTAGCCAAGCTTCGGGGAATTCTCCATATGAAAAAGATAGGGCACACAGGTACTCTTGACCCGGATGCTACCGGTGTTTTGCCGGTAGCTCTTGGAAAGGGCACCAAGCTGGTGGATCTTCTTACAGATAAGGAAAAAACGTATGAGGCAGTGCTTCATCTGGGAATCGACACGGATACCCAGGATATGTCCGGAACAGTTCTGGAAGAGCGGCCAGTGAATGTGACTGAGGAGGAAGTGCGAAAAGTACTGAAAAGCTTTGTAGGGGAGCAGCTTCAGGTTCCGCCTATGTATTCTGCTCTGAAGGTAAATGGAAAGAAACTTTATGAGCTGGCAAGAGAGGGCAAAACGGTTGAGCGAAAAGCCCGGCCAGTGTGCTTCTACGAGATAGAGCCTCTGGAATTTCATCTTCCGCTGGTGAAAATAAGAGTGACCTGCAGTAAGGGAACCTATATCCGCACCTTGTGCCATGATATTGGTGAGAAGCTTGGCTGTGGCGGCTGTATGGAAGAACTGCTCCGGTCAAGGGTAGGCCGGTATTCTCTCTCTGAGAGCCATACGCTTGCCCAGGTGGAAGCTGCCGTGGCAGATGGAACCGTCCAGGATATGATCGATCCGGTAGAGGCAGTTCTGGCTGAGTACCCCGCTCTTTATGCGGATTCTTACGGGGACAGGCTTCTGGCAAATGGAAATCCGCTGTCCGACAATCTGGTGAGTCCCCAGCACAAAGAAGGCTGGGTGCGCATGTACGCCAGTGACGGAACTTTTACAGGTATTTTTCAGTGGGATGCAGGGGAGAAGAAATATTATCCGGTGAAAATGTTCTGAATAATAAAGTGACGATTTGGCAGGTGCTGAATAGTCACCGATCAGACATAAACTGGTTTGACAGGAGAGATTATGGAATACCTGAAGATAGAGGGTAAGTTTCCAAAGCTTGCCAACTGTGCAGTAACAATGGGAAAATTTGACGGGATCCACCGTGGCCACAGGAAACTGGTTGAGAAGATCAGGGAGCGGAAGACACTTGGAGAACAGGCTGTTCTTTTTGCCATTGATGCTTCCAGCAACATGATCCTTACCAGCCAGGAGCGCGCTTCCCTTCTTGAAAAGCTTGGCGTGGATGTGCTGGTAGAATGCCAGTTAAATGACAGGATCCGGCATATGAAGGCTGAGAATTTTATAAAAGAGATTCTTATGGGAGATCTTGGGGCATCCTACGTAGTAGTAGGAGAGGACAACCGGTTTGGCTTTGAGCGGAAAGGTACGCCCCGGCTTCTTATGGAATTTGGAGAAAAGTATGGCTTTGATGTGGAAATCCTTTCCAAAGAAATGGATGGACACAGGAAGATCAGCAGTACCTATATCAGAGAAGAACTGAAAAAAGGAAATATGGAGAAAGTTACTTCCCTTATGGGAAGGGATTACTTTGTGGAAGGCCAGGTGGTGCATGGCAGGGGAATGGGACATAAGGTCCTGCTTCCCACCACCAATCTCGTGCCTCCCAGGACCAAGATCCTGCCGCCAAACGGTGTGTATGTGACAAGCTCTTATTTCGGGGATAAGATATACCACGGAATTACCAACATTGGCTGTAAGCCTACGGTTGGTGAGAGCTTTATAGGGGTGGAAACCTATCTTTTTGACTGTAAGGAAGATCTCTACGGAGAGGAATGCCGGGTGGATTTCAAAAAGTTTTTGAGGCCGGAACGGAAATTTCCCTCTCTTGAGGCGCTGAAGAGCAGACTTCTGGCGGATGCAGAGGATGGCCGGAGATTTTTTGAAAAAACTGAGAAATAATATCGGGAAGAAAAACGAAAAAAACAGTTTACAGAATCTGGCGGGTATGCTATACTAGGCAAGGTGTGAGTAGGTTTACTTCCTGCGTTCACATATCAGACAGCCCATATTCAGGGGTTGGACACTCCGACCGTCTCTTAATATGCGGCGATTACGTCCCCACAGGAATACCTGCATGGGAGACCATTAAGAATAATAAGGAGGAAATCAAGATGATTTCAAAAGAAAAGAAAACAGCAATTATGAAAGAGTATGCAAGATGTGAGGGAGATACTGGTTCACCAGAGGTACAGGTAGCTGTTCTTACTGCAAGAATCCAGGAGCTTACTGAGCATTTACAGAACAACCACAAGGATCATCATTCCAGACGTGGTCTGCTGAAAATGGTAGGTCAGAGACGTGGACTGTTAGCTTACTTAAAGAAAACAGACATCGAAAGATACCGTGCACTGATTGAGAAATTAGGTTTAAGAAAATAATTAGTATGCGGAAGGGGCGGATATCCATCCGCCCTATTTTAAGATGTGAGGAAAGTTATGATTGTTCACTGACAAGCTTTCTACCGGAGCTTTTGTGGATAGTGATAAGTGTCACAATAGAGGCACTATTGTCTGTAAGGGCAACCTGACAGATAAAGATTTCCGAGACTTCTGAAAAGGACATTTGAAGAGAACATTTGAAGAGAACTGTTCCCAGCAATATCAAATGTATTTTTCAGTCGTTTCGGACTTCTGTTGTGACAGAGGCAAAGAGAGCTGCAATATACGTCGGTCAGAACTGGTTTTTACAGCTTCTGCAGAAGTGTAAGGTGGCTTCAGATCAATATTTTATATGAAAAAGGAGAGAAGACATGTACAAAAGTTATTCCATGGAATTAGCTGGAAGAACACTTACCGTAGATATCGGACGTGTTGCGAAACAGGCCAATGGCGCAGCACTTATGCATTATGGTGATACCACTGTACTTGCTACAGCAACTGCATCCAAGGAGCCAAGAGAGGGAATCGACTTTTTCCCATTAAGCGTTGAATATGAAGAGAAAATGTACGCCGTAGGAAAGATTCCGGGCGGTTTCAATAAGAGAGAAGGAAAGGCAAGCGAGCACGCAATCCTTACCTCCCGTGTTATCGACAGACCTATGCGTCCTTTGTTCCCGAAGGATTACAGAAACGACGTAACACTGGTAGACATGGTTATGTCTGTAGATCCGGAGTGCAACCCGGAGATCCCGGCTATGCTTGGTTCTTCCCTTGCTACCTGTATTTCTGATATTCCATTTGATGGCCCATGTGCAACGACACAGATCGGCCTGATCAATGGAGAGTATGTTGTGAACCCTACACTGGCTCAGAAGGATATTTCTGATCTTCAGCTGACAGTTGCTTCCACAAGAGAAAAAGTTATCATGATCGAGGCCGGTGCCAACGAGGTTCCGGAGGATCAGATGATCGAGGCTATTTATAAAGCACATGAGGTAAACCAGGAGATCATCAGATTCTTCGATCAGATCATCGCTGAGTGCGGTAAAGAGAAACACAGCTATGAGTCCTGTGCAGTTCCGCAGGAGCTGTTTGACGCCATCAAGGAGATCGTTCCTCCGGAAGAAATGGAAGTTGCCGTATTCTCTGATGACAAGCAGACAAGAGAGAACAATATTGCAGAGATCACAGACAAGCTGAAAGAAGCTTTCGCAGAGAAAGAGGAGTGGCTTGCTGTTCTTGGTGAGGCTGTTTACCAGTATCAGAAGAAGACCGTTCGTAAGATGATCCTGAAAGATCACAAACGTCCGGACGGCCGTGCAATCACACAGATCCGTCCTCTGGCAGCAGAGGTTGACATCATCCCGAGAGTACATGGCTCCGCTATGTTCACCCGTGGACAGACTCAGATTTGTACGATCACTACTCTGGCACCTCTTGCAGAGGCACAGAGAATTGACGGACTTGACGAGTTTGAGACAAGCAAGAGATATATGCATCACTACAATTTCCCGTCCTATTCTGTAGGTGAGACAAAGCCATCCAGAGGACCGGGACGCCGTGAGATCGGTCATGGAGCACTTGCTGAGAGAGCACTTGTACCGGTTCTTCCAAGCGTAGAAGAATTCCCATATGCAATCCGTACTGTATCCGAGACCTTTGAGTCAAACGGATCTACCTCCCAGGCAAGTATCTGTGCATCCACCATGTCTCTTGAGGCTGCCGGTGTACCGATTAAGAAGCCGGTTGCAGGTATTTCCTGTGGTCTTGTAACAGGTGACACAGATGATGATTATATCGTTCTTACTGATATCCAGGGTCTTGAGGACTTCTTTGGCGACATGGACTTCAAGGTAGCCGGAACTCATGACGGTATCACAGCGATTCAGATGGATATTAAGATCCACGGTCTTACAAGACAGATCGTAGAAGAAGCAATCAGACGTACTAAGGAAGCAAGAGAGTACATCCTTAACGAAGTTATTGAGAAATGTATCCCTGCACCTCGTACAACTGTTGGAAAATATGCTCCGAAGATCATCCAGATCCAGATCGATCCTCAGAAGATCGGTGATGTTGTTGGACAGAGAGGTAAGACCATCAACACCATCATCGAGCGCACAGGCGTTAAGATCGATATCACAGATGAGGGTGCTGTATCTATCTGCGGCGTAGATGATAAGAACATGCAGGAAGCAAAGCGTATGGTTGAAATCATTGCTTCTGACTTCGAGCAGGGACAGATCCTCACCGGACAGGTTGTAAGCATCAAGGAGTTTGGTGCATTTGTTGAGTTCGCACCTGGCAAAGAGGGAATGGTTCACATTTCCAAGATCTGCAAGGAGAGAATCAACCGCGTAGAGGATGTTCTTACACTTGGAGATAAAGTGACTGTTGTATGCCTTGGAAAAGACAAGATGGGAAGAATGAGCTTCAGCATCAAGGATGTTCCGGCAGAGGCAAAATAAGAATAAAATGCAAGGTCACTGTGTAGGAAAAGCACAGTGACAGCTTGGGGGATGCCGGACAGATGTGCCCGGCATTCTTTATATCCGCTGCAGAGCCGGAGCTTTGGAAAAAGCGTCTGCACGGGACAAACAGGAGGAAACATGAAAAGAATTGCAAAATTTCATAAAGTAAGTAAAGAGCGCTTTGTGGCAGACTGGATGGATGCTTTTGAAGGCGTGTCTGCTGACGAGGCAGAGAAGATTTATGAGGGAATCCGTCTTCCAAGACGGGCTACTGCCGGAAGCGCAGGCTATGATTTCTTTTCCCCGGCTGATTTTACCATCAAGCCAGGCGAGACCATCAAGATTCCGACCGGGATCTGTGTGGAGATGGATCAGGAATGGGTGCTGAAATGCTATCCAAGAAGCGGCCTGGGATTCAAATTCCGTCTGCAGCTGAATAATACGGTGGGGATTATTGACAGCGATTATTTTTATTCTGACAATGAAGGCCATATTTTTGCCAAGCTGACAAATGATACCAATGAGAATAAAGTGGTAGAATTGAAGGCAGATACAGGCTTTATGCAGGGAATCTTCGTTGAGTACGGGATTACCGTAGATGATGATGTGACAGATGTGAGAAATGGCGGGTTTGGAAGTACGACGAAGTAGTGTACATGGACCAGTTAGCGCATATATGTGAGGACAGCAGGATCGTTATAAAAGGGAAAGGAACCGTCCGGTGCCTTCGCAGTTTTATGGGAAATACAAAAGCAGGTAAATGTGATGAATTTATCAATCACAGATACCTGCTTTTATTGTGCTTAAGTTTTTTTCAAATTTTGCAGAAAGCCTTTTTCAAACAGGCTCCCGCAGGAAATCTCTTTAAAGACCACCGGGAAGATTACTCTGATGCTCCCGCAGGAAATTTCTTTAAAGACCACCGGAGAGATTACTCTAAAGGTGTTCCGGCAGCTTCTGCTTCTCGTGCATTCTGTAAAACAGTGTCAAATGCGATAGCAGCCTTATTGTACTCTTCGTCGCTCTCAATGTTGGAAAGCATGGGAGCACCCTCTGCAGTGCGGGTGAAGGAATACAGATAAACTTCACCGTCATGATTCTGGCCCTCTTCGTCAAGAGGAAGAAGCGCAATATATTCCTTTGCATCTACGGGGAAAATGGTAAGGATGGCGCATTCTACCTCAGTATCATCCTCCATGGTAAGAGTAATAGTGCTGTGCTGGTTTGCGTTAGTGCTGCATCCACCGCATGTGGAACAGTCGGAACCGCCGCAGGATGAGCTGCTTCCACAGCTGCTGCAAGAATTTGTCATATCTGAATCACTCATTAAAAATACCTCACTTTATAAAAAAATTGTATTTATATGTTACCTGTGAAAAAGCATGTTCATGCTGTAAAACAAGGTAACACCGGGACTTCTTTAGCTTCATTTTCACTGGTAACGGTATGCCCGGACAATATTTAGATTGTACCAGAAAAATAGGGTTTTGTGAATAGGGAAATCTGTGTTATAATGAAGAAAGTGTTAGAATATATTGAATATTCACAGGCAATATCCTATGAGAGGTTTTTTGTGAATGAAGTTCACTGGAAACTTTGAAAAAATGGGCAAAATCATGTACAGAAGGATTTTTGTGCATTATATAAATTTTTACAGATTGGAGAACAACATGAAGCTTGTATCATGGAACGTAAATGGAATCCGTGCCTGTATTACCAAGGGCTTTGAAGAAAGCTTTGCGAAGCTGGACGCAGACATTTTCTGCCTTCAGGAGACCAAATGTCAGGAGAACCAGGTGAAGCTGGAGCTTCCAGGTTATTATCAATATTGGAATTATGCGAACCGCAAGGGATATTCCGGAACAGCTGTTTTTACAAAAAAAGAACCGTTGTCCGTGATCTACGGACTTGGAATAGAGGAACACGATAAAGAAGGACGTGTGATCACTGCAGAGATGGACGATTTTTATCTGGTTACCGTATATACGCCCAACTCCCAGTCCGAGCTTCGAAGACTGGAATACCGCATGGAATGGGAAAGAGATTTCCTGGCTTATCTTCTGAAGCTTCAGGAGAAAAAGCCTGTGATCTGCTGTGGAGACATGAATGTGGCACATCAGGAAATTGACCTGAAGAACCCTAAGACCAACCGAATGAACGCAGGCTTCACAGATGAAGAGAGAGCCTGCTTTACCAGAACTCTGGAAGCTGGATTTATTGATACATTTCGTTACTTTTATCCGGAGCTTGAGGGCGCCTACTCCTGGTGGTCTTACC
>ERZ1673742.3124-NODE-3124-length-11269-cov-4.585607_pt1 | contig 11269 bp, 7 predicted proteins | sample MGYA00580208_ERZ1673742 | MGnify/ENA primary metagenome ERZ1673742 (study PRJEB41218, sample SAMN15661774) | gut metagenome | host: Homo sapiens | place: Canada: London | collected 2015-08-20/2019-03-30 | study: EMG produced TPA metagenomics assembly of...
AAGCTTGCGATGCGGCGGGGGTGGTTAAGGCTGCCAAGCAGATGCAACCCGATGCAAAGCATCTTGTCGTGCTTACCGATAACACAGCCACAGGCCTGGGCGATCGCACGCAGTTCGAAAAGGCCGCGAGCACTTCTGGTACCGATTCTTCCAATAACAAGGCGGTGTCCATCTCGACATCAGATGGTAGTGGCACTGCGCTCTCGTTCGGTAATTTGACTGTTGATTATCTGAATGCCTCCACCATGACACGAGCCGAACTAGGGAAACAGCTCTCATCTGCCAGCAGCGAGGACATCATCATCTATTTAGATGCAAACACTGATGCTGCAGGCAATGCCTATAATGCCAGCCAAACGGCCTATTTCGTATCTGCGGCTGCTACTCAGCCAGTATATGCGGTCGGCTTCGGTGGAGTGGGTGAGGGCTTCATCGCGTCTACGGTTGTTGATTATGAGAAGGCTGGCGAGCGGGCTGGCGAAATCGTTGTCATGATCTTGAATGGCACACGCCCTGCCGATATCCCTGTCGAGACTTTCACGAGTGAAGGCATGGTCTTCGATGAGCAAGCGCTTTCGAATGCGGGTATTTCGACCTCCGTCCTTCCCTCAGGCGCTACGCTCATCAATCAGGCAGGTCAAGCGAGCACCAACAAGATGAGCGTGCTTGATTCTCTGCGCTCGATATTCCTGCCCATTTCACTGCTCGTTTTGGGCATTGCGTGCATCGCAGCTTTCGTTTTCTTAGGATATCGACGAACTGCCAATGAAATGGCAGAAGTTGTTGCACAGCGTAACACGCTCGAGAGACGATTCTACACCGATAGTCTTACCGATATGCCGAACATGCAGTGGCTCACTGCCTATGCTGCAAGCGATGCCTCTAAGCGTGTGCGTTCGGTCCTTGAGGTGGCGCTGCTCGATCTGGACGATCTCGATAAGCTGCATGGTGTTGATACTGCCGATGTGGTCGTGAAGACCCTGGCCAAGCGCCTCAATGGCATCGATAGTATTTTCCTGGTGCGCCCGAACCGGAGCGATTTCTTGCTTGGGTTCGATGTCGATCTGCAACGCGGCTCTGCGCCACTTGATGAAGTGGAACGCGTGCTGCGTGCGCCTGTTAAGGTAGGGGAGAGTGCGATTGCGGTGAGCCCTTGTATCGGTGTGCTTAATCGTGAACGTGGTATGTCTATCGAGGAGATGGTGGCTGGTGTCGATCTGGCGATCCGCCAGGCTGAGCCCACCGGCGCGGGTGGTGAAGTGGTCTTCTATGAAAATGACATGCGCGTAGCTGAGGAGCACAAGTACGATATTTCCTCGCTGCTGAAAAAAGCGATTGCAAACGACGATCTGAGTGTGCTCTATCAGCCGCAGATCGAGCTTGCTACCAATGAAGTAGTGGGTTACGAGGCGCTGGTGCGCTTGCGCGGCGACAAATATCCGCCTGAGCAGTTCATTCCTATTGCAGAGGCGAACGGCCAGATCGTTGAGCTCGATCGTATGGTCGCACGCAAAGTGGTGCAACAGCTTGCAACTTGGAAGAAGCGCAAGCAGCGCATTCGCCCGGTTTCGATCAACTTCTCCTATGGGCAGCTGTGCGATGAAGACTTCGTGTCTTACCTCACAACGCTGCTTGAGGAATATGGTGTAGCACGCAAGTTGCTCCGCGTTGATATAAAGGAAAGTCTTTTCGTGAACGATATGGCAAAAGCCAGGAGTTTCGTTGATGAGCTCTATAAGGCGGGCTTTGGCATTGCGATCGATGGGTTCGGCGCAGGCTACACGTCAGTTCCCCGGGTGATGCATATTCCGGTGGATGCCGTAAAGCTCGATCGTTCGCTTACTGAAGGGCTGTTAGCGCACGCATCTGATAGCTCTGTTTTAGCTAGTGCTACAGCTGATGTTGATGAAGTCTCTGCGGCTGAGGCGTCAAGCGCATCCGCCGTACCTTCGTCAATGAGTGCTGCTGCGACTTCAGCTCCTGACACTGCATCTGAGGCAGTAACCAGCGCTGCAGACGAGGCGATCACAAGTTTGATCAATCTGGTGCACGAGGCTGGCAAGATCGTAGTGGTCGAAGGCGTCGAAACACTGCAGCAGCTGGAGGTATGTCGCGACAAGGGCTGCGATGTGGTACAAGGCTTCTTCTTCTCCGAGCCGCTCTTACCCGAGAGCGTGCTACGGTATAAACCGCCAAAGATTTCACTCTAGCTGGTATTTCTTCTCCCTGCGTTTCTTGCGGGGGCAAGAAGAGATTTTATATAATTAAAGGGTTCGAAATAGCTCGAGAATAACCCGCAAGTATTGGGATACGAAGGAGCGGAACGATGCAAGCTCAGATCCAACAAGGTAACAAGATTCCATCCACAAGAAGCACCTCGATTGGTAAGCGATTCGCCAGCGCATTCTTTGCGGTGCTGTTGGCGTTCTTCCTCGTTCCGACACCCGCATTCCAGATTGCTCCAGCCTATGCCGATGAACTAGGCGAAGCGGTGAGTGCTGGACTCATGGAAAGCGCGCAACCTGCTGATAGCCCAGCACCTCCGAAAGTGGACACGTCAACTGAGACTGTCACACAAGATAAGGCGGATCCCGCTCCCGATACGAAGGATACCGCCAAGGGCGATGCCCTCATGGGTCTCGATCCGCAAACTCCAGCAGCTCCAGCAGCTCCCGAAGCGAGCACTTCCGATAAGGCATCCGAAGAGGCTCCTGAAACCGATGCTGCAAGTACTCCTGATGTGGATGCCAGCGTTCAGGATGATGCTGCCGACGTGGCCACTGAAGACGAGACCGAAACTCCTGCAGATACTGAAATTAGCGCTCAAGAAGACATAGGCGTGGGGATCAACGTTCAAGGAACCATTAGGTTCTTTGGTACGACAGGTCCAGACCCCAATGATCCTAGCTATAACAAATATGATAATACGTTCGATTGTCGTAGCACGAACAAGGTGTGCATCGATCGCAGCGCGTTCAACGGTTATTCGTATGCTTCTTTGCAGGTTGAGCCGAGGTGGGGTGCGGGTCAAGAAGCTGCGGCGGCGGCTTGGGAGAAGATTCCTGCGAGTGAAAAGTACACCCCTGAGCATCTGCACATCGGTTTCGAGGGCGAAAATAGCATTGTAAGAGTTGTGGACGGGAGCTTCACCTACGAGGATGATCTAGCTAATCCATACGCTAATCGTGTGAACCTGGTGTTCGATGCTACGAATGGCGTAGGCCAAGGTGTAGCTATCATGTATGTGGATTATCATTTCACGGATGAGGCAACGTCGGCAACCTATGAGGCTCACATGAGCATGCCGGTGTATATACAAGACTCGCCGAACACGGTGACGGGGATCACAGTGCCTTCGAGTAAGGTTACTACCTGGATCGATGATACGTTTTCCAGCGAAACGGAAAAATATGGCTACTATTATCAATACGACGGCGGCAATTCCTCTCATAAGAGCCAAGAGTTCACGGTAAGCGTTATAACCGATAACGGCAATCCTGCTGGATATTGTTTCAGTGATCTGTTCGACATTTCCATTGAAGATGAAAGTGTCATAACAATGGTGTCTGACACGATGTGGGACGATCAAGACCAGGGTTATACGAATGGCCCCGATGCGCTTACCTACGGCTTGCAATTCCGTGCAGCTAAGGCGGGCACGACCAATGTCACGATTAAAGCTAGAACAGCAGACCCCGTGGTAAGTACCACGTTCGCGGTAGAGGTGCGCACCGATCATCCTGAAGCGAATGTGCCCGCATCTTTCGACATGACCATGGATGAGCCGCAGCGAATCTATGTGGAGGATGAGGCCTCGAGTAGCGATGCTTCACCTATCACGGTGCCCGTGCGCGGCGAAGAGCTCGGCTGGCATTATTCCTCTGCCAAGCCCTTCATAACCAGCATCACTTCTTCGGATGAAAACGTGCTCTCGGTTCAGCGCATCACAAGCCCTTCCTATTGGGGTTCGTTTGCCCCATTCGAGCTTGTTCCCGTTTCGGTAGGAACGACAACGCTCACGGTCGCGGATTGCTACGGCAAGACCTACACCTCAACGGTCACCGTGAATCCCAGCAGCAGTGTAGACCCTGGGGTAACGGTGAACTCGGTCGGGCTCGTACGTTATGAGGATTGGGAAAGCGTGTCTAAGGGCACGGTCACGATGAACATCGGCGACCCGGATGGCGTGAAGCTCGCAGCTGATATCGACGCGAATGGCGATGTGGACACCAACTGGACTTCTTCGAACCCCGAAATCGCCGAGGTGGTTGTCACGCAAGATGCGAATGGCGATGAGATTTGCCAGGTGAAGCCTGTACGTGCTTCCTACGACGAGCAAAACAAAACCACCGCCGACTGTCGCATTACTGTTACCGTGAATGGCTCGGTATCGGATTACTGCAACATCAAGGTCGAGCCCGTTGAGGACTTGTGTGGCGCAGATCCGTCTTCACCGCTTGGTGCAGCTACGGTTTCTGTCTCGAAGGCGATGCCTGCCAATGTGCTACAAGAGCTGCAAAGTGTATCACTGGCAATCTCGTCTATTCCAACGGGTAGCCAGCCGGGGGTCGATAGTGCTACCTCTGCGTTCGAGAAGGATGGTGCGAAGCTCGCTGGTGTCTTCGATATCCACTTCATAAACAAGACCGATGGCACTGAACACGCTTGGAACTAGCCGTCATACCCCATTACGGTGAAGGTTCCTATGACCGACAGCATGAAAGAGCTGCACAAGTTCGGTACGCTTTCGTTCTATCACGTTGACCCGGTAACGGGCGATCGCACGAAGATGCCTACGTGGGTCGATGCCAACGAAGAGTTCGTTTGCTTCGAGACCACGCACTTCAGCTCGTTCATACTGGTTGCTGAGCCTGCAGCGCAAGACGATGATCCAACGACGACTCCGGACCCCGACGATCCTAATGATAATAACGGCGGCAGCACCAATCCTGGCGATGAGACCGGTAAGGGAGACTCTGGTAATACCGATAAGGACAATTCAGACAAGACTGATTCCGATAAGGCCGATAACACCGATAAGCCGAGCGATAAGGGCTCAAAGGATGAAAAGACCACAAGCGATGAAGATGGTTCTGGCACCACGCTTCCTAAGACAGGCGATGAAGACAACGCGCTGCTCGTTATAGCGCTCGTGGCTGCAGCTGCTTCTCTGGTGTTCTTTGTTCTCTCTCGTCCTCGCAAGGCTTATTGCGATGCTGAGCTTGAGCAAGATGGTGCCTTCGCTCGTCCGCAGCAAGGCTTTTTGCCTTGCCAGGAGCAGCGCACCTCTCGTACGCGTGCATCAAAACCTCCCTTACGAAGTTTTCATCCACGCGCTTAGAGGCTCTCAGAGGCTCAAGCAGAGGTAATCAACTAGGTTGTTGATGTTCTATAAGGGTTTCGGCGTGCTGAGAGGCTCTCAGAGGCTTCGAAAACAATAGGGATGTGGTTACACTCACTACCGCAAGGCTCACTTCACTGTTTGAAGTGAGCCTTGCTGTATCGAGCGATTCTTTGTCTTGTCTTTTCCAGTTGCTCAATGTACATGAGCGTTGCTTTTTTCTTTTTGGGGAAGGGATGAATCGATCATGCAGCGCCAAAAACGAGGGCGAATAAGGGGGTGCTAGCACCTTGAAACAGAGGTGCTAGCATCTTTTTCCACAAGATCCGCGAGGGACTCGCTTCGTCTGAATACACGATCGCCGCAAAGCATAGTTTTCCACATTTTTGAGAGGCAAAAGATCGCGAAGGATCGTCTTGGATGCGCGCCTGTCTCCAATCTGGGGCAGAGGAGTCCATGATCGCGCATTTGCTGAGAAAATAATTACCGTTCCAGCGAATGTGGAAAACCTAAATTCTTCATTGCAAATGAACCTTTCTGAGGCGCCTCATTTGTCGCCAAAAAACCTTCTCGTAGATCCTTAGTTTTAGGAGGATTTGCATGCTCTGCTCCGGCTCTTTATGCGCAGCTGTTTTGCTGGCTTGCTGGGGTTTCATTCTTTACGGTGTCTATGCTCGTTTTGGACAAGAAAAGAGCCGGTCGCGCAGTCCTGAAAAGTTTATGCAAGTGTCTATGACGCAATCTCATTTTTTCGTGTCTCAACTCCCACAATGCGATTTCATCTTCATAACGCTATGACATCGCTATGGGCAAATCGCGAAAAAGATGGTAGAATAAGGCGCTTGCATTTTGCGCGCGCTCAAACGCTCCTGTACAAAAGAGGCGGCAAGACGTAAAAAGTGCAGTTGATAATGGTGATTTTCGTGTGAAGAAAGGAGAGAGCCATGAAAAAAATTAGCAAGGCGAAAAACAGCTTCGTCGCCCATGCAATTGTTGTGGCTGTTTCTTTATTCTTAGTTGCCTTCTCGCTCAGCGCTCCAGGCGTTGCGTTCGCAGAAGATATTAAGGCTCAATCGAGCGAGCCTACGCAAACCCTTATCGACCAACCCGCTGTGGTGGCAGAAGCTACTCCTGCGGTTGAAGCTGTTTCTGTTCCGAGCGATTCCGCTCAAGTTCCGGGTGTTGAAGCTGTCCCTGGAAATTCTAGTGCTCAAAAATCTGAAGGCGCATCTTCCGCGCTCGATACTAATAAAAATACGAATGTGGAAAACTCTACCAGCAATCCTGCGGCATCGAGCGATTCTAATGCAACCGAGTTTTCCACAACGCAGGTAGAAGAGAAAGCTACGATCAAGCCCGCGGCCGATTCTCCCCATCGCGTTAATCTCACTTTCAAGATTCTCTATCAAGGACAAGAATTTGAGGTCGACCATAGTGATTCTGTATCTTTCGTTTGCACGATGGGCGATTCGCATGCTAGCACCGCTGCTAGCCATATGATCAGTATGGGCGATGTACTGATTGAGCGAGATGCTTTGGCAAAGTTCCTGAGAGAAGGTTACGAGATTCGCGGCTGGACCAAGAGTCTGCTTGCTGGTGCGGAGGTATACGGCTTCGACCGTGATGGCATAGAGTGCATGGATGGTGAAACCATCTATATTGTGGCAACGTACGGTCCGGCGGCAAACCAATTCACCGTTAATTTCGATGCAATGGGCGGTTCGAACGCACCTGAGTCCCTCACTGAGGTCAGCACGGAAAACGAATATACGTTTACTATCTCTGATGCGGTGCCTACGCGTGAGGGTTATAACTTTGTAGGCTGGAGCACGAATTCAAGCTTGTTGCCCCCTTATCTCAAGGCAGACGATACGGTCACCGTCTCTGAAAGCGATTCCTATGCGATCACGCTCTACGCGGTTTGGGAGATCGCAAATAAAGTCGAGCTCGTTTACGCGGTCGACTACGTTCAGTTCGGCGATGCTGAAACCTACGCACAAGGATCCAGTGCAGTCGTGAAAGGCTGCGATTACGTCAAGGAAGGCTACAAATTCATCGGGTGGAGCCTCGACCCTATGAGCGATCATGCTTCTTATAAAGAGGGCGACTCCATCATCATGGACAGCAATAGTGGCAGCATATGGCTTTACGCGGTTTGGGTAAGAACCTACACGGTCACCTATACCGATGGTCAGGGCGGCACGGTCTTTGAAAACCAGGTCATCTCTGGCGTGGAAAGTGGCACGAGCACGCCGACGTTCCCTGTTTCAAGGCCTTCCAGCATCGTGATCAATGGTGATAAGTATGTCTTCAGCGGTTGGGATAACAACGCCGAGGTCGTGCTCGGGGATATGATCATCAACGCCATTTGGAAGTTGGATTCGAACGGCAATGGCGTAGCCGACGAAGATGAAGCCAAATTCAGCGTTACCTATACCGATGGTGTTGGTGGCACGGCGTTCGGCGATTATGTCATCTCGAACCTTCTCGTAAACACCGCCACGCCGCTCTATAGAGCACCAGAGCGCGCGGGCTATATCTTCCAAGGCTGGTCTCCTGCGGTAGCCGATATTATCACCGGCAACGCGATCTACACCGCAATCTGGGCTGAGGACAAGAACAATAACAACATTCCCGATAGTGAAGAAGAAACCTACACCATCATCTTTATTAATGATGTAACAGGTGCAACGCTTCAAACCACTCCAGGTGTTCTGGGTGGGCTTAATACGCCTCAGTTCGCAGGTCCCGCTCCGACCATGACGGGTTATGTTTTTGTTGGTTGGTCGCCAGCGCTTGCGCAGACGGTCGACCCGGCTGCTGCAGATGAGTTCGGTAACATCTACTACATGGCTCGTTGGGAAGTCGATGCGAACAACAATGGCATCGCGGATGTTGATGAGGCTCGATACTCTGTTATCTATTCCGATGGAGCGAATGGTTCGGTCTTTGCTGACCAGATTACTACGGGGCTGCTGAGTGGTGTTGCTACACCGCAGTTCTCAGGCACGCCTACTCGTACCGGCTATAAGTTCGTTGGTTGGTCCACCGAGCCCGCTTCTACGGTTTCGGGCGATGTTGTTTACACAGCGCTGTGGGAAGCAGTAGAGCCCGACCCAACGCCGGGCACCGATGACCCAACGCCGACCCCTGGTCCCGACGATCCCGCTCCGACTCCGGGCGACGACGATGACAACACGGGTGGCAATGGTTCAGCCACCACGCCAGGCACTAACGAGCCCGGCAACGTTACGCCTAATCCTGGTCCTGCAAACGGCACCACCACTCCTGGTGAAACCACCATTGCCGATGATGAGACTCCTCTCGCAGGCGGCGCAGGTGAGACTGAAGATGACCCCGCAGAGGGCGATGTGGCAGACGATGCAGCGGTAGCTGATGAAGCCGCTGGTGCGATCGACGAAGCTGCAGGCACCGAGATTCTCGATGATGAGAACCCGCTGGCAGCAGCTGATCATTCCAGCTCTTGGCTCAGCTGGCTGCTCACCATTGGCCTGCTGCTCGTGGTTTGCTTCGGAATCTTCTTCCTCATTCGTCGCAGGAAGAATACGCGTGAGCAAAATCAATAATCGCTCATAGAGCGCACGAGCGCTAAATCGCATACGAACAAGATAAAGGGCACCACGTGGTGCCCTTTCTCATACCCCATTCATTCGTGATGATAGTTTGGAGGTTTTACGTTGCGGCTCACGTGTTTGCTGTGCACCTGATAGGCTTGCCCTATGACTAAAACGCAAAACTCACTCTTAAACACACCACTGCGTTCGCCGGTCACCTTCCTCGGGGCACCTAGAAACCCAGTACCCGAGCAGGAGATCCCGCCTCTGCCGACACCACGCGTTTCCCTGGCGTCTCAGCGCCTTGGGATGAAAACGACCCCTCTCGGGCGTTCTCCGCTGCTTGCGCTGCCGGCGCAGCCGCGCGAGAAACAACCACTTCAACGCGTAGATCTGCAAAAGCAATCGGTTGGTTTGCAAACGCTTTCTCTAGCCCCGATGGAGCTTTCTGCCACACCCATGCCTACGCAGAAATTGAAGCCCATGAAGCCTTCTTCATCGAGGCTAACTGCGAAGCTTGATTCCCCGAGCCCTTTTTCGCCTAAGTCAACGGCGAAGCTGGGACCCATGAAGCTTTCTTCACCTCGTGTTTCGCGTGAAACAACAGCTAAATCGAAGCAAAGCATCAACGATCGTACGCAAGCACCGGCTGCTCAAGGGATGTCTGTTGCATACCTGGAATATCATTCCCGAACAATAGGCAAAACACAGTCGCAGTCAGTTGTTCAGGATGCACCTATTGCACATCTGCAGCCTTCAGGCCCTTCTATGCCGCTCGTTTCTGAGCGTCGCCTTCCGCTTTTGGGGCAGTACATCGAACTCCATCCGATCGCGGCTGTGCAGCATCCTGTTGCGCGCCGCAAATCGCGTCTGAAGCGCAAATAGACCACCTATACAGGACCGCCGCCAATACAGGCGGCGGAACTGATAGGCAACCGCATCCAAAATAAATGCGGCGTTAGCTAGGTGGCACCCTAGCTTGAAACCTCAAGACGCATCCTATCTCCATTTTAGATAGAAGTCAAAACAAAGAGATGCCACTTATATCGCTCTAAATTTAGTGCTCATCTGCATATTTCAAATTTCTGTAAGCTCACGTACGAAATAACGTGAGCTTTTCTTCAGCTTTTCATAAGATCTTTCTGAAATCATCGACTCAAAGATGTTTTAGAAGGAGCGATTATATGTGCGCAATGCCTTTGTTGACGCGTGAATCTACCCATGAAATAATCGCACTACATCGTAGTGCGATTGAAAACTCGAATGAGGTGGGCATCATGGCTATGGTTTCAACAGCGATTCGTTTTTCCCCTGAAGAGCGTGATTGGATACAGGCGTATGCCGACTTTATTGGAAAGAGCTTTTCGGAGGTTGTGCGAGAAGCAGCTTTAGAGTACGTCGAGGATGCTGCAGATCTGCTTGCGTTTCAAGAGGCTATAGCAGAAGACGACGGCACATGGTACACAACAGAAGAGGTCAAGCGTATGGCCATGATGGCTGAATGAGCTGGCGTGTACGTTGGACCAAGCCAGCTCAAAAGGGTCTGCGCAATATTCCGCAGAAACAGCGCGCAATGCTCTTGTCTTGGGTGGAGAAGAACCTGGATGATTGCATCGATCCTCGCGAAATACAAGGAGGAAAGCCGATTCAAGGATCGGATAACGGATGGCGATGGCGAGTTGGCTCGTATAGAATCCTTGGACAGATTCTTGATGACGAAATCGTGATCAATATCGTACGAGTTGGCCATCGGCAAGGGGTGTATGGTCACTTGCCCAAATTATGAGCACACGATCATGCAAAACTAAAGCCACGGCGCTGATCCCTCAGTACCGTGGCTTTCAAATATGTGCACCATTGTATTGCTCGAACTATGCGGTTGCCTGCATCAGGGCAACAAAACGCAGGGGAGCATTGCCTTCGTTCGCGATCCCGTGAGTCTCTCCATCGTTGCAAAACAGGACATCACCTGCTTGAACAGGATAAGTTTCATCGCCATCGGTGTAGGTGCCAGTGCCTTCGTAGATGTAGTACATTTCATTGTCGCCTGAGTGCGTGTGCACGCCGATCGAGCAGCCTGGTTCAAGCGTGATGCTCGATACATAGGTAAGTTCGCCGTGGATCTGATCTTCAGTCAAGAGCAGATCGCGATACATGTGACCTTTGCCGTTTTGCACGTGTTCTGCGCGTGCTACATCTCGATTCCTTGATAGCGACATAGTGATCCCCTTCCGCATATGGTGACAAACGACTGGGTAGTTTGTCACCTTTTTTCTTGTGCTCTTTAGTGTACGCGTCTTGTTCATATATCTGCTCGAGAACTTGGCTCCGTGTTGGGTGTTGGGGGTCGGGG
>ERZ1673742.3126-NODE-3126-length-11265-cov-5.374309_pt1 | contig 11265 bp, 4 predicted proteins | sample MGYA00580208_ERZ1673742 | MGnify/ENA primary metagenome ERZ1673742 (study PRJEB41218, sample SAMN15661774) | gut metagenome | host: Homo sapiens | place: Canada: London | collected 2015-08-20/2019-03-30 | study: EMG produced TPA metagenomics assembly of...
TAAGAGCGGATAAGGGACATTTGCGACGTATTAAGATTGAATAAAGATGAGGAGAGTGCTTGTGCAGATTGGGCAAGGCGAAAGTCTTGTCCATTTTTTGTGTCCGGCTTTGCCAAATCGCCCAAGTCAGGCCGTAGTAGTGGTGAAAAGCGGACAGGACGGTTTATCGCAAACGCTTTATTTGCAGAACTGGCCAAAAAGCGTTTTTGAAATTGTAGTAAGGGTATCTTCAAACGAGGGTGCTTCCGGCAAGACTGGCCCGAAGTGGAGCGCACCGCAAGCCTCCTCCGTTGGACGCATGGTTGACCGTGAAGCGAAACGCGCCGAGGGCAAGGGCATCGGCTATGACCGCTTGGCGTCGATGCACAACCTCAAGGCGTGGTCGAAAACCTTCATGTACTTGCAGGAGCATGACCTTCTATCGCCGGATAAGCTGAGCGCCGCCGTGGATGCTGCCGGTGCGGAAGCACGGGAAGCACGCAGCCGCTATGACGCTGCCGCTGCCAAGGTGACAGATAAAAAGGCAATGCTGGAAGCGATGGACAATTACCGCAACACCTATCCCGTCATCAAGGAGTATCGTGCGATCCGAAAAGAAAAGGACAAGCAGAAATTCCATGCCGCGCATGAAGCGGATTTTATCATCAACGACGCTGCCAAGCGTCAGCTCGACAAGCTGGGCGCACCCAAGCAGCTTCCGAAACGCAAGGATGTCATTGCGGAGATTCAGTCTCTCGTAATTGAACGAACACCCCGCACTGTGCGTTTACAGGACGCATGGTGCGGGGTGTTTTTGTGTTTTCAGCGGTTTTAAGCTGGATATTCGATGCCCTGTACACAGGACACCCCTTTGCGTTTCACGGAATCGGACGATAACCAGCTAAACCGCAAAAGACCGCGCGAAGCCGCGTACTGGCTGCACGATGCCGTGAATCGCGGAATGGTGCAATCCATACACGCAGACGGCAGATACTTCACGAATCCGGCAAGCATTGATTTTTCTCACCGGATTTCAAGTCCTTTTGCCTGAAAATCTCTGTGAATCCGGCTCGTTCGTAAAGTGTTTACATTTTCATTTGAAAAACCGTCTTGACAATATTCGTCGGAGGATTTCTTCTCCTTCCAGTGGCAGCAGGCGCTTCGGCATACAAACGCCCTGCTGGACGGCAGCGAGGATCCCGCAATTCTGGGCGGTGCCGGTGTCACGGACGAATGGAAAAATCACACAGACTTGGAGCCGTTCAACGCCGCCTGAGCGTTGAGTTTCAGAAAGCAGATTCTTCATTTCCTCTGAATTACCCGCGCCGTCAACGGCGGGGCGTGACTACTGTTTGACTACTATCTCCTCCAAACCCGGAAAAGCCGGTTTGCCCAGTGCTTTCAATGGTTTTCGGAAAGCTCAGAGAAGCTGGCTGTTCTCGTTAAAAACCGTACAACCCTTGAAAACACAGCATTTTATCAGTTGATGCCTGAAAACTCCGACTGTTGATATGTATTCTGTAGTGCCATTATGAAGCATTCCGGTGGTTTCAAACATTTCACCAAGGTGACATCACCTTTAGGTTCCATTGCGCAAGCGTGCAGGTTCAAGTCCTGTCGGGCGCACCAAAACTGGGAACAACCTATGATACAAAAACAGTCATCCAAATCGGGTGGCTGTTTTTGTATCTGGCCCGGAAACCATTGAAAACACTAGGGTTTTCGGCTTTGCGGATGCCGCGGCAGCCGCTGCGCAGCCCGGTATTTCACAGCGGCGTGTGGGCGGCGAAAATGGCCGAAAAACCGGCTGCCGGGCTGCACCCTTTCGGAAATGGGCAAGGGGGCATGGCGCGACCGCGCCGTGGCCGTCCCCGACAAAATCAGCCCTCCGCGAAAAGGTTTTACTTTTTCGCGGAGGGCGTTTTTTCGTTTATCGGATGGTCAAAGCATCGAGGTCCAGCGTATCCGTATAACTCAGAAGATCGGGCTGCGTGGCGCTCAAGCCGCGGAGCAGGCATTTCAGCCGTTCCTTCCGCTGCTCACCGATGACGTTGTAGGCCAGCTCCATGATCTCCGGCTGAGCAGGGGTTTCGGCCGTTGCCTTGGCGCGGGTTTTGCGGGGGCGAGGCGCAGACCACTGTTCCGGCAGTACGCTTTCGTCGAGGTGGATTTCAAAGGTGATCTTGCCGTCCATGTGGGTGTTGAAATGGAAGTCGAGCATATCCAGCTCCTTGACCTCGTCGGGGATTTCGATGTTTGCATAGCGCTTGCGCTCTTCGCCGTTTACCATGAAGCAGACCGGAACCATGTCTCTGAGCTTTGCCGTGATTTTACCTGTTTTCATTGTAGTTACCTCCGAAAAATGATTTTGTTGTGTGAGTTCCTAGCTCGTGAGTCACAGCTTAACCATTTTCAGTGTGAAAGCAAGCCTCAAAACCAAAAATTTTCTCATTTTCCGGAAGAACACAGAGATGTAACTAGAATTTGCTTGCCAAACGGCGAAAAATCGTATATCATAGTGAACGGAATACAGAAGATCATCGTGAAGGGGCGCCCCTTCACGTCCGTAGGTACCTACGGACGAAACCCCACTGATAAGTTCATATTGTTAATACCGTAATACACGCCGATTCCGTACACCCTCGGGCAGGATAGGCAAACAGAAGCAGGCCGCAAGGCCGACACGAAACGGTGCTGTGCGCGTGAGGTCACACCGAAGCGGTTTTGACCGCCGGGACGAAAGTCCGCCATTGCAGGGATGACCTGTGAGAAGGCAGGATGTGGGCGCAGGGGGGATCCCCTATAACGCAAGTCAGAAGAACTGTATTACTCGCGGAAAACCGCGATTGTGTATTTGCAGCGGCGAGCGATTTCCTGTTGCAATGGGCGAAAAACCGCCCAACTGCCGCTGATTTCATGTTGAAATCGGCGCATTTTGTTTTTTGGACAAGGTGCGCCGCTTCAAGCCGGAATCGGATTTTATTTTGCCCCCTATATTGGTGGCCTGGTCTGCAAATGGGAACGGCAGACCGGGCCGCCGCTAAAAAAACTGATACTCCGGGCCTTTGCCCGGTTTCCTATGGCGAACCGCGCCGACAACTGAATAGCCACAACGGGAAAGAATACCTGCCTTTCCGGGGAAGTACGCGATGACGCAAGCGCCGAGCGTGCCAAGGGAGGACAGACGCGGTCAGAAGTGGGCGCAGGAACCGATACCGGCAGCGTGGTGTGAACGAAAATCGTATATTACGGCTTTTGCCGTGAAAATCGGCGCGGCTTTCTGCTTCCGGGCTGCGTCAGATCAAAATAGGAAGCAAAAATTTGTAAAGGAGAAGAACAAGCATGAAAGCAAAGAAAACTATTGCGCTCATCCTTGTGATGGTCATGGTCCTCGGACTGCTGACTGTCACAGCTTCCGCCACCCCTGCGGGATCGCTTAGCTCGCCGACCAACGGCATCAAGAGCATCACGATCAGCGGCGCGAATATCAACAACAATGAGGATCGCACCCTGACGGGCAGCAGTGCCCCGTATAACCTGACGTACAACGTCAAGCTGGCCAGCGGCACGGCTGATGGAACCGTCGTAACGGCGACGTTTGAAAAGGAAAATGCCTCGAATGAAAACCTTGTGGTTTCTTCCGCGAAGCCGAACTCGATCCTGAACGCGGTATCCCGCAAGCATATCAAGAAGCACGCCAGCCTGACCTACAACGCGACAGTGCAGAACGGCACAGCGACCATGACGGTCTATGTCTATCCTGACCTGTCCGACAGCGTCAAGACCTATGGTACTTACGTCATCAACTTCCAGCTGGCGGATGTCAACAACCCGATCACGGTCAACGGCACGCAGATTCGCTTTGGCGACCCCGCGTATCCCATGACCGAACCGGAGCGTTACATGAGCTTTGAAGCAGCTGGAACCAATGCGTATAATGCTGTCTATGCTGGCCCGACCGCTGGCTTTGTGCCGGATCTCTATTCTCTCTATCTGAAGTCCGATGCAGCGCTCACGCTCACCAGCAACAGCACGGACGTTGTGTTCCGTACCTATGATGCCAACGGCAACATGACCGAGAAAAATTCTGTCACCGGCACGTCCGGCGAGGGCTACTTCTCGACGGTTATTTATGCCAAGGCAGCCGGTTCGATTCAGGTCACTACCGCTGGCAGCACCACCGCTACCACCATCAACTTCAGCGCGCCGAACGACCCGTCTGCTGTCCATAATGCGCAGCTGCATCCGGAAGGCGCAACCGCCTATCTGCCCGGCCTGACACAGTATGCCAACCGCGGCGACTGGGGCAGCGTCAGCGCTGGCGGCGACAACCTTCTTGATCCTGCCAACAAGATCAAGGGCTATTATGGCTTTGCCGCGAACGGTTTCTCGCTCGGTTCTCTGGGCGGCTATGTCCAGTATGATTTCCACAGCAACCCCATTCGGAATCTGGACACCAACCCCTACGGCGTAGACTTCGTGATCTATGGCAATGCCTTTAACGGCAACCCGGAAGCTGCTGCGGTTCAGGTCTATGCGCAGGAAGTCCTTACGGATGACGGAAACGGCAACGTTACCTATGGCCCGTACAAGTGGTATGAGCTGGCCGGTTCGATGTATTATTCGGACAGCGCCGTCCGCAATGCAACTGTGTATTATACAAAGGACGATGCAGGACTCCATGCAGCCGTCAATGGCGTGACCCATTCGCAAGACCCGTTCACAACGGCTGCAACGTGGTTCCCGACCAAAGGCAGCATGAACCATGAAGCAACGTCCGGTATCAACGACGCGACAAACACCTATATCACGGAGTACACGGATACGACGCTGAAATTTACCGGTGTGACCAGCATCCCGGACAGCGACTCCAATACGGACTATGCGTTCGGCTATGCCGACGTGACCCCCGTGCCGAGCGTCAAGGACGGTACTCCGGTCAACCCGTATACGCCTTATACCTCCGACAAGGTCGGCGGCGACGGCTTTGACCTCGCTTGGGCGGTTGAGCTTGGCAGCATGAAGCCGGTAAAGATCAACAACGCAAAGTACGTCCGTATCTATTCTGCGGTTCTGTATAACACCGGCATTTTCGGTGAAACTTCTCCGGAAATCACGGGCATTTTCCGCGCAGTTGGTACGACAGGGTCGGCGGCAACATCTGATCTTATGTTGGTTTCTACTGCACTGATCCCCACTACAAACGGCGGATACCAAGAAGTTGATGCGGGCAGTTACAGAATCAGATCTACCGAAGAAAATGTTTATTTGAATGAAACGGCTGTTGATGCCTCCACTCCGTATCAGTTTACGGTTGAATCCGGAAAAACCTATCGAATTGTTACACAGAGCGGAACAGAAGCACCGTATATTACGGTAATCAAGGGTAAATAAATGGGGAAATGGTTTTTGGGCGATGCCGAAAGGCATCGCCCCTTTCATACTCGAAGCATTGCACTTGCACTTGCTATCTTAATTACATTTGGTCTTTTCTCACCATTATGTGTAGCAGCTACATCACCTTATGAAATTGATTCGGGCAATATTGTTGGCAGTCAGAACATTGGTACTCTAAACGGGTATAACCTGTACCTCGTAAATATTTCAAAGCAATATGACACGATCAAATTGCAGGAAGGTAATGACTCCAGCACAGGCGAATTAGTATCATTCTTGTACGGTGATGGAGATTATGATGGCATCACGGGCGGTTCCATCACAAGAAATTCGACCAATTTTGAAAAAACAGCGGCATATTTTCAAAAAGAAAAAAGCAATATTTCCGCTGTTACGTTTTCTGAGCAGTCAGATTACTTGCTGTGCAGGCTTACAGAATTTGATTGGGTAGTAACATTTATGCCTGTAACAGTAGGGTATATTCTGATAGCGTGGGAAAAAGCTGCGAGTGTTGATAAAACGGCCCTCGACACAAAGATTACTGAAGCCGAGAGCAAAAATGCCAGCAACTGCAAAACTGAGGACGACAGATATAACGCTGGAACAAAGGCAGTCAGTGAAAACGGCTTCTGGTCAGATTTCCAGACTGCGCTTACCAGCGCAGAATCGGTCAATAATAGTGCCGCTGCAACACAGGATCAGGTTGATTCTGCGCTGGAAACATTGACCGCAGCCATGGCGAATCTGATCCCGATTGGTCAGATCAACCCCACCAATCTCTATGAAACGATTGAACGGTGCAAAAAGTCTAACGACGATCTGAAGGGTTACAACGACAAGACCGTCAATGCTTACCGCACAGCACTGACCGAAGCAAATGCGTATCTGGACGCTCTGTTCCAGAAAGACGCCGAAACCGGCAAGGTTGAACCTACGACGGAGAACGTCGCAGGCAATCAGGGCAAGGCGGATGGATATGCCACAAAGCTGACCAATGCGTACAAAGAACTTGCCTCGGCGCTGGACAGATATGGCAGCGTATCGCTGGCACTGGACGCGATTCCGGCGCTCTGTGAGCTGGCAGACAAGGCAATCGGCAACACGGCGCTGGATGGGCGCGACACGCTGAAAACCAAGCGTGACGCTGCCTATGCCGTCTGGCAGGAGTATGTGGAAACGCAGCTGAATCTGAACGCCAGCGAGTACAGGGAAATCAGAACGGCATATCGGGAGCTGTTCGATGCCTACTATCTCGGCCTGACGAACACGGCGGACAGCATCACCGTGAACGTCCGCGTCACGGACAGCGCCAGCTTAAAGAAGCCGACCGGCTTCCCGCAGGGCGAATGGGCCAGCACGACATGGACGGGTTCTGTCACGCTGACGGGCGACCAGACGCTCGGTGCACTGGAAACGCAGCTTACCGACAAGGGCAAGCTCTACTATGGCGGTAAAATAGACAATTATGGCGCGGCAAGCTACGCCGCGATCATCAATGGTGTCTATCCCCACAGCTTACAGAGCTTCAATAGCTACTTCTCTGATGATTATTATGAGAACGGTACACGTGTCTACTACTCCGACCGCTATGTTCTGCACGACGGCGATATGGTAGAGCTTGCGCTGCTTCCGACACCGGAGGTTTCTTCCTATGCGGGCGCAGGAAATTCCCTGAATGAGAATTACACCATGCGCTATATGCAGACGGCACGGTTTGAGCAGGACGGCGAACCCGTCACCGGTACACTGACCGTCAATGAGGGCGAACCGCTGACGCTGCACGTTTCCCGTGCGTATGCGTCCTTGCAAAATTATACGGGCGAGTACAGCGCGTTCTCCGGCGCAGAGCTTTACGTTTCCCCGGAGAGTGCAAGCAGCACCGCCGCCACAGCTGGCGAGGCCGTTGCGCCGAGTCTTGACACCGGCTACCAGACCGATGCAAACGGCGACGTGACCGTCACGCTCTATGGCTCGGGCTGGGTGCATCTGTACGCCGCTGATCTGCGTGATGACAAGGGCTTCTGGGGCAATACCGACGTGTCTGGCGGCCCGCAGATCGAGGAGCTGCCGAGCATGACAGTCGGTGCTTCCGTCTGGATCTATGTGAACGCCAAATCCGGCGATGAACTGACCGCCGGTCTTGCCGCGCTCAAGCAGGAACTGGACGACAGCTATCAGGACGTTGACCGCACTCTGTTCACAGACGACGAGCTGAAGCAGATCGACGAAACCTACGCCGAAAAGTGCGAAGCTTTCCAGACTGTGACCAATCTGACCGACGCAAAGAACCTTGTGCGTGAGTTTGACGCACTGGTGGCGCAGCTGGAAAAGGCGCACAAGAACAGCGACTTCCCGAAGGAGACCAGCATTCAGAGCGCACTGAATTGTCTGCCCGATGATGTGCGCGACTTTACGCAGGGCTTTGCGGAGCGCTTCCGGTATCTCCAGAGCATGATCGACAGCGCAACGCAGCACCAGATCAACCAGATGACCACGGCGCAGAAAGCAAAGTATGAAAAGCTGAAAGAAGCCTATGGCGAAGATGGCACGAACCTTCCCGCTGAGGTCGATCCGACTGTGACGGTCAAGGTTATGGGCGACACGGATTACCAGAATGATTTCATCGTCGCCAACGACCGGAGCTATAACTATGTTCCGAGCGATTACGCGAATGCTGATTCCCGTGTCAATGTTCCTGGCTCGAAGGACAGCAGAATCCGCACCAGCGCGGCGCTCGGCGCGTTCGACGGCACGGATGGCTATCGTGTGCAGGAGGGCTCCTACTATCAGCTGATCATCGCCCGCAAGCTGGAAGGCGGCGCTTACGAGTGCAGCTACAACGCGACGGTCGTGAAGGTCGAGGTTGAGGACGAGGACGGCAACCCCATCGAGGGTGTCACGGTTCAGACTCCGAACTATACCGACGCGAACCCGGACAGCTCCAGAAGGCGCTTCTTCTACGAGCCGAGCTCGACCGGTTACGACGGCAAGGGCGAAAACGGTATGAAGGCGGCAATCATCACCTTTGACTGTGTCATGCCGCGCAATATCGTCGTCAAGGTCTATCTGGAAAAGGTAGCGACCCCGGACGAACTGACCAAGGCAAAAACGTCGCTCAAGAACGAGCTGACGACCGCGTATCAGGCGTATGTCAAATCGAATTATTCCAATACAAATTGGAACACGCTGGTCAAGGCGTACAATGACGGCATTGCCAACATCGGAAAAGCAGAGGATGTGACCACCGCCACTGCTGCAAAGACTGCGGCCCTTGAAGCGATGGCAGCTGTGGACGCGGACATGGCGCAGGATTATGGTACTGTGTACGTTACCATTGAGAACACGACCTTTACACACGATCTCTGGCCCACAGGCAAAACGTATTGGGAGGGTACGCCGATCAACCATTTTGAAGTGGGTTTGACGGCAGCCTCCACGATGATGACCTGCGTGGTAGACGCGCTCGATCAGCACGGCTGGTCACAGACCGGCGCGTCCAGCAACTACATCTCGTCGATCAACGGCCTGTCCGCTTTCGATGGCGGCTCCCAGTCCGGCTGGATGGGAACGCTGAACGACTGGTTCACCAACGAGGGCTTTGGTAACTTCTCGGTTGCCAACGGCAAGCTGGGCGACGGCGATGAAATCCGCATCATGTATACCAGAACCGGCTACGGCGAGGACCTCGGCGGCACATGGAGCAACCAGAACACCACCCTTGAAGCGCTTGACGTGACCAACGGCACGATCTTCCCGGATTTCACGTCCGGCACGATCGGCTCGACAAACGAGTACACCTTGCAGATCGACGATGAAAAGGCCGAAATCAAGATCACACCGACCGCCGCAAACAAGAACTTCCTTGTAAAGACCTTCCTCAACGAGCAGGTGACCAACAACACCGAGGGTGTCAGCTTCTATAAGCGGACGCAGACCATCCCCGTTGTCGCAGGCGACACCATCTATGTTGGATGTGGCGTGAAGGGCTGGCCAACCATGAACGCGCAGGCTGGCAACACGCAGACAGCGAACGGTACATGGTATGTTCTGAAAGTGGTCAATGCGCAGGTTGACGACGGCTCCGCATACGTCATGGGGCTGATCGACAAGTATTGCGTCAAAGTAGAAAGCTACAACTACAAGAGCATGGAAAACGGTCTGAGCATCACCAGAGCTGCCTATGAGGCGCTGAGTGAAACCAGCAAGCAGAACGTCACCAACTATCAGAAGCTCGTTGACGCAGAAAACGGCGTTGCCAGCTTCAAGAAAACCGCCGATCTGTCCGTAAAGATCGCCGCCCTGCCTTCCGTCTACCGCGCAACGCTGGAAGATGTGGAGCAGATCAAATCGGTGCAGGAGATTTATGAATCGCTGACGCAGGAGGAAAAAGACCGCCTGACCGTCAACGAGTACAATAAGCTCATGGCGCTGATTGAAAAAATCGACAGACTCAATCAGGCTGCGGCGGATAAGGTCATTGCTGACATTGCCGCAATCGGTCCGATTGATGAAATCACGCTGGAAAGCGCAAAGCAGATTCAGAAAGCGCGCGCTGGCTACGATGCACTGAACAAGTACGCACAGGATATTGTCGAGTGCGCTAAACCGGTCAACTATTACACGCTTCTTGATGCAGAAGTGAAGCTGAAAGAGCTGCAAGATGCCGCTGCCGAGCAGGAGCGCATCGACAGAGCTGCCGCCGCAGCGGTGGACAACCTGATTGATGCAATCGGAGAAGTCACGCTGAAAAGCAAGCAGGCCATCGAAACGGCCCGCGCCGCTTACGACAACCTGACTCCCACGCAAAAGACGTATGTGACGAAGCTGGATACGCTGACCGCCGCAGAAACCGCGTACAAGGCACTGGTTGACCGGAAAGCCGCTGACGATGTGATGGAAAAGATCAACGAAATCGGCAAAGTCACGCTGGAAAGCAAGACAGCTATCGAAGCTGCCCGCGCTGCGTATAACGCGCTGACGAACGATCAGAAGCTGCTGGTTGAAAACTATGATGTTTTGACCGCCGCAGAAGCAGAGCTTGCACGTCTGGAAGCCGAAGCCAAAGACAAAGCTGACCGCGAGGCTGCCGCGCAGGTGGACGAGATGATCGAGCGCCTGTTCCCCGTCACCCGATACAGTGGCCCGGCCATCCGCATGGCCCGCGCTGCGTATGAGGCGCTGACCGAGGATCAAAAGGCACTGGTGAAGCACTACGACGACCTCGTAAAGGCAGAAGCCGAGTTTGCGGCAATTCCGCCGATCACGCCCGTTGGCCCGTCGAAGCCCTCCAAGCCCTCGACACCCGATACCAGCAAGGACAACCTTCCGTTCACGGATGTGATTTTCGGAAGCTGGTACTATGACGGCGTGAAGTATGCTTGCGACAACGGTCTGATGAACGGCACGTCCGCGAACGCGTTCAGCCCGAACGCCGACACGACCCGCAGCATGATCGTCACGATCCTTGCCCGTATGGAGGGCGTCAATACCTCCGGCGGCGCAACGTGGTACGCCCGCGGCCGTGAATGGGCGATGGGCGCCGGCATTTCGGATGGTACGAATATGACCGGCAAGATCACCCGCGAACAGCTTGCCGCCATGCTCTACCGCTATGCGAAGCTGAAAGGCTATGATGTGTCTGCATCCGCTGACATTTCCGGCTACACAGACGCTTCCAGCGTCTCCGGCTGGTCGACCGACGCGATGCGCTGGGCTGTCAGTGCTGGCCTCATCCAGGGCAGCGGCAATGCGCTGACCCCGCAGGCCAACGCCTCCCGCGCGCAGATCGCCACGATCCTCATGCGCTTTGCGCAGAGCATCGCAAAGTAATCCCGCAAACGGTTTTTCCCGGAGGGGCGGATCATCCGCCCCTCCACTTTTATTGCAGAG
>ERZ1673742.3140-NODE-3140-length-11212-cov-6.495922_pt1 | contig 11212 bp, 10 predicted proteins | sample MGYA00580208_ERZ1673742 | MGnify/ENA primary metagenome ERZ1673742 (study PRJEB41218, sample SAMN15661774) | gut metagenome | host: Homo sapiens | place: Canada: London | collected 2015-08-20/2019-03-30 | study: EMG produced TPA metagenomics assembly of...
CCAAGGCAGAAATCAACCCTCTGCGCTACCGTGGGTACTACTACGACACCGAGACAGGGTTCTATTACCTCCAATCCCGTTATTACGACCCGGTAACACATCGGTTCATCAACGCCGACAGCTACTCCAGTACAGGCCAAGGAATTATTGGCTATAATATGTTTGCATATTGCAATAATAGCCCAGTTATTCAAGCCGATCATACCGGGGAGTTTGGCCTATTAACACTGGTCAGCGCTGTGGTAAGTGCAGCTGTTAATGTTGCTACAACATATATTGCAGCCAAAGCAACAGGCCAAGAATATACTCTTACCGATGCACTTGTATCGGCTGCAATAGGAGCAGTAAATGCAATTCCGGGTGCTGGGCCTTTTATTGCAGGTGGAATTTCGGGCGCATACTCTGCATATACGGCGGTTAAAAATGGAGCTACTGCTGGTGAGGCTGCGCTATGCTTCGCAGTATCAGCTACTGCAACCACGGCAAGCATTGGAAATTTGGCAAATCTCGGGACTGAGTCTGCTTTACGCATTGCAGCAACTGCAAGTGCAGACTTAGTATTCGGAACAGGGTATAATTGCATAGCTGCAACAACAAACAAGGCCGTATCTGTGAAGGCTGAAGAAAGGAAAGCATCTGGCACACAAACAACCCGTACGACTCGTTCTCGTAACACGCAAAAACGCGGAAACAAACGTACAGGGTATACCATGTGCTTGTACTGACGATGAATACATGATAATAAAATCCGACAAAGGGAACATAGTTTTTATTATATTTTCCTATCTACTGTTCGCACTCATCGGGGGACTTTTTGTTTCTGAGAACAATGGCCTAACCAGCGTAGTCTGCATGGGGCTGCTTGTTTGGATTATAGGATCCATCTTCTGCATAAGGTGGTATATTGCTGTTTTTCGTAAAATTGCAATAGGTCCAAGCGGTGTAACTATCTCATTATTTCACAAAATCAAATTTTATCCCTGGGATTCCATGTCAATATATTACGAATCATATCAAAATCAGCTGGGCCTGCGCCTACAGTATAAGGGCACCGTAATACTTTCTCCACGCTGGTTTAAAAAACCGAAGCATATTTCTCCTCTTATGTACTGCATTGTATTCCATCCGTATTCATTTACATTTATAAATTTTTATGAGGAGTCAATAATGAAAGATGCTCCAAATGTATATCCTGTTAAAAAGCAAGAGTTTCTTTCAAAAATGACTGCCCTAGGTATTATTGACTCCAACTCATTCCTATCTGCCTAGCAGAAAATTAAACAATATTTATTTAACATTGGCCGACTGCAAGGCATCTGCGACACAATCGCTGCCTTATCATTTTACAAAAGATGCAGTGTGCGGTACAATGCCTTGCAGCCATGCTTTGCTTGCATTCACAAATAATAGCTCAAAATCTTTTGGAACTTCCTCACATGGTGGCAAGTGTGCTGTCAGCTACCGAATAAAAAGTGGAAAGAGCAAAATCAAGGAGGTATCAACTCAAATGAAAGACGTAATCAAAACATTTGTTCAAATCGTACACATTTTGTCGTTTGGGGGTCTGTTGCTTTGTGGGGCGCTTGGAGTTGTATATGAAATCATTGGACCTGCCAAATATGAACAATTACTGTCTTCGTTTGGTATCTCTAATGGATTTGAACGCACTTGGCTTTGGGCTGTGATGATGTTGATTTTGTTACTCTCTACCCACTTTATTAAAGCAAAATTATTATCTAAATAACAACCGGAAGCTGGAAAGGCGCCGGGCAGGCTGCACTGGAGGGCATGGGTGACGGCGCTCTTACCGGCGCAATCACCGGCGCAATACAAGGCGGCATGAGCGGCTATGCGAACCATCTAAGATATGGCTCATGCTTTGTCGCCGGAACGCTGGTTGCTACAGCGACAGGGTATGTTGCAATTGAAAAAATCAGAGCGGGGGACCTTGTTTGGGCGTGGGATGAAGAAACCGGGGACGTTGCGCTCAAGCCGGTCGTCGAAACCTATATCAACGAGACGACGGAGCTGACGCACATTTTCGTGGGCGGCGAGGAAATTGTTGCCACGCCGACGCACCCGTTCTATTGTCCGGTCAAGGGCTGGACGGATGCAGCGCACCTCCGCGCGGGCGACATTCTCGTCCTTGTCAACGGTGAGTATGTCGTCGTCGAAAAAATCCAGCACGAGCTGCTCGAAAGCCCTGTCAAGGTCTATAACTTCCAGGTCGAGGACTATCATACCTATTATGTATCCGACAATGGTGTGTTGGTGCATAATTCGTGTAATCATAATTCGCGATGGAGGAGCGAAAGACGGCGATACTGGAAAGACACAGCCCAAAGTGCTGAACTAAATAAGAATTACGGTGCTTATGTTGCAGATATTGACAACATTGATAGAATGCGTCGAGGGCTGGCCCCAATAGGCTGGGATAATGCATCGGTGCAACTGCATCATTGGGCGGGCATTGCAAACGATTTTTATAATTATTCCCCGGTAAGTAAAACCTTGCATAGGATTATACATTATGTTTTAAAATGAGGAGTATAATAAATAGATGTATTTAATAGAACAAATGTTGACTGGCCAGATGAAAATGTCTGATTTTATAATTCTCTTAAAATCGGACAAAAGTCTTCAGGAAATAATTCGCGGATTTGTTCCTCAAGAAGCGATTGGTAATCGTAGTCATGCATTCTGGAAAGAAATGTCATATGACGCTCTACTGGAAAGAAACTTTAATTTTCTGCGACTTGTAACCGATTTGGCACGATTTGATGGAACAATTAGAGATAATTTGAATATTTTTTACAATATTCGCTGTGCTTATCTTTATTATAAGCCGGATTTATGCTGTACTAACAAATATTTTGATGCGCATGATCGATACCTTGCTGCTGTTGGAGAATATTACGAAGGGCCCGAGGTAACACAGACTTTGAATAAGATTGTTGAAGATGCGCTTTTTATCACGCCCAAAAGTAAAAGCATTAAAGAAATCCGCGCGAAGCTAAAGGAGGTGTTCCATATTTCTGATAAAAAACGCCCTTACTGGATTCAAGGCGGTGAATGGCCCATGGGAAAGAACTCACCAATGCAGTACATCAGCAGATCGAAAATTCCGGACGGCGTTAAGTATATTTTTCAGGATGTTGACACCGGCGAAATCCGCGAAATCGAGCAATTCTATTAACCTTGTGCGTTCCGTTCCGAAGATGTACCATATTCCCAGTGGGTGCTTATTGCGCCCTTTGGGAGGCATATCCTTCCTTACTGTGTTGTAGGGTATGAGATGAGAAGACTGAAATAGGTTGTTGATACCCCTTTCAAAAACACGACCGAGTTGACGCACATTTTCGTGGGCAGCGAGGAAATTGTCTATAGTTTGGTATTCAAACTTTTTAATTCCCCAGCCCTTGGGCTTCGCACAATTAGAGTGTCCACTTTATGGGGTACATTTTAACGAATACCCCTATCTTTCAACGAATACCCTTAAAAATCAACGAAATACCCATAAGTTTAACGCTTACAGCGGCTCAAACCGCCGCAGCACCCACAAAACACAGAACGCCCCGCCGCAGAATTGTTCTGCAGCGGGGTTCGCTTATGTGCCGAAACAGCCGAAAAGCCTGATTTCAAGCAATTTTCGGGCATAGAAAAAGTCCACCGTAATTCTATCAAAATTACGGTGGACTTATGGCAAATGACTCTAATTTTGACAGAAACCGTGTAAAGGGGTGCAACTTCGGTTCGGAGGGGGCAGTTCTCGATTTGAGGGGGGCATTGATTTTCCTTTTAGGCGGCGCATTTTCCTACTCTGTTACACCTCTTTGAATTTGAAATTAAGACAGATACCCCTCTCGCGCCTTCACGCCGAAGTGGGCCTCTAACTGGTGCATCTGGTCATCGGTAATGGTATTGACCAGCGGCAGGTGGGCGATCTTCATGTAAATTTCCGCTGCCTTTTCGGCGGTCTCGATGAGGCCGAACGTCTCGTCGAGGTCTTTTCCCGCGCCGTAGATGCCATGCTGCGCCCAGACAACAAGCCGGGCGGTGCGCATCTTCTCAGCGGTGGCCTCACCGATCTCGTTCGTGCCGCAGAGCATCCACGGCAGCACATTCACGCCGTCCGGGAACACCACAATGCACTCCGTGCACATCTGCCAGAGCGTGCGGGTGAACTGCTTTTCATCGAGCATGTGGACATAGGTCATGGCAAGCAGGTTTGCCGGATGGCAGTGCATGACCACGCGGTTCTGCAGGTCGATTTTCAGCCGTGCGGCATGGCTCATCATGTGTGCCGGAAATTCGGACGTGATTTTCCCGCCGTCCGCAAAGCCCCACAGAAGCTGCGCCGTCTCGCCGCCGTCCGTCAGACGCACGAGGCCGAGATTGATCTCCGGCGCATACTGGACATTCTTGAAATACTTGCCCGTGCCGGTGACGAGGAAGTACTTGCCGTCCAGCTCTGGACAGGAAAAGCCCGTGGGAATCTCCCGCAGAACAGCGCCGTCCACATAATCGTTGACCTGCGATTCCTCCAGCAGCAGGCTCACATTTCCGCCGTTGCGCTCGTCCCAGCCGTGGTCGTACATATTCGTCACGGTGCGGATCATCTCCACCATCCACGGGGCTGTCAGAATATTTTTCATGCTCTCGCCTCCAGAATGTTCTTTTCATACGCCCACACCAGCGGCAGCCACGCGCCGTCCTCCGGCACGCCGCAGCGGCGGCAATACTCTGCCCAGACCTCGCCGAAGGGCATGGTCTTCAGTTCCTCCTGCCGAACGAGCAGATCGGTAAAATTACCCGCGTTCTGTTCAGCCGTCATATCCGGCGTCAGCAGGGCGTTCAGCAGGGCCTTCTGCACATTGCGGAAGCCCGTGACCCACGCGGCGATGCGGTTGACAGAGGCATCGAAGTAATCCAGCGCCAGATACACCCGGCCGTCCAAGCCGCCGCAGCGGACGATCTCCTTGCAGAGCTCCTTCGTTTCGTCATCGAACAGCACCACATGATCGCTGTCCCAGCGCACCGGGCGGGTGATGTGCAGGGCAATCTCCGGGAAGAAGGTCAGCAGTGCCGGGATTTTGTCGCTGACCACCTCGGTGGGGTGATAGTGGCCGTTGTCCATGAGCGGGATGCACTTATCCCTGTTCATGGCGGCGTAGCTCAGGGCAAATTCCGCGCTGCCTACGGTATAGCTCTCCACGCCGATGCCGAAAACCTTGCTTTCGATGCAGGGCTTGACCTTGGTAAAATCAAAGGGCTCCGAGAGAATTTCGTCGATGGACTGCTTGTAGCGCAGCCGGGGGCCCAGCCGGTCGGCGGGGATGTCCTTGAAGCCGTCGCCCGTCCAGATGTTCATGGTACAGATCTGCCCCAACTCCTCCGCCAGATACTGCGAGATGCGCACGCTGGCCCTGCCGTGCTCGATCCAGAAGCGGCGGGTTTCCTCGTTGGGGGAACTGAGCGTCAGCGGATCACACTTAGGGTGGGAGAAGAACGTCGGGTTGAAGTCCGCGCCGAGGCCGTGCTTTTTGCAGAAGTCCACCCACGGTGCAAAATGCTTCGGCTCCAACTTATCGCGGTCGACCCACTCGTCCTCGGCAAAAATAGCATAGCTGGCGTGGAGATTCAGCTTCTTCGTGCCGGGGCACAGCTTCAGCACCTCCTCGATATCCGCCATCAGCTCCTGCGGGGTCCTCGCGCGGCCGGGATAGCTGCCGGTGGTCTGGATGCCGCCGGTAAGGGGCTTCGTGGGGTCGGTGTCGAAACCGCGCACATCGTCCCCCTGCCAGCAGTGCAGAGAGACAGGAGTAGTTTTCAGCTTGTCCAGCGCTGCCTCGGTATCTACGCCGAGGGCGGCGTATTTTTCTTTTGCTTCCGTATAGCTCATAGGTCTGCCTCCATTTGAATTTTCAGATTTCCCAGCGCCGTCGCCTCAATGGGCAGGGCAATGACCCGCTTGCCGGTGGCCTGTGCCGTCAGGCGGTTTAGCAAGTCGTTTTTCGCACCGCCGCCCACGATGTACAGCTTGTCGTATTGCTTTCCAGTGTTTCGCTCCAGCTCTGCAAGGGCTTTCGCATAGCTCTCTGCAAGGCTGCGATAGGCGCAGCGGAAATAGTCGCCGAGGCTGATGAGCTTTCCGCCGGTCGCCGTGTCAAAGGCGGCCTTCATACTCTTGGGAGCCAGAAATTCCGGGGCGTTGGCGTCGATGAGGGCATCGCAGCGGCTCTCCTTTGCGGCGTTCACGATCTCCGCAAAGCCCAGCCCGCTGCAAAGCTCCTTTTGCAGCTCGTTGACCAGCCACATGCCCATGATGTTCTTCTGATAGCGGTTATAGCCCACGCCGCCCTCGTTGGAGTAATTGGCGGCACGGCTGGCGGTATTTGTAATGGGCTTCGGCGTTTTGACGCCCAAGAGCGACCATGTGCCGCTGGAAATATAGGGCGCGTTTTCCTCCATGGGGATGCCCTCCACCGCCGAGGCGGTGTCGTGGGTGGCACAGAGGACGCACTTTATCCCCTCATACTCGCCCAGCACCGTCCCCGGCTTTTGGAGCCTTGGGAAGATGGGCGGCAGACCGAGCGCTGAAATAATCTCCGGGTCAAATTTGCCCGTTTCTGCGTTTACCATGCCGGTGGTAGTGGCGTTGGTGTACTCCCTGGACTTCACACCGCAGAGCTTCCAGAGGAGATACTCCGGGATCATCAGAAAATCCGTCACGCCCTCCAGCCGCCCCGCCAGCTGATCGGCATAGAGCTGGTAGATGCTGTTGAAGGGCTGGAACTGGCAGCCGGTTTTGGCGTACAGCTCCGCAAACGGCAGAATTTCGTGAACCTTGGGAATGGCCGCCTCCGTGCGGCTGTCGCGGTAGGCATAGACGGGACGGACTTCTTCCTCGCCGCGCAGCAGCACATAGTCCACGGCCCAGGTATCGACAGACAGGCTGACGATCTCCGGGAACTCGGCCTTCGCCGCCGCGATGCCCGCCTTCACATGGGAAAGCAGCGCATCCACGTCCCAGACGAGATGGCCGTTCTGCTCCTGTACGCCGTTGGGGAAGCGGTAGACCTCTTTTGCTTTGATTTCGCCGTCCTCCCGCCAGCCCACAATGTGCCGCCCAGAGGACGCGCCGATGTCGATAGCAAGATAATATCGTTTCATTTCCATTCATACCGATGCTGTCCGGCTCCGACGGTCCGGCCCGTTCCGTCCGGCAGGAGGATCTCCGCCGTTGTGTTCGCAGGGATGCCCATGGTCAGCCGATAGCCGTTCTCCGTCCGCTCCCAGCTTGTCGTAACGTTTCCACAAATGCTCCAATAACTAGCCCGTGCGAAGGTGATGTCCCCGCCGGGCTTCGGTGCAATTGTAACATGGTTTTCTCCGGTGATCCGGATGCCGCACATCGTGTTCATCAGCCACTCGCAGACCGCGCCTTTGGAATAGTGGTTCAGCGAGGCGATCCATTTGTCCTTCTGGTTGCCCTCCCAGGCCTCCCAGATCGTCGTTGCGCCGGACTTCGGCATAAAGAGCCAGCCGGGCATTTCCTCGTTTTCCAGCAGACGGTAGGCATAGCTGATATCCAGCCCCGCCAGAACGTCCAGGATCATCGGCGTGGAGAGGAAGCCGGTCCCGAGACGCCAGCCATAGTGGTCCAGCGCGGCGATGAGGCGCTTTCTGGCAAAGGTCTCCTGCTCCGGCGTCAGCAGCCCCATATACAAGGGCCGGACGAGCTTGGCCTGCCGGTCGGTATCCAGCGAGTAGCCATCCTTCGTAACGAGTTCCTGATAGGCGCGTTTCGCGCCCTCGCTGTATTCCCGGATGCGCGCCAGCTGCGGCGTTTCCGGCTTGCCGAGGATCGAGGCGATCTCCAGCACACGCTTGAGCGTAAAATATGTATAGGCCGTGGATTCCTCCGGGTGCGGAATGAAAAAGTCGATCCCGTGGAAGGCCATGACGTCATTCGGCTCGGCCCACTCGCCGTAGGACTTGCCGCAGTTAACAGCATACTTTCGATTTTTGTGGGAAAGATGCATGGGCTTGGCGAAGATCCCGCCCCATTTCCCCGCGCGGCGGATCATAAAGTCCGCATAGCGCAGCATGTTGTCGTAATACGCACGCAGCAGGCGGTCGTCGCCGTATTTCTGATAGAAATAGTACGGGATATAGACACCTGCGCACGCCCAGCCGACGGAGCCGTTCATTTTGTTGATGCTCGGCGACTCGTTTGCAAACGGCGCGATCTGCGGCAGGCGGCCGCTGCGCCACTGGCGGTCAAAAATGTCGCGCACATGCTTGCGGGCAAAGGCCGCATAGTCCGTGAGATAGGACGCCGTGTTGAAGAAGACCTGACTGTCGCCCGTCCAGCCCATGCGCTCACGCGTCGGGCAGTCCGTCGGCACGTCGGTGGAGTTGCTCTTCAGGGACCACAGAGTGTTGTGGTAAAATTGGTTGATCAGGCGATTGGAGCACTCGAATTTTGAAGTTTCCTCAAAGGCGCTGTACACAGCAACAGCCGTAAAGTCCTCTGTCCGGAATTCGACGTCCGTGTCGACCTGCGCATACTGGAAGCCGCCGTAATAGAATTTCGGCGTGTATTCGTTCACGCCCTCCCTGCAGGTGTAATCCAGCTCCTGCAGCGGTGAGGGTCTTCCTTTGGTAATGCACTGGATGTTCCGGAGCGTCAGTTCGCCGCTGTCATCGAGCGTTTCGCCCATCGTGATGTGGACTCGCTGGCCCTTGTGTGCCGTCACACGGAAGGACACATAGCCCGAAAGATTCTGCGCATATTTGAGGACAGTCTTGCCGGACGGCGTTGTGATCCGTTCGACCGGGGCAAAGCGCTCGCGCTCGAGGACCGGTACGTTGTCGGACGCTGTCAGCGGCGCATGCTCCTCCACGACGCGGACACTGCCGGAATAGGAGGGCTCGCGATTTGCATCCACGATCTCGCCGTCCTTGAGGTCGGCAAAGCGGATGGGGCCGTCATTGCTCCACGCCCAGCTCCCGTCGCTGCAGACGGTCTGCGTCGTTCCGTCCGCCAGCGTCAGCTCCAGCTGCGCCAGCAGCTTTGTCTGCGTGCCGAAGGTGTTCGTCTGCCCTGCGCCGCCGTTGGAGCCGCGGTACCAGCCATCCGCCAGCTCGACGGTCATGGCGTTTTCGCCGCCCCGCAGCAGGTCCGTCACATCGTAGACCTGATACTGGATGCGCTTGCGGTAGTCCGTGGAGCCGGGCGTCAGCAGCACGCCCCCGACGCGCCGGCCGTTGAGCCGCGCCTCATACAGGCCGCAGGCCGTAAGATACAGCCGGGCCTTTTGAACCTGTCCCGCAGAAAACACCTTGCGGAAGCAATCCACCGGGTAGCGCTGCTTTTTACGGACGGGATAGTCCCCCGCGATCCACAGGGCGCTCCAGTCCGAAGCATTCAGAAGCCCCATTTCGAAAAAGGCCTCGCTCGACCACGCGCCGGGATCGTCGTTCTCATCCCAGAGCCGCACGCGCCAGCTGACGCGCTGCCGGGAAGCAAGCGCGTTTGGATAATCCGCGTGCATGGAGCCGGAGGGCACCTTCCCGCTGTCCCATACCGTACGGCCGTCCGTCGCTGCAAGGATCTGGAATGCGCTCTGCGTGATCCCGTCCTCACAAGTCCAGAACAGCCGCGGATGCGGAATATCAATGCCCAAAGGGTCCTGCAGATATTCCGTTTTTAATCGTACTGCTTTCATGATTCACTCTCCTGTTTTCAGCGAGCAGAAATCGCTGCCGGTCTTGCCGGTATCCGTGTGCTCTGAAACAGAGTATCGGCCTGCCGCGGCAAACGCTGCGCAGGCCGCGCCTTTGTTCATCACTTTAATTCATTATAGAGAGCCGTCCGGAATTTGTCAATTGCTTTTGACAGCATTTTCCGCCGCCCAATTTTCAGAAGAACGGCCGGAAATTCCCTGACAGACTTCCGGCATATTCGATCTTTTTCGGGCAATGCTATGACTGCGGTACCCAAAATCACATTTCAAGGAGATGTACGCAATGAAAAATACGAACCAGATCAATATCCCGGAAGCTCGCGAGGCCATGGACAAGTTCAAGATGGAAGCCGCCAACGAAGTCGGCGTCAACCTGAAGCAGGGCTACAACGGTCACCTGACCTCCCGTGAGGCCGGCTCCGTCGGCGGCCAGATGGTCAAGAACGTGTGCCCCATACGAACCGCGAGATTTACAAGAAATAACCGGATCATGGAGGGGCATATGCAGGCGGTGCGGTACATAGTGCGGATCAGCGTATAAGAAAGTCAGCACGGACAAGTGGAAAGTCATCCGCTGTCCGTGCTGACTCTTTAGATTGACCTATAGTTCTTCTGTCTTGAACGTCGTATACCCCTCGTAATAGTAGCTGTGGTCGATGCCCTTCATAAAGACCTCACGGCTATTCACGTCATCCGTCAGCGCGGCTTTCAGCAGCACCTTGATCTCCACGTCCTTAATCGGGCTGCGCTCCATGGCAAGCAAATAGTCCTCCTTATCGACCTTGCTCCAATCCACGACCTGAGCGATTCTGTTTTTCAGCATCAAATCGAGCCAAATGCGCATACTGCGCCCATTGCCCTCGCGGAACGGGTGAGCGACGTTCATTTCCACATACTTTTCGATGATTTCATCGAATGTACTCTGCGGCATTTTCTCGATGTTGGTCAGCGCCGCTTCCAGATACATGAGCGACGCGAAGCGGAAATTGCCTTTCGCCAAATTTACAGTGCGAAGCTCACCCGCAAAGTCATAAATGTCATCAAAAAGGTACTTATGAATTGCCTTGAGCGACGCGAACGTGCCGACAGGCAGCTTGTCCAGCGTGCCGCTTTCAAACAGCCACACGGCCTTTTTCTTGCTGATCCGTTCCTCCTCCCGCGCAAGGTCGGCAGAGCTCGTCAGTCCCAATTTATTTTCCAGTGCCATAGCGCACCTCCTCGTTACTTCAATCTATACGTTTTCTCCGCCCCTCTGCCGACGACCTTGATCAGCCCTTCCTCGTTCATCTGGCGGGTCAGCAGATAGGCTCTGGTCTTTTTGATATGCAGCAGCTCCTGCAACTCCTCGTCGCGCATTTCACCGTATTCCTTGAGGTAGTCCAGAACGATTTTCATCTGCGGCGTAATGACCGGCGCGGCGGGCTTTGATTCTGCCGCAATTTCTGTGCCCGCAGAAACGG
>ERZ1673742.3143-NODE-3143-length-11208-cov-92.586877_pt1 | contig 11208 bp, 13 predicted proteins | sample MGYA00580208_ERZ1673742 | MGnify/ENA primary metagenome ERZ1673742 (study PRJEB41218, sample SAMN15661774) | gut metagenome | host: Homo sapiens | place: Canada: London | collected 2015-08-20/2019-03-30 | study: EMG produced TPA metagenomics assembly of...
AGAAGTATACGCGCCATGCGCCCATAGAATACGCGTAAGCACCTTTCGGGCTGCGTCGCTTACGTCGTCAACGTATAGCGTCTACGTGCCTACGGACTCATTATAGCACTAATCAATCTTGATTGCAAAATCAATTGTACAAAGCACGCAACCGCCCTTCACCGTCTTTTGTACAAGCTTATTGCCATACACATGTCCAAAGCGGAAATTGTCAAACGTGGCAATACGTTTGATATTATCGGGCATACCGGCACACGTAACGACGATTTCGCCGTGCTTGCGTTTAATGTAGGTTTTAGCACGAAGGAAGCGTGCGTCTTCGGCGACGCCTTCGTTTTTCCATGCGCCCAACCGCTTTGGGTCTACGTCAAGCCAATCGGGCTGATTGCCCAACACGTGCACGCTGTCGGTATCGCTGTAAATATAGCGCCCTTCGTCGTGGAAGCGTTGCGCCGTGCGCATAGTCTTTGCGCGTGCATATGCGGTTACAAAGCACGCTAATGCCGTATAAATCGGTTCGGCTTCTTCGTCTTCATATCTTTCAAAGTCAACAACGCTTTCGCTGTTTAGCTTCGGGCGTTTGCTTTCTTGCGTACACCGGCGCGCAAATTTGCCATATAGGCAATTCAACATATCTTTTGCGTTTTGGCGTAAGCCCGCATTGTCGTTGTTTTCGATTTTAACTTGTACCCACTTGTCAATATACTTGTCGAAGAGTCCGTGCATAGCTCGAAATTTGTAACCGCCTATCCACTCAACGTTGAAAACGTCGTACCTTTCAAGCATAATTTCAAGGTCAACGGAAGTAAGTGCAAGAAAAACGGCTTCGCCTTCGCTACTTTTCAAATATTCAGTTTCGCAAAAACGCCCACTATTTTTCAATTGTAAAGTAGGCAATTTGCCGTCTTTTAACTCAAATTCGCACGTCAAAAATTGAATGTATAACGGGTGCCGTTTGTCTTCTTCGTATTTGCCCGAAAACTCAATCGGCGTACCATATGGCAACTTCTCATATCTCATAACCGACGGAAACAAGCTGTTGACGTCGTAGCTTGTAACGTCGTGCAAGAGTACGTCGGCGAAGTCTTCGCATAAGTACACATAGCCACCCTTGTATGCCTTGCGGATATTGTCGTCCGTTTCTTTTTCGACAACCGGAAACAAGTTGCGGAAGCTGTCAAGCCCGCCCATAATGCGCACGTACTCGTCAAGCGCGTCGCTTGCGCGCGTCATTTTAACAAGCCCGTTATCAAGCTTATAACGAAGCGCGCGTGCGATAATTTCCGTATCGTTGTGGATATAGTCGATTTCAACTTGCGTAGGTTTCCAACCGCGTGGACGATACATATCGTAGTCAATTTCGCCTTTGAGAATCGGCAAATTAAACGTCTTTGCAAGCGTTGCAACGGATTGCGGGAATTTTTTCAAGCTGTCCCAAAATTCAACAAGGTTTTTCGTCTTGCCGTGTTCACCGAAGCACACTTTAATCGAATAGAATTGCCCTTCACCGCTTATCAACGTTGAATACTCTTTCTTCCGGAGCTCGCGTCCGTCTTGCTTCCACTTAAACCCGAATTCTTCCAACCACGATAAAATATACGCGCCGTCGTAACGTAGGTTGTGAAAATATACCTTTTTCCCTTCGCCTAGCGTCTTTTTAGCAACGTAGCGCATAAATTCATGTATTGATGTGCCCGTGGTGTGATTAAGCGTTTCAACGTCGCACACGTCCCACAACCACACACGCGCCCAACCGTTATCACGTGCAAGCCAACTTTCCGTTGACGTTTCAAAATCGGCAACAAATACTTTTTTCATTCTGCCATATATTCATACAAATCGTCGATAATGTTTTCGACTTCTTCGGAATCTTTGTAGTTGTAAACAAACTTCGGAGCGGGCAATATACCGTCGTTAACGGCTTCGATAAACTTTGACGGGTTAGATTGCGCAAGGTTTCGAAGCTCATTTGCGATATCGTCGCCCCATGCTTTCCGCGCGCTTCCGATATAGCGGTTAATAAGCACGCTTTGGGCTTTTTCAACACCGTGTTCGGCTTGTTCGCGTAGTTTACTGATGTAGCGGTCGACGTCGGTTTTTGTTTCAAATTTCGGAGCTTTTGGCAAGCTTGGGCGTGCTATCATAAGATTATTTAATTCGCCTTTGGCAATTTTTTTGCCTACGGCGGTGTTTTTGTCGCGTGACTTGTCGTAGCGCTCTACGGCGTCCGCCCACGCGTCCGCGCGTTGTTTCGTGATAGAAGCTTCGTAGTTTTCGATAGCTTTCAATTGTTCGTCGGTTAGCTCTATCATTTTTTCACCGCCTTATTTAAGAAGCTGTTGCAAATGTGCAACGTGCAATTCGTCGCTTCGCTTTGACGCTTGCTACACGCTTCCGCTTGCGTGCACACCATGCACGCACGGTTGCTTTTTGCCAATTCTTCACACGCTTTCAAGAGCGCGTTTGTGTACTGATTATACATTTTTTGCGTTATTTTCATTGTTTCACCTTCAAATAATAAGATTTATATCTACCATTTTTGCGTGCTTTAATCTCGTACCCGTATTCGTCGGCGTGGCGCGCTAGCGTGTTGTTCCGCACGTAGTTGTACACTGTCCCGCGCGTTACGTTTAAGACGTCGGCAACTTCGGCAAGCGTTACACGCTCAAAGCGTTTGAACAACTTCGGGCGCTCTTTGTACCCGGGACAACGTATAACGCGGAAGCTTTCATAGTCGCCCGTTCCGCTGTCGTGCACAATCGTTGCTATGGCTTCCCAATCGTCGCGCGCTTCAAAGTCTTCGTGCCACGGGCAACCGACATAGTTAAAACACGTTGAACAAAGTGATTTTTCCATGATATCACCTACGGAAAAGCGGGGCTTTCGCCCCGCTACCCTTTTAGAAGTCTTCGCACGGTTTGACAACGCGTTTTGCTTCGGCATTGTGCGGTTTCATTGAAATAACGTTGCGTACCCAATATTCAGGATAAACGATTCTATCGTCGCGCGATATGTCGGTATCGTTTAGCACCATATCGAACACGCCTTCGCTGTCGGGATATTCGCCCGCTTTGACAAGCGCGTTTTTGGCAACCTTTGTAAATTTGAATTTACATTTCAAGCCCGCTTTTGTTGCGCCCGAAAACTCGAAAAAGTCGTATGCTTTCCCGCTGTCGTTTGTGCCTTTGATTCTCTTGACTGTTACTTGGATTGTCTTTTCCATTTTGTTTCCTTTGCCCTTATCGCATAGGCGACGCGTATTTTAATGGTGTCCGCCTTTAAGCCCGACGGACGGGGCGCTTGTTAGCGTTCTATTGCTTCCGATTCAATAACGAAATAAAGCGGTTTATCTTTGAGAAACTCAATGCGCTTGCCCGTGATAAAAATGTTATAACAATTGTTGCGCTTATTGAATATATCTCGATTGATTTTTTCGTCCTGTTTGCAATCTTCATAATTGTCAAGGGCGGTTATGTCATACAGATAGTCAATCCCTGTGTTTTTATCTACCCAAACGGCAAGACTTAAAAATGATTCAATCGGACCGCTGACGCATGCACGTGTGTAGTACTTTTCAAGTAACTTTTCGGCGTACATGTCGTTGAGCATATCTTCGGTGAATTTTACTTCTTTTCTTGTGATTTTCATTTTGTTCTCCTTGTTAGCACTTATAGCATGTGCCCCGCTTCGTGATTATAATATAGCAAATAATTTTTGACTTTGCAAGCGATTTTCAAAAATAATTTTAAAATTTTTCGTTGTACAATTTATTTGACATTTTGTTAAAAAAGTACTATATAAAATGTATGATAACCTACATATGTTCAATAATTAACAACGACCAAATACAAGAATATATCGGTATTGCTCTAATGATACTTGAAGGGCTTTTAGTCCTTATCAAGTTTTTGCAATACATCGTTGACCCGCAAAGTCGTTTTGGCAAGTTTTTGTCGAAGCTCTTGAAGGGCATGACGTTTTTGAAGGGCGAAGCAAAAAATCTTGAACAAACAATCAAAAAAGAAGGTGAAGAGCATGACCGAAGAAGAAATGAAAGCGAAGATAGCGGAAGCGGAAACGGCGAAGACGCTTAAAGAAAAAGAACTTGAAGAAGCGCAAGCGCAAATTGAAGCGTTTAAGCGCGACAACGAAACGTTGCTTACGCTCAACAAGCAATTGCAACTTGCCGTCGGCGTGAAGAAAGGCAACGACGAACCACCGCAACCCGAAAAGAAAGAAACACCGCAAGAAAAGCAAAACGGGCTTTTAGCTCGTATTTTGGATAAAAAATAATATAAGGAGAATACAACATGAATTTGAAATCATTTACAATGCCCGAATTTGTCGAAGCCTACATGGGCGACAAACTCGCGGAAGTCTTGCCCGAAGGCGCAAGAACTCGTCTTGACGACGCGTTTAAGAATATTTATTCTAACGCGGATACGCGCAACGCTTTTGAAACCGCGCTCATCAACCTTGTTTCGCGCGTAGTCGCGGAAGCGGACACGGGCTTTGAAAATCCGCTCGGCAAGCTCGAAGGCGACATTTTGCCGTACGGCTCGACAATCGAAACCGTTTACGCCGACGTGCCCGAAGCGTTGGAGTTTGGCAAAGAGTGTGACCAATTCAAGAAGTTTGGACAAGACGTCAAAGTGCTCTTCCACTCGGAAGATTTCCAACTTGTCTACCCGCTCACAATCACTTCGGAAGAGTTGCGCAAAGCATTTTTGAACGAAGGCGGTTTGTCGCAATTCGTCAACGCAAAGGTACAATCTTTGTACAATGCAAAAGAATTCACAAACTACGACGTCGAAAAGAACGTGTTTACGCGTGACGTTGCGGGCGCACAAGTCAATTGCTACGACGCCGACAAACAAACCGCATATGCGAACGTTGCAAAAGCAATCAAGAAAGCGTCTTCAACGTTTGAACAACCTTCGCGCAAATACAACCAAATGGGCGTGAAGAGAACAACCCCGAAGGCAAGACAAATTTGCCTTATCAATTCAAGCTACGAAGCGGAAAGCGACGTCGATTTGCTCTCGGCAGCTTACAACCTTGACAAGCTCGAAGCAAAGGGCGTAGAGTTTGTCCGCGTTGACGGCTTCGAAGAAAAAGGACTTGTTGCCGTCTTGTTTGACCGCGACATGGTCGAATGGCACGACACACTCAACATGCAAACCGAAGCGTTTAACGCTCTTTGCTTGTACCGCAACGCCTTCTTGCACCACTGGGGCATGAGAAGCGTGAAGCTTTACGCAAATTGCGTTAAGATTTACAACATCGAAGCAACGGACGCAATCACCGTGACACCCGACAAAGGTACGACCGCGGATTTGAAAATCGACGGCGTAGCGTGGGCAGTTGCAAACAACTACACCGCTTTTGACGGCGAAATTATCGTGCTTCCGAAGCTCGACGACATCACCGTTTCGGCGAAGAAGTACGAAGTTACGGGCTACACAATCGGCGGTGTTAGTTACGACATCGGCGCAAGAGTGAAAATCACGGGCGCAACGACAATTGCGGTTGTCACCAAAGAAAAAACCGCGTAACGATAAGTTAAGAAGTCGGACGCGTGCGGGCGCGGGAAACCGCGCCCGTTTTTGGAGATAATAGTATGGCGAAGGACATCAACATAAGCACAATATATTTTGGCAGTGGGGCATACGCGCGACAAATGCGCGCGGGCATGCAAGATATTATTGACTTGAAGGGTTTGAAAGAAAACACGAAACTATACGACGGCGTGACCGTCGGTTTTTCCGACCCGTTTGACGTGCTTATGGGCTTTAAGCAATATTATCCCACCGACACCAACCATTTTCAATATATAACCCCGCCGTTTTACGTCGTGCCGGACATGAACAAACGTTGTTTCGCAATTCAAAACGACAACTTTTTAAACAATCCGTTTGGCTCGAACGAAATTTGCTTTAACTATTTCAAAGCGATAATCAGTTACACCGACGGAAGCAACACAACCTTCTACGGCTTTGTAACGTCGCAAACGCAAATGAACACGGCGAACGCTATGTTGTTTACGTTTGAAATTGATTGGGCGCACACGGCGCAATTGCTTTATAAGCTCAACAACGCCATACGTCAACCGTTTGATATTAAGCAAGCTTACGTCGCAAGAGATAACAAGCACCACATCACAAAGCACTACGACGAAATTGGCGCGCTTTACACGGGCGAAATTGCCGTCGGACGCGGCGCGGAAAACGTGCGCATGTTCGATTTGCAAGAACTCGAAGCGCAAACGCCGTACCACCCCGAAGATTGCGGAATGTTGCCCGACGACGAAATGCGCTTTGTTAGAGTTACGTTTTCAAAAGACAATACAACGTTTAAATTTAATAACAATGATATCACGCTTGCGCAAATGCAAGCGGGCTATAACGGCTTGTATTGTGTATTTATGCCACTTTTTAAAGCGTCGGACGGAAGGGCTATTATTTTCTACTACAATAACACCGCAGCCGAAGCGGACTTGATAGGCGCGACGGCTTTATCGCCCCGCTATACGTTTGACCTATTGCATGCAATCGCGCTTTGCCCCGACACAGTATCAATTGAACTTGTCAACGAAATGCCGTGTATAAAGAAAGTGCAACGCGGAACGTGGACGACGTACGACGTTGTGAACGTTATTTTTGACAATGTAAGCGTTATAATGAACGGCAAGACACCCGGCACACCACCGCTTTTTGCGATTGATACCATCAGCGGTTACGGATTGACGCCGAAATCAAAATCAACGTTTATGCCGTTTACACCCGCGTCCGCAAGCGTGCTTGAATTTTACAACGCCCCGAAGCAAACGTGTTTGTTTAGAACTTACGCACAAGCCGAAGGACAAAGCGCAGTTATCAAAGGTGACGGCTACAACCACGAAGAGAAACGAAGCGACGAACCGTTTGAACCGAAACTTGCACAACCGCAGTTTTCAAGTATTGAATTTACGGACAATCAAGGCGCAACGTTTAATGTAGACTTGACGCAAAAAAATAGTATTAATCCCGTTTTGACAGTTGTATCGGACTACAACGGCACGAACAACAAGCGCAAGTTTTATCTTGACGGCTACGCTAATGACCACGGCAAACGCTATTGCGCAGTTGCGCAAAAGGTTAGCGCCTTCCCGCTCATAAACGACGCACTCATTGACTACTTGAACGCTAACAAGAACCAAATGACAACGGGACTTGCGTTGGCAAAACGCAACTTTATTGTCGGTGAAGTTGGCGCACTTGTAGGCGGTGTTACGGGTATGGCAGCGGGAGCAGCGAAAGGCAACCCGCTTGCCGTCGCGGGCGCGGGCGTGGGCGCAATTGCCGGCGCAGTTAAAACGGGACTAAACTATGACGCTACATTACAACGCCACGACGCGCAAATTGCGGACTTGAAAGAACAAGCACGAAGCGTTGAAAGTGTAGCGGGCAACAATGCCGAATTTGATATTGCGGACAGTAACGGCACGATTATGCGCTACAAGTGGACGCCTTCAAAGCGTGACCGTGAACGACTTGTCGAATACTTCCACCGCCACGGATACGCCGTCGACGAAATACAACTAGACGTATCAACGGATACAATGTATTATTTCGACTACTTACAGTGTAGCGACATTATATTCGGGCAAGAGAAAAACGACAAGTTTACGACGCTAGAAGAATATATCATGTTCAAAGAGTGCGACGAATATATCCGCAACATGTATGCAAAGGGCGTGCGCATATGGCACGGACGTTGCCCCGACAGCGCACAGCTTAAACCGCAAATATTTATAACGCCGTATTTGAACACGGCAAAGGAATATTGACGAGATGGGATTTGATTTTAATAACGACTACGGCAAGCTCGCTTACGCAGTGGAACACGCGGATTGTGCGACGTTGTACGCAATGCTCTATACGCATGTATACAACAACGCAATAAACGTGTTTGAGTGGAAGGGGCTTCCGAAAGAGATTAAGCCGAAATACATCGAATACGCGCTTTTCAATTTCGGCGCGTGCGTCTTCGGCAAGAAGAAAGGCGGGCAACCGAACTTGTTGTTGAAAGAATACAACAACGAAATTGAATATATCGCGTTGCCACCTTCCGGCACATACAACTACAACTTCAACGGCGACCCGATAGCGTGGCGCGCGTGTGGTATCAACTACAATCAAGGCTACAACGTGCTTGACAGCGTGCTCATGGAAAATAATTCAATGCGCATGCCGTCCGTGCAGTTGATAAGCGAATTTATCAGCCGTGCGGTTGACGCGTTGCAAGCAGCCGACGTGAACATCAACGCAAGCAAAACCCCGATAGCCATTTACGGCGACGAAAAGAGTTTGAAAACGCTTGTTTCGCAGTACAAACAAAACCGCCGTAACGCACCTATTACGGTTTGGGACAAAACGTCGCTAGGCTCGACGGGAAGGCTCGAAGTCGTTGACCTTGACGTTGAATATAAAGCGGACAAGTTTTGGACAATGTATCGCAACTACATGAACAGTGTTTACGAACTTCTCGGAATCAATGCTTTGACGATTGAAAAGAAAGAACGCTTAATCACCGACGAAGCGACAGCAAACGACGAACAACAGCTTTTCAACGTGGGCGCAATGCTCAAAGCAAGACAAGAAGCTTGCGAAAAAATCAACGAAATGTTCGGGCTTAATATAAGCGTTGATTTGCGATACAAAGAAGAACCAAAACAAGAAAGCGACGAAAGCTTCGAAGGGGGTATGAAATGAGATACGGCATAATCTATCCACCGCGCGCAAGTATGCGTAGCGGGTATTATCCCGACGAAAACAAGACGTTATATCAATGCGTCGAAGAAGTCCGGAAAGCTAATCCCGACTACGACAACACCGACGAAGAAATAATTTTCAAAGAAGCGTTTTTCAACGAAGGCTTTGAAAAGTTTATTCAAACAATCGGCGCGGGTATGACGGGCTACTCGGAAAACGATTTTGTTGACTTCGCAAAGTTTTTGCAACCCGTTGCCGAAAGCATTTACGCCGACAACGCCGACCGTTTCGTTGCGATTGTGGACGTTAAACGCTACGCACGGCACGTGAAAGCGTGGGGCTTGCAAAACGCGCAAAAGTGGTTTGCCAAATGGCAAGCAACGAAAACGATTTTGCAACCTTCGGGCGAAATCGGCGGGCTTGAAACAATCACCGAAATGACGACCAAAACGGGCAACAACACAAGCAAGACAAGCCACGACGTAACGAAGAAAGACAGCGAACAAAACAACGGCACGAACTCGACAACGGCGAATTTGTCCAACTCAAAGACGGACAAAGAAGAATCAAACGATTTTCCCGTCTATGCTTCGGGCGCAGCTTCGGGCTACGCAAGCGGAACGCGCAAGCTCGAAAGCACGGGCACAAGCGAAGGCACGACCACGGGCACAGCTAGCGGGACGCGTGTACTTGACAGCACCGACAAAGGCACGAACGACCGCGCGGACACTATCAACGAAAGTGAAAAACGCACTTACGAACATAGCAACAGTTACACGAAAGACGACACGGCGACTTTGCAAGAACTTTACGCAAACAAAGTGCAAAACTTGTCAAAGGAAATCGCGGACAGCTACGGGCAATTTTTCAACGGTGATTTGCTCGCATATCAACTTTAATAAAGGAGTATAAACAATGAAAATCAACGGTACAATCTTTTCAAAACCACAGCAAGACCAACTCAAACGCGGAATCGGCGCGGAACTCGAAAAAGTTGCTGCAAAAATTGACGACGTAGATAAGCGCATGCTCAATTATATGGGCGACTGTGCAAGCGGAAACGAATACCACGAAAACGACGTTGTCACGTATAGTGGGAACTTGTACGAAGTCGTACAAAGCGGGGCAAGCAATACAACGCCCGACGCTACACCGTCAATGTATAAAGCAATGACGAACCCAAGTGTGAATAACGCACTTATCCCCGTGTATTTTGACGCGCAAGGCGGATATTTTGGCTCTTCAATCACGCCCGAAAATTTGCGCTTCCCCGTGATGATTGAGCTCGTTGCGAAAGGGAAAATATGCATACAACCCACCGCCCCGCTTAAAACCGGCAAGAGCTTTGACGCATGGTATCTTGACCCCGTAGACGAAAGCAACGAATTCACTTTTCTAACAACACCCGTAAACGCCCCGCTTGTACTCTATGCTCATTGGCTATGAAACACTACTACGACGGCGGGCGCGCCTTATCCTACAACGCTATATTGACGTTTACTGTTTCCGTACGCGGAAACGGCAAAACGTACTTTTGGAAAGGGTTTTGCCTTGATAGGTTTATCAAAAACGGTGAAACTTTTGTATGGGTTAGACGCTACGCCGACGAACTCGACGAAGCAGTCAGCAACGACGGCTTCTTGAAAGACATACGGAGCGACGCGCGATATAAAGGACACGAACTCAAAAGCGACGGCAAATTTGTTTACGTTGACGGAAACGTTGCGGGAGAATTTGTTGCCCTTACGCGCTCGCAAAAGTACAAATCACGTAGTTTTGCCGACGTCGCTACGGTTGTTTTTGACGAATTTATACTTGACACATCGACGAACCGCCGACAACACTATATTTCACAACGTGAACCCGAATTGTTTGTTGACTTGCTAAATACAATTTTCCGTAGTCGCCCCGTGCGTGCAATATGCCTTGCGAACGCTATAAGCTTTAACAACCCGTATTTCATTTACTACGGCGTTAAACCCACGCAAAACCGCTTTACATGGCAAAAAGCAAGGCGCTTGCTTGTTGAACTCTACACGCCCGACGACTTTATCGAAGAAGCTTCAAAAACCGATATTGCGCTTTTGACTAACGGCACGAACTACGGCGCATACGCCCTTCACAACAAATTTTTGCTTGATAGTGATACATTTATCGAGAAGCGAAGCAAAAACGCGCACTTTATTTGCGGTGTACACACATCGACGGGCGACATCGGCTTTTGGTATGATAGGCGCGAAGGACTCGTATATACGTCTTTTCAAACGGATAGCGGACGACCGTATCTTATGTACACGCTAGAACGCGACGACCACACAACGAACATGTTGTTTATTAAGAACGCTTTGAACACGCCGTTGTCGGTTGTTGTGGACGCTTGGAAATACGGGCTTCTACGTTTCGACGATACACGCGTTAAAGCGCGCGCCTTCGGTGTACTTGCATATTTTGTATA
>ERZ1673742.3145-NODE-3145-length-11203-cov-5.279602_pt1 | contig 11203 bp, 8 predicted proteins | sample MGYA00580208_ERZ1673742 | MGnify/ENA primary metagenome ERZ1673742 (study PRJEB41218, sample SAMN15661774) | gut metagenome | host: Homo sapiens | place: Canada: London | collected 2015-08-20/2019-03-30 | study: EMG produced TPA metagenomics assembly of...
CCCTGGGACTGGACGGACACCGCCAAACTCAACTACGCCGACCGCGACGTGTGGCGGGCCGAGGCCGACGCCATGGAGTTCTGGGTGCGCCGGCACGCCGTCGACGGTTTCCGCTGCGACATGGCGATGCTCGTGCCCGTGGAGTTCTGGAATGAAACTGCCCGTCGCCTGCGGAAGGTGAACCCCGACCTGTTCCTGCTGGCCGAGGCCGAGGAGCCTTACCTCTTCGAAGCGGGTGCCTTCGACGCCTGCTATGCCTGGGAGATGCACCACCTGATGAACGACGTGGCGCAGCAGAAGGTACGCGTGACCGCCCTGCGCGACTACATTTATGCCGACCGTAACCGTTACCCGCAGTCCGCCATGCGCCTGGTGTTCACCTCCAACCACGACGAGAATTCGTGGAACGGCTCGGAGTTCACGCGCATGGGCGACGCCCGCGAGATCATGGCCGCCTTCACGTTCGTCGTGCCGCGCGGCCTGCCGCTGGTCTATACCGGGCAGGAGATCGGCTACGACCATTCGTTCGCCTTCTTCGACCGCGACCCGATCCCCTCCTATGCGGCCAATTCGTTCACGGATTTCTACCGCCGCCTGGCCGGGCTCCGGCATGCCAACCCTGCGCTCGCCGCCGGGGAGGCGGGCGGCGAGATGGTCGAGATCCGCAACAACGCCGAGGATTGCCTGATGACCTTCGTGCGCGAAGTGAAGGGCAACCGCGTCGTCGCCGTGATGAACCTCTCGCCCTACGCCATCCATGCCGATTATTACACGGGCATCTATGCCGGCATGTACACCGATGCCATGACGGGCGTTGCCTGCGAACTGCGCGGGCATGTCGAGGAGGATATGGCGCCGTGGAGCTACCGCATCCTGACGCGCTGACCCCTGCGGCCGCGGAGTGCAGCGGCCGCATCCCCGCCCGATGCCCGGCCGCATCCCCGCCCGATGCCCGGCCGTGTCCCCGCCCGATGCCCGGCTGCGGCCTGTAAACCCGGCCCGGGACGCCCGCTCGGGGCCGGCGTACCGTTTTTATCCGCCGCGGAACACGAATCCCTGCGCGGTCGCGTTCCTTTTATGGAATTTTTCCTATTTTTGCCCATGATTATGAAACGCTTCCTTCTCCTCTGTCTGCTGTTCGTCCCGTGCCTCGCGGCACAGGCCGAAACCTACCGCGTCGAAGACATCCCCAATGTCCAGCGCGCCGACCGCACGCGTTACGTCTCGAACCCCGACGGGATACTCTCGGACGAGGCCGTGGCGCATATCGACCGTTTGTGCGCGGCGCTGCGCGAGCGGGCCGTCGCCCAGGTCGCCGTGGTCGCCGTGGACGACATCGCGGGCGGCGACGTCTTCGAATTCGCCATCGACCTCTTCTCCGCGTGGGGCGTGGGGCAGGCTCGCAACGACAACGGGCTGGGCATCCTGCTGGTCAAAGACCGCCGCGAGATCCGTTTCGTCACGGGCGGCGGGCTGGAGGGCGTGCTGCCCGATGCGATCTGCAAGCGCATCCAGCTCAAATACATGCTCCCGGCATTCCGCCAGGGCGATTACAGCCTCGGCATGGTGCAGGGGGTCGAAGCCGTGTCGCAGCTGCTCGAGGGGAGCGAACTGGATCTGGGCGGTGCCGATACGGGCGGCGACGAGCTGCCCGCATGGGCGGTTTTCCTGATCGTCACCGGGTTCGTCGTAGTGCCGATGGGCGTGATCCTGCTGGGTTACTACGCCCGCAAGCGTTGCCCGAAATGCCATAAACTGACACTCCGGCAGCAGTCGAGCGACATCCTGAAGGTGACGCCCAACTACCGGCTGGTCGAATATACCTACGTCTGCTCGAATTGCGGCGCCGTGGTCAAACGGCAGGCCAAAAACCTGCGCGACGACAATTTCGGCGGCGGCGCGGGCGGCGGCACGATCATCGGGGGGCGTGGTTTCGGCGGCTTCGGCGGAGGGTCGCGAGGCGGTGGTTTCGGCGGCGGTTCGTTCGGTGGCGGCGGTGCCGGCTCGCGCTGGTAAAGGCCGCAGGGCGTGCCGGGCGGCTGTTTGCCGGACAAAGGCTGGCTTTGCGGGCGGCCGGAATGGTTTTCCCGGCCCCGACGGGATAAGATTGGAATGAATTTAAAACACTTTATATTATGAAGAAATGGATTTGGATTGGAGTCGTCGCCGTCGTGGTGATCTTCTTTTACGCAACGTACAACGGATTTGTCAATAAGGAGGAGGGGCTGAAGACCGCATGGTCGAACGTCGAAACGCAGTACCAGCGCCGTGCCGACCTGATTCCCAACCTGGTGAACACGGTCAAGGGCTATGCCGCACACGAGTCGCAGACTTTCGAGGCCGTAACCGAGGCCCGTGCGAAAGCCACCTCGATCAACCTTTCGGCCGACGACCTCACGCCCGAGAAACTCGCCGAGTTCCAGCAGGCGCAGGCGCAGGTGCGCTCGGCGCTGGGGCGCCTGATCGCCGTGTCGGAGAGTTATCCCGACCTGAAGGCCAACCAGAATTTCCTCGAACTGCAAGCGCAGCTCGAAGGCACCGAGAACCGTATTTCAGTGGCCCGCAAGGAGTTCAACGAAGTGGCCAAGACCTACAACGTAGCCGTGCGCCGCTTCCCGGCCAATCTGGTGGCCAAGTTGTTCGGGTTCGGGCAGAAGCCCTACTTCGAGGCTGCCGAAGGCACCGAAACCGCACCCCAGGTGCAGTTTTAGCCCGGCTCCGGGGAAAGCAAAGGGACGGGACGCGCCAGCGTATCCCGTCCCTTTTGTGTTGTCGGTGCCTGACTACTTGCGGCTTCCGAGAATCCGGAGCAGGTAGAGGAACAGGTTGATGAAGTCCAGGTAGAGGGTCAGCGATCCCAGCAGTGCGATTTTCTGCGTCGATTCGTCCACGACCTCGGCGTTCATCACCATCTTCTTGATCTTCTGCGTGTCATAGGCCGTGAGGGCGACGAACACCAGCACGCCGATGTAGGTTATCACCCACATCATCGTTTCGCTGCGCAGGAAAAGGTTCACCACCGTTGCGATGATGATGCCGATAAGCGCCATGTAACCCATGTTCCCGATGCCCGAGAGGTCGCGCTTGGTGAAATACCCGAACAGCGCCATGGCGCCGAACGTGCCGGCCGTCACGAAGAAGGTCGATGCGATGGACGATGCGGTGTAGAGCAGGAAGATCGAAGCCAGCGTCGCGCCGTTGAGGATCGAGTAGGCGATGAACATCAGCGTTGCCGTGAGGAACGACATGCGGAAGATGAACGACGAGAGGATGATGACCAGCGCCAGTTCGGCGATGATCAGGCCGAAGAATGCGACTTTGCTGCCGAAGATGGCATTGAGCAGCGTCGGCGAGTCGGAGACCGTCAGGGCCGTTGCGCCCGTGATGAAGAGGGCCATCGTCATCCATAGGTAGACGTTGCGGAACAGGGTGGTGTTCTCGGACTTGTCAGCCCTGCGCACGCCGGCTGTCTTGCTGTAATTGGTGCTTGTTTCCATAAAGTTTTCCTGTGTATACCTGAAATTACGTTTCGTCGCGGTTTTTCCGCTGTCGGCGCAAAGGTAACGATTAAATCGGAGTTTTCGGGCAAAGCCGCGTAAATTTCACGGCCGGCCGCCGGGGATGCGGTGCGGCTACATTCCTTTTTTTATGCCGGCCCGGATCAGGAGGATATTTACGGGCAGCGCCACGAGGAATCCGCATGCCATGGCGACCTGCATCGAGAACCAGAATACGAACGAGGTGCGGGGCATTGCCTCACCGCCGTTGAGCGCGAAGATCGCCACGGCCATCCAGCCGTACATGCCGGCCTGCCATGCCGTGAGCGAGAGTATGTCGGCTTTGGCGGCACGGCGTATCGCTTCGCCGCGCGGGAGCGTGCGTTCCATGCCCCGGATCGCGGCGTACTGGAACCCGATGCCGAATGCCAGGGCCAGGAGGTAATCCACGACCCATGTCCCAGCCAGTATGCTTCCGCCTATGGCTACCGGGACGAAGAAGAGGAACCATTCGCCGACGATGTCGGCCAGCGTGCACCCCGCCCCGCAGTGGAGCGTCGACAAGACGACCGACTGCCACCGCGGCCGCCCCTTCATTCCGGGCATATCACTCATCCCGTCCATCCCGTCCATCCCGTCCATGCCTTCCATACCCCGGGGCCCGGCCGTCCCGGACATCTTCGTCCCGTCTGCCATTCCCGGCATGTCTGCCCCGTTTGCCGTATCCGCTTTGTCCGCTGCCCCCTTCATCCCGGGCATATCACTCATCCCGTCCATCCCGTCCATGCCTTCCATACCCCGGGGCCCGGCCGTCCCGGACATCTTCGTCCCGTTTGTCATCCCGGGCATGTCCGTCCCGTCTGCCATTCCCGGCATGCTCGCTCCGCTTGCCATGTCCGGTATGCCCGCCTCATCTGCCATGCCCGCTTTGAGCGCCGTCCCTTTCATTCCGGGCATATCTTCCGCCCCGTCCGCTCCTGTCGTGGTTCCGTTCTCCATCTGCATCCCGTGCATCCCCGGTTCCGGCATGTTCATGGCCCGTTCTGGCTCCGAAACCTTCCATAAATCCGTTCCCGCTACGGACATGTCTTTGCGTCCGTCCGTTCCGGGCTTCCCGTTCGCCGCTTCCGGCCCCAAGCCTCCGCCCCGTCCGTCCGTTCCGGGCTTTTCGTTTCCTACCTTCTGCCCGGCGCTGTCGACCTGCCGCTCGTTCCCGGTTTCCCCGATGCCGCCGCCTTTTGCCGGCTCGCTGATTTTCGCGGAGTCTTTCTGCTTTCCGGTGCCGTTGTTTTGCACGGGCATGTGCCGCGTGGCGCGTCCGAGGGCGAAATAGGCCCATAGCCCGAAAAAACTGGCCCAGAGGGCGGTGAGTACCCATACGCTTTCCATAATGCGCATCGGTTGCCGGCGCGTACGCAGGTCGGCCGCGACGATGAGCGCCGAGCCGATGCCGCCCGCTACGAACAGGACTGCCAGATAATAGAATTGCTGCATGACGAGGTGTTTTTTCCCATCATGCAGCAATTTATATACCGCACCGCGCTCTGGCCTGCCATCGAAAGCCGGGCGGGGAATTCAGCTGGGTCGGCTTGGGCTGGAACCGAAATATTGGTTTCGTAGACCCCGAACTGGGTGCGCTCGAATAACTCAGGGCATCAAATCCAATGTGACGATCACCGGATTGGCATAGCCGGTTTCCTCCCGTTGGCCGAACAATGCCGCTTGCATGCCGGGGGATAACCTGGTTTGGTCGAGCACACCTGTAATCCGGTTCCCGGCTACGTCTACCGGGCCGTTCATTACCGTGGCGAACAGTCCGTTCCTGTCTGGCTCGTTTCCCCCGAACGTGATACCGACCAGTCCCGTTACGGTACGGTGCGTATCCTTGTCGTAAACCACCAGGTAGGGCATGCGTTTGGTGTCCCGACGAATTCAGTTTCATAGCGATCGCTAAATTGTCCTTCATTTGATTTCTTTATAAAACTCCCCACCTCTCTTCTTACATCCGCGCTCGGCAAAAAGAGGCTGCTATAATTCTTCGAATAGTTTGTGCTTTTGTTCTATCCAATTCATATCATTTTATCGTTTTGATTTTGAGCTGTCAGGCTTGTGCCCAACGTGCCGGCGATTGGCTTCGGGGCGGAGAGCGGCGCACGTCCGCTGTCCGCTGAAACAAAAGTTGATGCGGGCGGCAAAAGGCGAATGCCCCGCGTCATCCGCCCTCAGAGGTGCGAGTTGGGTGTGTTTCTCAACTTGTATGCTCGCTCCAAAATTCAATATATTTCGGACTTTGTGGAATTTCAAAATTGTCAGGCAGTCTCAAATGAAATTCGTTTCGAAAATAGGTCGCTAAGTCAAATCCATAATAAATAATGTCCATTTGATGTACGGATAGGATGGGATTTCCTGTCTCATGCGGCTTACTCGGAATGTAACGATTAGAATAAATCGGTATCAATTTCGGATATTTCTTGAAATTTTGAGTCGCAATTTCTTTTTGCTGTTCGAATATTTCAGGTTTTTCACCCCAATTCTCGTCCCAAAACGCATTATTCTCAATGTCGAATAACATTCCTTCAAGCGGCCGATTCAATTTGTCGAATACTTCATCTTCGTATTCTTTTGATGAAAGTGCTTTTCTCCAATTGACAAATTCTTTCGATACAGGCAGTTCCAAACATAATAATGTTTGTAAATCCGGTGGAAATGTTATGTCGAAATTTGCTTCGACTGTTATCAATTCCTCGTTTGTCAATCCTTTCTCAAATTGGATTCCTCTACTTTTCAGAAGTTGTATCAACAATTTTTTTCGATCTTCGAGTTTCATCCTTCATTAGTTTTTTGCACATTTGTGAATTGCGCCCACCCACCTTTACTACCTCTATTATTTTTCAAAGTCGGTTTCTGTGTCGGGTAAAATAATTTTGTCTAATATTAAAGAATTTAAATGGGGATTCCCATTTGTCTTTGCTGCAAAGAACATAGCATATACAAAGATAGAAATATTAATATACGATTCACTGGAATTGAGCAATAAATCTGTTTTTTCGACGGAGGTATTGAGATTGAAAAAGAAAATACATACGCTTGAATATCGTTCGGAATGAGTTTAGCCATTGCCGTCTGCCTTTCCCTGCCGGCCTTTGGCAAACGGCCAAACGCATCCCTCCCGACCGACTGGCCGGGAGGGATGCGTTTCAGGATGCTGCGTTTCGGGTTGTGTTCCGCGGTGTGCGCGCAATCCGGGCTGCGTGTCCCGCGGTGCTGTGCGCTGCTGTGTACGTTGGGATGCTATGTGCCGCCGAGCTGTGTACGTTCCGGGATGTCGTGATTCGGGTTGCTGCATTCCGGATTGTTGCATTCTCGGTCACACGATCCGGACTGTGTTCTGCGGTGCTGCCCCGGGAACTTTACAGGCGGTTCTTCTCGTCGGCCGAACCCGCTTCGACCGCCTTGCGTTTGAAGGCTTTGCCCGACTTGAAGTTGTAGGTCACCCCGATCGTGAAGCTGCGGTCGTTCCACTGCTGTTTGACGTCGACCATGCGCACGAACCCGTCGCCGCGGGCACCGATGTGCTGCGGGCGCTCGATCAGGTTGCGCACCGAGAACGAGGCGGTGAACTTGTCGCCGAAACGCTTCTTGATTCCGGCGTTCAGGAAATGGAGCGGTTTTACCCAGCAGTTGCCGAAGTCCATGCGGCTCTGGAACCGGTACGACAGGTCGATGTAGAATTTCGCGGGCAGCGAGAAGGTCGTCGAGCTGTTTACGAAATAGAAGTTGTAATGTTTTTCGGCACTGTGCTCGTCGATGCGCTGCCCCTGCCGGATGTAGGTGAGGTTGAGGTTCATCGTCCACCATTTGGTGAACTGGAACGGTGCGTTGGCCGTGAGGTAATAGTTTTTCGTCGTGTCGAAGTTTGTCCACGCCAGGCACAGGCGCGCCGGGTCGTCCGCGTCGGGGCGTATCGTCTGCTGTATCTCGTCGCGCTGGATCGTCATGCCGCCCGTGAGGGTGTACTTGTGCTTGAGCACCAGCGTCAGGCTGATGTCCTGCTTGTAAGCCGGGTCGAGTTCGGGGTTTCCCGTCTGGTAGGTGTAGTCCGAGATCTGGAACCGCTGCGGGTTGAGGCTCCAGAAGCGCGGGCGCTCGATCGTGCGGGCATACTGGGCGATGAGCGAGTAGGCCCCGTCTTTGGTCAGGGCATAGGAGACGTTCGCGTTGGGGAAGAGGCTGAAGTAGTTCTGCGAGATGTCGCCGCCCTTGCCCCGGGTGTGGGTGTATTCGCCCCTCAGCCCTGCCACGAGGCTCCAGCGCCCGAGGTTGGCCGAGGCGATGCCGTAGGCCGCCGCGATGTTCTCCGTATAGTTGATCGTGAAACTCTGGTTGTCGTTGCGCACCCACGCGCCGTCCTTCACGTATTCGTAGAGCGCGTCGTTGTGCATGTCGTTGTAGGTGAACTTGGCGCCTGCGCGCAGCGACCAGCGGGGCGAAAATTTCTTGTCGAGGGCCAGCGTGGCGGTCGTGATGTCGTAGAGGCTCGACGAGTTGTCGCGGTAGGTCGAGTCGACGACTGACGCGGGGGAGGTTATGCGGCTGAAATTGTCGTTGTCGGCGTTTGTTGCGCGGCGCGTATAATCGGCCAGCAGTTTGAGTGTCGAGCCGAGCGTGTCGAGTTTGTAGATGTAATTGAACGTCGCCGAGTAGTTGTCTCGGATGTTGTGTATGCCGTAGCGGCTTTCCGTGCGGGTTACGGCACCCGCGTCCGTGAAGTCGGTATAGGAGTCGTTCGGGCCCTTTTCGTTGTTGCGCCAGTATTCGAACTCGACGCCGATGCTGTGCTTGGGGTTGATTTCGAATACCGAGCCGATGCTGCCGCCGAAGTTGCGGTCGCGTTCGGCGATTTCCGAATGGGACGTGAGGTTCGTATTGCCCGTGCTGTAATCGGTGTGTTCGTCCGAGACGGCCGTGTCCCTGCCCAGGTCGGCCCATGCCGAGGCGTAGAGGTCGAGGCGGCCCGTGTGGATGTTGATGTTGCCGCTCGGCGTATAGAAATGGTGGCGCGCGTTCTGTGTGGTGCGCATCGACAGCGACCCGTCCAACCCGTTCTCGCGGCGTTTGCGGAGCGTGATCCTGATGATGCCGCCCGATGAATCGGCGTCGTAGTCGGCGCCCGTCGTCGGTACGACCTCGATCTTCTGGATCTCCTCGGCGCGCAGCGAGCGCAGGTAGGTGAGCAGCTGCTCGGGCTCCATGCGCAGTTCGCGGTCGTTGACATAGACCTTCGAGCCCGACTTGCCGTTTATCGAGATCTTCTCGTCGTCGATCCAAACGCCCGGTGCGCGTTCCAGCAGCTCGATGCCGTCCTTGCCGATCGCCGCCGGTGCGTTGGCCACGTCGACCACGAAGCGGTCTGCCTCGCGGCGGATGAGCTGCGCCTTGACCACCACGCCTTCGATCCGGGTCGTCGAGCTTTTCATCACGATCTCGCCCAGGTCGTTGTTCTCCTCGACCCGCACCTGCCGCACGACGGGGTCGAACCCGAGGTATTGTACCGACAGGGTATACTCGCCCGAAGGCACTTTCAGCACGAAGCGGCCCGTGTCGTCGGTGGCCATGCCCGCCACCTGGTCGCTGCCTTTCAGCAGCACGACCGTAGCGTACTCCACGGCCTGTCCCTGTTCGTCCACCACGCGGCCCTCGGCCGGATAGATGCGGGCTGCGAATGCGTTTGCGGCGGCCAGCGCCAGTATTACGATGAGGAAGATAAGTTTTTTCATACTATTCTGTTGTTGTTTGTAATCTGCACTGCATTTTAGTTGACGGGGCAAAGATATGTAAAAATATTTATACTTTGCAATGCATAGTACTAAATTTTACGAAAAAATTATCCTTTACCGGGGGAGGGGCGGCCGTTCATGCATGAAAAAACGCGGACTCCCCTCTGTCGGTAGATGGGTACGACCAAGCACCCGAAGCCAAACAGGTAGAGCCCGCGCGTGACGCGGGAGTACTACTGTTTTCTTGGCTTCGTTAAAATTGGTCGTTTTATCTACCCAAAAACAATAGCTTTCGCTAATATGTATGGCGCAAAGTTATAAAAAAGGCAGGAAATTCAAAACGGAATCTCCCGCTTTGCTGTCTATCACCCGCGGCGGCCGGCCGGCGGCCGCGCCCCGCCCCCTCCCGTCAGCATTCCGCCTTTATGCCCCCGCCACTATCCCCGCCTCTGTGCCGCCGTCGGTATCCGCTCTCTGTGCCGTAGCCCGCACACCTCTCTGTGCCGTTGCTCGCACACCTCTCTGTGCTTCTGCCAGCATCCCCACCTCTGTTTTGCCGTCGGCATCCGTTTCCCGCACCTCCGCTCTCATCCCCCCTCTGTGTTGCCGTCGGAAATTGCTCTCTGTGCCGCCGCCCGTACACCTCTCTGCGCCTTTGCCAGCATCCCCGCCTCTGTGCCGCCGTCGGCATCCGCTCTCCGCACCTCAGCCCCCATCCCCGCTTCTGTGCCGCCGTCTGCCTTCCTCCTCTGGATAGTCGTTGGCGTACGCTTTCTGCGCCGCGGAAAGCGGGGGAGGGCTGTCCCCGATAAAATAGGTGTCGTCGAAATTTTGTTGAAAAATCGTGCGCCGCGAGGCTGGAATCCCGCGAATAATTCCTAAATTTGCAGATTGAATTATTATGGCTCATTGTCCCCCGATGTGATTCCGAACGCTCCGCCATGCCGTTTCCGACGCGATCCGGCAGCAGGGCAGGCACGGCGGGGCGGGAATGCCCGGCAAAAAATGCTGAAACTATGATAAGCGCGGTTTATTATATCTTCCTGGTGCTGCTGTGCACCTTCTTCATGATCCTGTCGGCCCTGGCGCTGGTCGTGTGCTATCCCTTCGACAAGGGCCGCCGCGTGGTGCACGAGCTGTCACGCATCCTGGTGCGCACCTTCTTCGCCATTCCGCCCCGCTGGCGGCAGCGTGTGGAGGGGCTCGAACATGTCGACCGGAAGAAAAGCTACGTCATCGTGCTGAACCACAATACGGTGATCGACATCCCGACGCTCTATTACATCCCGCTCAATTTCCGCTGGGTCTCCAAGCGTGAGGTCTTCAAGACGCCTTTCTTCGGGCAGTACCTTATCCTCCACGGCGACATCTGCATCAACCGCGGCCGCGCCTCCGAGGCGCTGGAGCAGATGGTGCGCGACGGCAAGCTGTGGATCTCACGCGGCGCTTCGGTCGCCGTCTTCCCCGAGGGTACGCGTTCGAAGGACGGCGAGATACACCGCTTCAAGGCGGGCGCCTTCACGCTGGCCCGGGAGGCGGGCGTGGAGATACTCCCCGTGGTGCTGGACGGCACCAAGACGCTTATCCGCAATAACGCGATGTTCAACTGGGGCAACCGCATCACCATCCGCGTGCTGCCCCCCGTACCGGCCGGGAAGGTCGTCTCGACCGAGACGCACGTGCTGATGGAGGAGGTGCACGACGCCATGAGCGCGGCCCTTGCCCAGATCCGAAACCGAAAATAGACTATGGCAGATTTACTCAATACCAATCCTAACGACAGCTACGGCGACGACGCCATCGTTACGCTTTCGCCGCGGGAGCATATCCGTCTGCGCCCCGGCATGTATATCGGCAAGCTGGGCGACGGCACCCAGGCCGACGACGGCATTTACGTCCTCATCAAGGAGGTCGTGGACAATTCGGTCG
>ERZ1673742.3157-NODE-3157-length-11167-cov-5.619600_pt1 | contig 11167 bp, 8 predicted proteins | sample MGYA00580208_ERZ1673742 | MGnify/ENA primary metagenome ERZ1673742 (study PRJEB41218, sample SAMN15661774) | gut metagenome | host: Homo sapiens | place: Canada: London | collected 2015-08-20/2019-03-30 | study: EMG produced TPA metagenomics assembly of...
TCTGACCGGCAATTATCCCTATGACGGGCTTTACATGATGCAGCATTTCATGAACAACATGTTCAACTCCGCCGACTATCAGCGGCTTTCCGCCGCGGCGGTGCTGCTGGCGATCGTCATTGTCATTCTCATTGCGCTGCTGTTCTTTGTGGAGAACATCTTCGGAAAGGACGTGGAGGGATGAGAAAGAAAAAGCGGTATTTTTCCCGCGCGACATGCTTTATTCTCTGCGCTGTCTTTGCACTCCTGTTTCTGCTGCCGACGGTTCTGACGATTACAAATTCGTTCATGACCCAGAGCGAGATCACGGCCAGCTACGGGCAGGTCTTCGAGAACGCCAACGACGGCAAGAGTTATATCTCCAAGACCATCAATCTCAAGTTTATCCCCGACAAGGTCAGCTTCACGCAGTATTTCACGGTCCTGCTCAAAAGCCCGGATTATCTGCTGAAATTCTGGAACTCGGTGATTCTAACCGCGCCGATCGTCTTTGCACAGCTGATGGTCGCGTCCATTGCGGCCTATGGCTTCACGCGCTGGCGCGGTAAGGTGCGCGACAGTCTGTTTTTCTTCTATGTGATCCTGATGCTCATGCCGTATCAGGTCACGCTGGTGCCGAACTATCTGGTCAGTGACTGGCTGCACCTGCTCAATACCCGGTGGGCGATCTTCCTGCCCGGCGCGTTCGCGCCGTTCTCGGTGTTTCTGCTCACCAAATTCATGCGCCGCATCCCCATGGCCGTCATTGAATCGGCCAAGATCGACGGCGCGAACGAGTGGCACATCTTCTGGAACATCTGCCTGCCGCAGTGCCGAAGCGCCCTCTATTCTATTGCGATCCTTGTGTTCATCGACAACTGGAACATGGTCGAGCAGCCTCTGATTTTGCTCAACGACGTCGAAAAGCAGCCGCTTTCGATGTTCCTGTCCAGCATCAACGCGGGTGAGATCGGCATTGCCTTCGCTGCCGCTGTCATTTACATGATCCCCGGTCTGCTGCTGTTTTTGCACGGCGAGGCATATCTGGTGGAGGGTATCGCACATTCTGGCTCTGTGAAAGGATAAGGGAAAACGAGATATGGAAAACGGTGTAAGAAAACGCGAATGGGTCAAAACCGCGGCCATCATCCTGCTGGCCGTGCTGCTGGTGCTGACCTTTTTCTCAAAAACGATCATGAACGCCTCGCTGCCAGAGGTCGCCACGCAGCAGGTGTCCTCCGGCGCGATCAACGCCCGCATCCGCGGCCAGGGTACCGTCGAGGCCAGCGAGGTCTATAACGTCACGATCAAGCAGACCCGCAAGGTTTCCAGCGTGCTGGTCAAGACCGGCCAGGAGATCAACGTCGGCGATACCCTCTTCGTGCTGGAAGCGGAGGATTCGGATGAACTGAAGCAGGCCGAGACTGATCTGGAAACGCTGCAGCAGAATTACGACAAGAGCCTGATTGAAGCCGGAAACACGGCGGCGCAGGAAAACCGCGATGTGCAGAATGCACGCGATGATTATAATGAAGCGCTTGCGATTTACCGTCAGTACAGCACCATGGACGCTTCGCAGCTCGCCACGCAGAAGGCGGCAGCCGAAGCGAAGCTGAAGGAACTTCAGACGGCGAAGACCACGCTTGACAATCAGCTTACGAAGATCAAGGGCGAAAAAGATTATACAGATGCACAGGCGACAGTAACAGAGTATGAAGGAACGGTGAAGTCGCTGGAAGCAGAGAAGGAAAAGCTGCTGGAATCACTTCCGCTGTCTTATAAAGATTGCCGCAACGCATCGTATTATCAAACTGAAATAGACAATATATTGAAAGATAAACAGTATATAGAGAACCTTACGCGATATGAAAAGATATTTGCGGCGTTTAGTACATTGTGTGACAATGATTTCGCAATTATGAAAGAGTGCTATGAGGACGAATCAGGCATTTCGATGATTAAGCGAATTGAAGGGAACAGTACATCTGCAAAGTATGATAAAGAAGGAAATCCGGTTGAGAATCCATCTGGATCGACAGAAGAAACCGTAATCAAATATCGTGAGGCGTTTGCCAAACTTGCTCCTTATTACTACGGCTATGAGAACCCGCGAACAGAGGGACTGCTCATTTTGCAAGATAAGATAAAAGTTGCGACAATCAACGATAAAATTGAAGCGGCCAACAGTGAAATGAGCACCGCAAAAACCATCGTCGGCAATTATGAGCGCTCCATCGAATCTCTGGAAAACCAGAGCGAGGCGCTTGACACGCAGATCACCGATCAACAGACGGCAGTGGACAAACTCACCAGCGCGTCTTCCGCAGCTGAAACAGTCAAATCTACGAAAAAAACCCTTGAAGACCTGATTTTCAAACAGAATCTCGGCGATTCGTCCTCCATCGACATGGAGGCGTCCAAGAAGGCCATCGAGCGCAAGCAGGAGGAGGTTGCAAAGCTCCGCGAGAATGCCGACGAGCTGGAGGTCAAATCCAGCGTTTCCGGCACCATCGCGTCCATCAGCGCCTCTGCGGGCAAGTCTATCGGCGGCGAGGAGCAGCCGCTTGCGACCATCAACGTGACCGACCGGGGCTTTACCGTCAAAATTGACGTCACGAGTGAGCAGGCCAAGAAGGTCAAGGTCGGCGATACCGCCGAGCTGGTGAACTTCTGGGGCGGCGACGCGGTTGCGACGCTCGACCAGATCACGAATTCTCAGTCCTCCGGCAGCCGCACGCTCGTCTTTACGCTCACGGGCGACATTCAGGCCGGACAGAACGTTACGCTCTCCATCGGCCAGAAGAGTGCCAATTATGACGCGCTCATCCCGCTTTCGGGCCTGCGTGAAGACTCCAACGGCAAATTCGTCTATGTCCTGCAGTCGAAAAACTCGCCGCTCGGCAGCCGTTATATCGCTACCCGCGTCACTGTGCAGGAGCTGGCCCGCGACGATAAGTCCGCCGCCGTTTCCGGCATCAGCCAGGGCGATTTCATCATCACGACCAGCAATAAGCCCGTGGAGGCCGGCAAGCAAGTGCGGCTTGCGGATAACGGATGAAGCAGCGCGGCCGGTTTGAACGGCGGCACAGGCTGCCGAGACTCCACGGAGGGAAACTGGCCCTCCTGATCGCGTGCCTGATCCAGACGGCTCTGTCGATTGTCTGCTTCGTGCTGCTGGGCCATGTGCGCGGCATGCTCGTCACGCAGTCCGCTGCCGATGTCTGGCGCGGCGATGGCGAAGACCGCTTTGCGCAGATCTCCGCATTCCTGCCTACCACAGAGACGAAGACCCTTGACGATATCCGCTCGTTCCGCGCGGAGCTTGAAAACGAGTTCGTGCAGAACTCCATGGAAGCACCCGAGGGCGGCAGCCTCTACACCGATGCCTACAGCGGCCGGACGAGCCTGTCCGTCTCCGGCAAATCGCCCGGCAGCGTGACGGTCACGGCGGTCGGCGCAGGCGGGAACTATTTCCTGTTCCACCCGCTGACACTCCTGTCCGGCGGCTATATCTCGGACGAGGATTACATGGCCGACCGCGTCGTATTGGATGCGCAGACGGCGTTCAACCTCTTCGGCAGCAGCGACGTAGCCGGAATGGAGGTTACGATCAACGGGCGGACTTTCCCCATCGCGGGCGTCGTGCAGAGTGAGTCCGATTTTGCGACGAACGCCGCCCTTGCTGCCGGGAACGAAGCCTCGGGCGATACAAGCGGTTCGAGCACGTCCACAGCCATGATCTATATGAGTTACAGCGCACTGAACGCCATGGCGGAACTGCCCATCGACTGCTATGAGATCGTCCTGCCCGACCCCGTTTCGGGCTTTGCGAAAAAGCTTATGACGGAGAAATTCCCCATCGGCAGCGGCGCAATCGTCCAGAATACCGGACGCTTTTCTGCCTCCAGCCTCATTTCCGTGATGGGCGCGTTCGGAAAGCGCGCCATGACGACGAACGGTGTGATCTACCCCTATTGGGAAAACGCCGCGCGCATGGCGGAAAGCTACGCGGCATTGTACCTGCTGCTGGGAACACTGCTGGCGATCATGCCGGCAGTCTGCTTGACGATCGTGCTGGTGAAATTTATTACCGCCGAGATTCGCAAGGGCTATTACAAGGCCTCCCACGCCATTGAAGACCGCGTGGAGGAGAATAAACGCAAACACTATATCGCAGGCGGAATCTAACACAAGCGCCCGGGCTTCCAGCAAGCCCGGGCGTTTTGAATGAGAAACAAACGGGAACAGCATGCACGCAAGCCTCCCATTCCAAGGGAATTCGGATGCTTAGTTCCGGCGCGGCAGGAGGAGCATGGCGAGGTCGTTGACATTTGTGCCGGTGGGGCCGGTGCGGATGAGGCCGCCGATGCGCTCCAACGCGGGATAGGCATCGTTGCGCCGCAGAACATCGGCGGGGTCAAGTCCGGCGGCGCGGAGCGCGGCAAAGCTGTCCTGATCGACGAAGCCGCCTGCGGCATCGGTCGGGCCGTCGCTTCCGTCGGAGCCGAAGGAAAAAACGGCGGCCTCCGTAAGTCCCGTAAGCCCCTCCGCAGCGGCCAGCGCCAGTTCCTGGTTCCGCCCGCCGCGCCCGGCGCCGGTCAGATGCACGACCGTCTCACCTCCGGCAAGGAATGCAAGCGGCTCAGACGGCGAGGCGTGCGTCCGTGCGACGGCAGCGAGGAAGCGGCCTGCCTCCCGCGCCTCGCAGTTCAGGCAATCCGTCAGCCGGATGCAGCGGTAGCCGAGCGCCTGCGCCGCCTGCTCCGCCGCATCGCAGAGTGCACGGACGCTGCCAGTCACGCGGGAAACAGCGTTCGGCAGTGTTTTCGGTGTTTCCGTCCGCAGACAGGCCAGTGCTCCGTCAGACAGGCGCAGCCCGTATTTCTGCGCAATGGCCAGCGCTTCGGCGCAGGTGCTGCTGTCCGGCGCGGCAGGGCCGGAAGCGATCATGTCGAGCGGGTCGCCGATGATATCCGACAGTACGACCGAGAAGACCGATGCCGGGCGGCAATGCAGTGCGAACCGCCCTCCCTTGACGGCGGACAGCCGCTTGCGGATCGTGTTGATCTCCACGATATCCGCGCCGCAGGCCAGCAGCTGGCCGGTGATATCCTCCAACTCGGCAAGCGGCACCAGCGGAGACTCAAACAGCGCCGAACCGCCGCCGGAGATGAGAAACAGCACGCAGTCCCCCTCCTGCAGGCCGCGCGTCAGTTCCAGCGCGGCCTGCGCGGCGCGGAGCCCGGCCTCGTCCGGCACCGGATGTCCGGCCTCAAAGATGCGCAGCGGGCCGATAGGGCCGCGGCTGTGGTCGTATTTGGTGATGACTGCGCCGGACGTGATGCGCGGGCCGAGCACGGCCCACGCCGCATTTGCCATGGCCCACGCGGCCTTTCCGATGGCAATGAGTACGACACGCCCAGAGCAGGAAAAGCTTTGCAGTGCACGCGCTACGGCAGCGTCTGGCTGCACGGCGCGAAGACTTGCGCGGATGATCTGATCGGCGGTGTCACGAAGTGTCATAAGATCCGTCCTTTCCCAAAAAACGTTCTGTTGACAGTGTATCATAAAATCAATGTTCCAGCCAAGTGCAGCGGGAAAAAAAGAACGGCTTTCGGGCCGTGGTTGCAAAATGGGCGCGTTTGTGGTAAATTGAGTGCAAATGAACACAAGAGGTGATTGTATGAAGCGGCTGCTGCTCCTGCTGGTGTGCCTGCTGGCGCTTTGCACAGGCGTCTGTGCAGCAGAGCCCGTTATTTCCGAAATGAAAACAGACTGCACGCTGACCGGTAGCGGTTCGTGCCAGGTCACGCAGAGTTTTACGCTGGAGATCAGCGGCGCGCAGACGCAGTTGCGGTTTCCACTTAGCCCGGGCGCAAAGAAGGCCTCTGTTGCGGGGTATAACGCGCAGAAGCAGACCGACGGCGATTGCCCCGTACTCGTGCTGAGCGATGCGAACGGCTTTACCGGGACACGCTCATTTACGGTCATGTATACAATCTCTGGGCTTGCAAGCGAAGCGGACGGCGTGCAGACGCTCCGGCTTCCGCTTTTGAGCGCAAAATGGGACTATCCCATCTCCAAATATGTCTTTACCGTCACCCTTCCCAAGCCGTTTAAAAGCTATCCGGCCTTTTCCAGCGGCTATTACGGCGATGTGATCTCTGACTATATCGACTTGGACATCTCCGAATCGCGTATCACGGGCGTGATTGAGACGGGACTGAAGGATCATGAATCGCTGGAAATGACCCTTACGCTGGACAAGGCCTATTTTTCCGGCGCGTATACCGCACTTTCGTTCAGCTGGGTCGGCATGGCGTTTATCCTGCTGTTCCTTGCGCTGGCGTTTGGCTATTGGTTCTCATCGCTGCGCAGTGCGCCGGTGCGCGTGGCCTCGCGCATGCTCCCGCCGGATGCCGCGCTGCCGTGCGATATGCCGTTTTTGCTGGCGGGCGGACCGATTCAGTTCAATATGCTCGTATGCCACTGGGCAAGTCTTGGATACTTAACAATCTTCTGCGGCAAAAACGCGCGCGTGGCACTGCGCCGTCGCGTTGATATGGGCAATGAACGCCGCCCAGCAGAGGTCAAGCTGTTTCAGATGCTCTTTTCGCAGGGCGATGTGTGCGAGGGCGCGAGTCTTTTGTACAAGCGCACGGCGGAGAAAGCCGACGAAGTCCTGCGGCGCTATTGGACGAAGCGGCTGTATCAAAAAAACAGCGGCAATCCGCTCATCATGCGTGCGCTCGGCGTTCTGGCCGGCGCGCTGGCTGCGGCGGAGGCGGCAAGTCCGCTGTTCCCGGCGGGCTTTGTGCGCTGGCTGCTGCTGGTCGTGATTTTTGTGCTCGGCGGCGTGTTGTTCGGCGTGGTTCAGTATGCGCCCTCGGCGTATTATCAGGGCAAGCGGCCGGTCGTGGCGCTGGCGGCAGTCTGCGCGCTTGCGCTTTTGATGCTGGCGCAGTTTGGCGAGGGACTGCTTGCGGTGCTGCTGGTAGTGGCCTGTGAAGTGCTGATCGGCGTTCTGACGCTCCACGGCGGCAAACGCACGGCTTTTGGCGATGAGATCGTCGCGCAGGCGCTCGGATACCGTAAATTCCTCCGGCGCGTCACGCAGAGCCAGCTGCAATCACGGCTTGCACAGGACAGCCAGTATTTTTACCGCATCCTGCCCTACGCCGAGGCGATGGGTCTTGCCGGAAATCTTGCCCGGACGCTCGGCAGCACGGAACTTGAGCAGTGCGACTGGTATCAGGAATCCAAGCCCCTGCCGCGCACGGCAGCAGGCTTCTATGCCAGTCTGCGCGAAGCGCTCGCGCTGCTGGATCTGTCGATCCGGAAATAAGGGAAAAACAAAAGCGGCGCGACCCACATGGGCCGCGCCGCTTTTCGGCGAATTCGTATTACAGGCAATATGGAATAAACATTGGGCTTTCGCATTCCGGTCAGGAAACCGCTGGCTGCGCTGTGCGCAGACGGCGGCAGCAGCGGATGAAATAGAGAATCTCCGCTGCTGCGGTGATCGTCCAGGAGAAAATGTAGAGCAGGTACAGCGACGGAATGGTATGGAAGTGCGCAAAGATCGTATAAACCCAGATCACGCGGAACACGCACGAGCCCATGATCACGATGACAGTTGGCACAAAGCTGCGGCCAATGCCGCGGCAGGCGGCGATGGTACAGTCCATGAAGGCGCTGACGCAGTAGGAAAAGCACATGATCCGCATCCGCTCCATGCCTGCGGCGACGACGTCCGCATCATTCGTGAAGATATACAAAAACGGCTCGCCGCAGAGCAAAAACGCCACGCCCAGCACTGCCGCGATCACGAACGAATAGCCGAGGCTGATGTAATAGCTTTTCATCATCCGGTCCTTTTTCCCCGCGCCCCAGTTCTGGCCCATGAAGGTCGAGCAGGCGGTATAGAACGCGGCCATGACGTTGTAAATCACGTTGTCCACGTTGACTGCGGCGGAGTTGCCGGAGACGATGGTTGAGTCAAACGAGTTGATGCCGACCTGAATGAACAGATTTGCAACCGCAAAGATCATATGCTGAATGCCTGCCGGGATGCCGAGGCCGAGAATGCGCCCCGCTTCGCCGCCGTGCAGCCGCAGAAGCTTCCATTCCACACGGCAGCTGTCCGTCAGATGCGTCATGTGCAGAAGAACGAGGACTGCCGACAGATACTGTGAAATGATGCTTGCCAGCGCCACGCCGTCGGCGGCCATTTTGCAGACGATGACGAAGAACAGGTTCAGGATGACGTTCAGGATGCCTGCCGCCGTCAGATAGGCCAGGGGCCGCTTCGTGTCGCCGCTGGCGCTCAGGACGGCGTTGCCAAAGTTGAAAATGCCGAGCGCCGGCATGCCGAGCGCGTAAATGCGGAAATAGAGCACTGCGCCGGGCAGCAGATCGTCTTTCGTCTTCAGCAGTTCCAGCATCGGCGCGGCCAGGAAAAAGCAAAGAACCGCGATCACGACGCCGGACAGCGTACACAAAATCAGCGCCGTGTGGACGCAATTTCGCGTGTCTTCTTCCTGACGTGCGCCGAGATACTGCGCTACGCGGACATTGACGCCATTGGAAAGCCCAATCAGAAAGCCTGTAAACAGCGTGACGAGCGTTGACGTTGAGCCGACGGAGCCAAGCGCTGTTGCGCTGGAAAATTTACCGACAACAGCTACGTCCGCCATGTTGAACAGCACCTGCAAAAGCTGCGAAAAGATGAGCGGAACGCTGAACAGCAGAATGTTTTTATATAACGACCCTTCGGTCATCTGAATACTGCCCGCACGGGCGGAGAGCGATCTTGCCATACCGACAGTTCCTCTTTTTCGTATCATTTGCCGCAAAAGCGTCCCTATTATAGAGCCTTTCCCCCTGTGCGTCAAGCGGGAAAAATAGATTCCCGGACGCGCCGCAGCGCGCCCGGGACAGGGACTATTTTTCCGCCCGGATAAGGTTCTGATAGAACCGCACCGCGCCGGGCAGGCAGTTATATTCAATGTTCTCGTTCAGACCGTGCATGCCCTTCATCTGCTCTGGGCCGTAGATTACGGGCGCGAAGCGGATGCAGCTTTTGCAGATGGGCTGATAGAACTGCGCGTCGGTCGCGCCGGTCATAACATAGGGGCTTGCGGCAAGACCGGGGAAGGTTTCGCCGATGACGCGCGTGAAGAGCGTAAACGCCTCGCCGTGGATATCGACCGGGGGCGTAAAATCATTCGAGTGGAGCACTTCGGTCGAAAGACCATGCTTTTCAGCAAGCTTTTGGATGATCGTGAGGCTCTCCTGCTCGCCCTGGTGCGGGATAAAGCGCATGTTGGCGCCCAGCGTTGCCTCCTGCGGGATGACATTGTACGCGTCGGAGCCGGACTGCGTGGTAAAGGCGATGGTGGTCTTCAGCATCGCGCCCGCCTGCGCGCTGACGGCAGGGAGGACGGCCTTTAAAAGCGGGGAGAACAGCCACAGATTGCCCAGCAGCAGCCGCAGGCCGAACGACGACGCGTAACCGGAAAGCGTTCGGAACATGGCAGCGACCTCCGGCAGAAGCTTCTTTTTGAAGGGGCTGCGTGTCTCAATCTCGTTTACAAATGCAGCAAGCCGTGCGATGGGCGTGTGCTTTCCCGGCGCGCTGGCATGGCCGCCGGTAGATTTTGCTGTGAATTTTACGTCGGCCTTGCCCTTTTCAAATACGCCGACCATGGCAAAGTTGCCGGGGATGCCGCCGATCGGCTCGGAGATAATGCCGCCGCCCTCATCGCAGAGCAAAAACAACTCGACGCCGCGGCGCTTGAGTTCGGCGACCAGCTTCGGCGCGCCGTCTCCTGCCCATTCTTCCGTGCAGGATGAGGCCAGATACACGTCCGTGGGCGGCGTGAAGCCCTCGGCCAGCAGCTGCTCGACCGCCTCAAAGAAAGCCATGACGGAGCATTTCGTGTCCGAAGCGCCGCGCCCCCAGACCTTGCCGTCCGCAATATCGCCGGAGAACGGCGCATGGCTCCATTCGCCCTCCGCCGGAACGACGTCCTGATGGCTCATGAGCAGAATGGGTTTTTCCGAAGACCGGCCCTTCCAGTAAAAGAGCAGATTGCCGTCGATTTCGGTTTTTTCAAGCTTGGAGAACACCAGCGGAAACAACTCCGCAAGCGTTTTATGGAACGCGCGGAATTTTTCCGGGTCGTCGCCGCCAGTATGGGAGGTCGTATCGACCTGAATCATTTTGGAAAGTTTTTTTGCCAGCCGCAGCGATTCCTGTTCATCCTCCTGCGGCTTATAATCCGATGTTTTTTTCTGGCTGAGCAGCGTCCGGACGACCGCGATGAGTATCAGCAGCAGCAAAACGCCCGGGATCAGCAGCAGATATTTCATACTTGCGCCTCCTTGCTGGCCTTTTTCTTTTTATAGATCGTATACGCGATGCCGATTGCAAGCGCCCCGGAGGGGATGATCATAAAGCTGGTGGACGAGATCAGCCCTGGCACGAGCGTGAACAGAACGCTCATGACAGCCAGCGGCGCAATGGCTACGACGATATTCTTGCGGTAATACTGATACGCCATCGCGCCGAAGAGGGCCGGGACGACGTTTGCGAACGCGGGCTGCAGCGCGGGACTCTGCAGAACCGGCTGCAGCGGCTGGAGCGCCAGCACGCCGAGCGCCAGAATCACAATGGTTACAAGCGATGATGTGGCAATCGAGAGTGTAGACACGATCTCGTTTTCCGCCGTGCCCGTCTTGACACCTGCCAGATCGCGGGCATTTACCGCGCAGGGGATTTTCATGTTGATGAGATTGCCGGTGATAAACGCGAGATAGCCGCCGCCCGCGCCGAGCATCGGCGTGTAGATCAGAAATTCCGCAACGCTGCTGACCGTCCACACGAGGCCGACGGATAAAAATCCCCGGGCCGTTGCGCCGAGATCAGGATACGCGCCAAGCAGGCCGCCAATCACAAACGGCGCGCCAAGCAGCAGCGCGACGGTCAGGATGCTTAATACGCGGCCAAGCACATGCGTCTGCTTGCTGTACTGCGCCCAGAGGGCGTCTTTCTGTTTCTGTTCCATCCTGCATTCCTCCTCAGATCAGTCCGACCAGCACGGCTGCCGCCATGCCCGCGAGCATACTGCCCGCGATTGAGAAATTTTCAACCCATGTGATGTGCTTTTTCTCCGCCAGATACACA
>ERZ1673742.3165-NODE-3165-length-11140-cov-9.763825_pt1 | contig 11140 bp, 9 predicted proteins | sample MGYA00580208_ERZ1673742 | MGnify/ENA primary metagenome ERZ1673742 (study PRJEB41218, sample SAMN15661774) | gut metagenome | host: Homo sapiens | place: Canada: London | collected 2015-08-20/2019-03-30 | study: EMG produced TPA metagenomics assembly of...
CCATCTGTGCAAAAAGTGCCGATACCACAGGCATCGGCACTCAGATCAAAAAAGCATTTTGCAAAAATGCGCAGCCTGCATCCACCGGATGCAGAACACAAGGGGTTTGGGCACAGCCCAACAAGCATTTTGAATTTGGATTTTGAAAAATCCGATTCAAAAATCGCAAGTTGGTACCAAGTTGCACTGCTTGCGACGTAGATGTTTCAGTCAACTGCTGCGTCAGAAATTTTAAATCACTTCAGCTTTGCGAGGATATCGTCTGCGCTCACGCCGCTTGCCAGCAGCTTTTTCAGCACGTCCTCTGCTTCAGCTTTCTTTGCGGATTCCGCTGCTTTGGTTTCAGCCTTGATCTTTTTAGCTTCGATTCTGGCGATTTCCTTATCGATAGATTTTAGCTCTGCCTTCTTGGTTTTCAGGTCAGCTTTCAGCGCATCGATGTTCGCAGTGATCGATGCAATTTCAGCGGCAGCGGCTTCCTTTGCAGACTGTTTTTCGGCAATCTGCGCAGCAAAGTCAACGGTTGCTTTTACGGTCTTGGTCTTGTTCTTGCTTCCTTTGGGACGGGGCATAGTAGACACCTCCAATGTTTTTTGATGGTTTCAGTATAACACGCGTTTTTTGTGTTCGCAAGAGGTGCATTTTGTAGAAATAAAAATATATCTATGAGTGAAGCAATAAATCGATTTTGGAATATGCACCGGCGTGGGTCGCTAACTAGTTGGGGAATATCCCCTGCTGGTCGTAGAACCGTTCAAAGCGTTTGGCAACGGCATCTTTTACAGTCATGGATAAAGTTTACCTCACTATGATGTTACAGAAATCCGTGCAGCGATGCATACGTATCTGCGTATGATGCAAAAGTATTTTATGATACAGAGAATGTGCAGCCGCGTAATGGAAAAGAATATATTTAACAAAAAAGTATCCTCCATATGAAAAATGGAGGATACCGATCTTTCGACATCGTTGTTTGAATTCTTCTATTATTTTATCATGGTTATATCTGGGATTCAATAGAAATCCTTACAAATGTATCCCACCCGACCTTGGAAAAAACTTCGCAGGAGCCGAAACTTTTTTGCATATTGCCCAATTCTTCATGAAAAACACAGCTTAAAATGAAGGTGGACAAAATAAGTGGTCAGGTGGGTGTCCAAGCCGCAGGAGGAAACAGAAATGGCACGACGGGGAGAAAACATTCACAAACGCAAGGATGGCCGGTGGGAAGGCCGCTACATCAAAGCGCGTACACCGGAGGGAAAAATCCAGTGGGGCTACGTCTATAGCACGGTCTATGCTGAGGTCAAACGTGTGCTGATTCAAAAGAAAGCAGAGGCAGGCTTCTACAATCTAAAGAGAACCGACCTGACCTTTGAAGCACTGGCTGAGGTATGGCTGCACTCCCAGCGGAATGCAGTAAAAGAATCCACCTATGCGCATTACTCGTACACGCTGCACAAATATCTTCTTCCGGTTTTGAGTAAAGTGCCAGTTGCATCCCTTGAGGAAAGCTTTCTGGAACAGGCTATGCAGCAGATCATTGCGCCGATAGATGCCGCACACAAGCCGCTAGGAAACTCCTCTGCCCGGGAATGCCTCTCCATGCTGCGCCGTATCTGCAAATATGCCGCGCACTTGCGCCTGATCCGCCCGATGGAACTGGAAGTAACGTTGCCAAAAGCCATCGACAAAATTTCTGTGCCCCTCTCCCCGGCGGAGCAGCAGCGGCTTTATCAGTATGTACAGGAGAACCCAACGCCCCGCAAAATTGGCTTATTATTAGGGGTGGAATTGGGGCTGCGTATTGGTGAGATCTGCGGCTTACAGTGGGGCGATTTCGACCTGAAACTCGGAACGCTGAAAATCAACCGGACGGTCTGCCGAATTGCCTGTGAAAATGGGCATACAAAGGTGGTCATCCAAACGCCCAAAACCCGCACCTCCCGCCGGGAAATTCCAATCCCGAATCAGCTGCTTATTATGCTAAAAAAGCTGCGCGGAAAAGCCAGCAATGCTGCATGGTTCCTGTCCGGCAGCGAGTCCAAGCCAACCGAACCCCGCTGCTATCGGAAAAGCATCAAAGCGTATCTGAAGCAGGCGACTGTCCGTCAAGTGCGCCCACACGCACTGCGCCACACCTTTGCAACGACCTGCCTGCAGGCGGGGTGCGATGTAAAGACCCTCAGCGAATTGTTAGGACACGCTAACGCCAACGTCACCTTGCAGCGCTATGTGCACTCTGACCTGACCCGAAAGCGCCGGGAGATGAACCGAATTTTCTCCCATCAGGTGTCCATGAGGGGTAGAAACACGCTAAATATAACGTAGTTGCGCATTATTTATTTGCCGTTCCTCCATTTTTCATGTGAAGGATACCCCTTTATGCGGGAAGGGGTGAACAAGGTGGCATTGCGTCTGTTTGAGCACAACGAGAAAGCATATCATGCGGCAGTCCGGATGATGGACCAGTATGGCAAGGCTGCCATTGTTCATCCCACCGGCACCGGAAAGAGCTACATTGCGTTCAAGCTGATCGAGGAAAACCCGGAGAAGGTCGTGATCTGGCTTTCTCCCAGTGAATATATCTTCAAGACCCAGTTGGAGAGCCTGAAAAGGAACGACCCGGATTTTCCGCTGGCAAACGTTCACTTTTATACCTACGCCAAACTGATGTGTTGCACGCAGACGCAGCTGGACGAAATAGCAGCGCAGAAGCCTGCCTATATTATACTCGATGAATTCCACCGTGCCGGCGCGGAATGTTGGGGCGAAAGCACGCTGGCTTTATTAAAGTTATGCCCGGACGCAAAATTACTTGGGCTGACGGCAACAAACATCCGATATCTGGATAATAACCGCGATATGGCCGAAGAACTTTTTGATAGCCGTGTTGCGAGCAACATGACCCTTGGCGAAGCAGTCGTCAGGGGCATTTTGCCTGCCCCGAAATATGTGACCACTGTTTATCAATACCAGAAAACGCTTGCAAAGTATCAGGCACGAGTGGACAACCTGCGGGCACCGGGCATTCAGGATGTGAATCAGAAATATCTGGACGCACTGCGCCGGGCACTGGAACAGGCAGACGGACTTGATCTTGTCTTTCAACATCATATCACGCAGACAAGTGGAAAATACATCGTATTCTGCGCAAACAAAGAGCATATGGACGAAATGGTTTCCCATGTGCCCGAATGGTTTGCAGGGGTCAACCCGGATGTTGTGGTTTACGAAGCCTACTCGGATGATCCGAACACTGACAAGGCGTTTGCAGACTTCAAAACGGACACCAGTGACCGGCTGAAGCTGCTGTTCTGCATTGATATGCTCAATGAGGGCGTCCATGTGGAGGGCATTTCCGGCGTCATTCTGTTCCGACCAACGATTTCACCCATCGTCTACAAGCAGCAGATCGGACGTGCCCTGACCGCCGGGGACACCGCAGCCCCGCTGATCTTGGATGTGGTCAACAATTTCGAGGGTCTGACCAGTATTTCCGGCCTGCAAAGCGAGATGCAGGAGGCAGTTCACCGGCTCTATGCCAACGGTGAGGGTGATAAAATCGTCACCGAGCGGTTCGAGGTCATCGAGCAAGTGCACGACTGCCGGGTGCTGTTCGAGCAGCTACAGGCAAGTCTCTCTTCCGGTTGGGAGCACTATTTCTCTGAGGCAAGTATCTACTATGCGGAGCACGGCAATTTGAACGTCCCGAAACTGTATACGACGCCCGGTGGTCTGAGCCTTGGTGTGTGGCTGATCACCCAGCGCCGTGTGCGCGAGGGACAGATCCAAGGCAATCTGACCGAGCAGCAGATCGCGCGGCTGGACAGCATCGGGATGGTCTGGGGAAACCGGAAGGAAATTGCGTGGCAGCATGGATTTGAGGTCGCCAAGAAATACCACGACACCTACGGGAACCTGATGGTGCCCGGAAAATATGTAGACCCGGACGGCTACCCACTGGGACAGTGGATCATCAAGACCCGGCAGCAGAAGCTGAATGGCCGCTTAAAAGAAGAACGCATCGCACAGCTGGATGAGATCGGCATGGTGTGGAACATTTTCGATGCCAAGTGGGAAAAGGCTTATGCGCTGGCTGCCGCCTACTATGAGGAAAACGGCAACCTGAATATTCCGCGCTCCTATGTGACAGCGGCTGGTGAACGGCTGGGGCAATGGGTCGCAAGCCAGCAATGGGCGTACCCGAAAGGAAAGCTGACGGACGAACAGGTTGAACGGCTCAACCGTATCGGGATGTACTGGGGCAACCGCAATGACCGTCAGTGGAACGAAGGATATCAGGAAGCCAAGCGCTACTTTGATGCCCACGGCAACCTGAACGTCCCGGCAGATTATGTGTCACCGGGCGGTTACAACCTCGGAAATTGGGTCAAGCGGCAGCGGTATACTCGCCATAATCCTGAAAAAAGCTGCGCTGTGCTGACAGAGGAGCGTATTGCAAAGCTGGATACCATCGGGATGCGGTGGGAGAAAGCGGACTCGAGACCGCGCCGGTTGGAGTTGGCACAAGGACTTCATAGGGAAAGCGAAAAACTGAATGTTTCAGCTAACCACAAAACGGGGGAAGATATCGGTTTGTGTAGTTAATAGCGCGCCCCAAAACAGCTGCGGTGGGTCGGAGAATTTGAGTGAGTCGTAAAAAGAAAATCTAAAGGAGTTATTGGAGAGGATTATGTCAAAGTTTCAGCATGATGTGATGTTGAGGGTCGTGAAGATACTAAATGTTCTGATGATCGAGCTGCCGTTTGCGGCTTGCTGGTTCCTGTACTACTCGCACCAGACCTATGCAAATCTGGCATGGGAGGGTCATTTTGCGATTTTAGGCCTGTTTTTTATCCTGTACATTGTACTCGGTAAAATCTACGATGCGTTCTGGATGTCGATGCAGCGGGTCTCAGAGCTTGTGTATGGCCAGATCCTTGGCGCGATGGCAACCGATGGTATTTTGTACATCGTGATCTGCCTGATGTCCGCAAAGCTCTGCAACCTGTTGCCGGGTATTGCGGCAATCGTGGGACAGCTGGTGATGGCCGCGATCTGGGCATCCTGCGCACATAAATGGTACTACAAGACCTTCCCGCCGCAGAAGACCGCGGTGGTCTACGATGTGCGTCATGGTATGGAAAAGCTCATCAACGAGTATGGTCTGAACCAGAAATACGACGTGCAGGTTACCCTGAGCGTGTCGGAGTGCTTGGCAGACCTGAGCATTCTGGACGGTATGGAGACTGTTTTTGTCAGTGGTGTTCACAGTCATGAACGAAACATTATCCTGAAGCACTGCGTAGGGAAGGGCATCAATATGTTCGTCATCCCCCGTGTTGGTGACGTTATCATGAGCGGCGCGTGGCCCATGCATATGTTCCATCTGCCGATGTTGCGTGTCGGTCGTTACATGGCAAGCCCGGAGTTCTTGTTCATCAAGCGTGCAATGGACATTGTGATCTCACTGGCAGCACTGATTATCCTGAGCCCGCTGTTCCTGATTACGGCCATTGCAGTCAAGTCCGATGGTGGTCCCGCCTTCTACAAGCAGGTGCGCCTGACCAAGGACGGCAAGCAGTTTGAGATTTTGAAGTTCCGCTCCATGCGTGTGGATGCAGAAAAGGATGGCGTAGCACGTCTTTCCACCGGCGACAAGGATGACCGTATTACAAAGGTTGGTCACATTATCCGTGCCTGCCGTCTGGACGAACTGCCTCAGTTGCTGAACATCCTGAAGGGTGATCTGTCCGTTGTTGGTCCCCGCCCGGAGCGCCCGGAGATTGCCGCACAGTACTGCGAGGAGATGCCGGAGTTTGCGCTGCGCCTGCAGGCAAAGGCTGGTTTGACCGGTTATGCACAGGTGTATGGCAAGTATAACACCACCCCCTACGATAAGCTGCAGATGGATCTGATGTACATTGCCCATCCCAGCCTGATCGAGGATTTGAAAATCATGCTGGCGACCGTGAAGATCCTGTTTATGCCGGAAAGTACCGAGGGCGTTTCTGAGGGTCAAACCACTGCTATGAGTGGAGAAAACCACTAAGTATCGACGTTTTCGCACATTTCAGACTGCTAAAAATTAGAAGAAATTCCGGAGTGGGGTCAGGCATAAAAGCAGCTTTTACAGTAGCGTTAAGCCGGAAAGTTGGCAGATTGTCCTGTGTGAAGCCGAAATGCTGCTTATAACCGTGCAAAATGCCAAGAATATGGGCGTGAGAGCGGGCAAAACGAGTATGAATTGAAGCTTTTATGCCCCGAAAAAGCACTTTTATGGATGCGACGGTAGCTCGCGGGTTTATGCCAGATGGCACTGTGATGAGATGTGCTGATATTTACACAGTGGTTTCGGGACGGAGCAATGATAACCTCATCTGCGATTTCATCCCGGTCTTGAAGATAACAAGTCGGGTGTGAGCAAGATGATGATAAACACATGGTCGCAGAGATACTCATTCGTGTGGGGGAATCCGGCAAAAGCAAGGGAGCTACTGTAGCGTGGATGAGTGGGGTCTGGAATAAGCACATGACTTACTGTAGCTATTGTAGCAGTACAAGCCGCAGAAACGCTTGTTTTTGTGGTACAAGACATAGCGGCTGTGTGTAGATTACAATGCTGAGGACGATATAAGGAATAAACGGCTTAAGCAAATATGAGGTGATATTGTGAAAAACAAAGAAGCAAACTTTCAGATTCTAAAAATAGCTGCGATGCTCATGATTGTTTCACATCATCTTGTGGCAAAGAATGCATTTAACATTGACACGCAGGTTATAGGAATAACAGGTAATAAACTTGCATTGCAGATACTAGGGAACAACGCTTTTATTGGCAATAACCTGTTCTTTTTGGTTTCGGCGTGGTTTCTGAGCAAAAAACCAGATGAAAAGGTAGATCTCAACTATTCGGCAAGGTCGTGCTGGAAAATTGAAAAAACGGTTTTATTTTACGGACTCTCGATGTGTATTGGCACATTTATTTTCGGGGGGGGGGCAGAGCAAAATATTACTGCTCCAATCTGTATTTCCAACACTGACAGGAATGTGGTGGTACCCAACAACGTACATGATTTTTCTTTTGATCTGGCCTTTCTATCACAAAGCACTTATGGGGTTCTCTGTGGATGTCCTAAAGCAGTTTACGACAGTCATGCTTGTGATTTGGAGTGTTTCAACAATTGTTCCGTTTATTAATTGGGGCGCTAATAATTTACTTGCGTTTTTAATGCTGTACTCAATTGTGATAATGATTAAAAGAATGGGAATAACGTATGAAAATCATAAATCAGGATTCAAGGCATTGATACTGATTCCATACAGTGTTGCCGTTATAAGTATTATTGTACTTGATTTAGTAGGGGAAAAGATATCATTTGCCGCAGAGTATAGTTGCTATTTCATGCGTGGAAATTATCGTCCTGTTTCTATGATGGTATCGATTGGACTCTTTATGTGGGGAACTTCATGGAAGGTAAGGACCAACAAAGTACTTGACTATTTGGCGGAAGCAACTTTTGGAGTGTACCTGTTCCATATGTATCCGGCTAATATGACGTATCTCTTTGAAAAGTTGTTTTCACTTCAGAAAGTGATTGAAAAACCATACGCCGTTTTATGGGTTGTTGCAGTTACCGCTATTATTTTTGTGACAGGAGTTGCAATTGACTCGTTGCGAAAGGCGATGTTCTCTAGCTTTGAATTTTTGACAAATTTGATTCGAGCAAAAAATAACTCAGCGTGTAGCTGAGAAAATGTGGCTCAGACTCTTTGAGATGAGTCTGGGCTGTTTTAGTGGGAGAGGAATTCGAGATGAAAAAAGTACTTCTAGTGACATTTTCAGACAATGCGGATCATCAGGATACGTTGTTTGGAATGTACGAAGAAATGAGAAATCGAAGTGACTGGGATGCTTACTTGCTTTGCATCAAGACTCCGAAGGTGGAACTCCAGAAATCAGATCATACATGGCTGGTTGACTGCCCGGAAAGGCCTGGTGTAACAAAGAAAACATTCAATCTCCCACTGTTGGTTTCGATTATTCATCGTATCCGCAAGGAACATTTTGACGCAATTTATTTTGAAAGTCTGCATACGTGGAATCTTCCGATTATGATTATGTCTGGAAAAGCCAAGACCTATCAGGTAATCCACGAGGTCATTCCACACGAAGGAGACAGTCAGGTCAAGATGGTTGATTTGATGAACAAGGCTGTGGTTAAGTTCGCAGATACGATTGTCCTGCGCAACAAAACCTATATTCAGGATATGATCGGCCGCTACGGAATCAGCGCAGACCGTGTAAAGTATCTGGAATTGTGGCGTAGATATCCAGCATATACGTCCCCGGTACATAGTAGTCGTGCTCTTTTCTTTGGGAGAATCAATCCTTACAAAGGTGCAGATAACCTGTTAGAGATTGTTCGCCTGTGCCCGGATATTCAATTTGATGTTATTGGTCGGGTTGATCCGCAGATGCAGAAAGTTGTTGAGCAACTTGCAAAAGAGAAAAATGTAAAGCTCAACAATGATTATGTCACTGATGAAGAAATGCGGGAGGCTTTCATTAACTGTGACTGGGTAATCGTTCCATATAATTCTGCTTCTCAGTCCGGCATTATTATCGACGCTTACAAGTATAGCCGACCTGTCATTGCGTTTGCTGTGGGTGCTATTCCGGAGCAGGTGGATGATGGGAAGAGTGGTTATCTTGTTGAGGCGGGCGATAATAAAAAGTTTGCGGATAAGCTAAAGGAAGCTATGAAACTGAGTACAGAAGAATATGATACGATGAGTAGCTATGCTTACCAGTATGGTAGTAAAAAATATGCAACAGGCGACGCTATGAATCGTTTTATGGAACTGTTCTGAATAATGGAGACGGAAAATGAAGCTGTTATATGTAACGAGTCAGTCAGGACGGAGAATAAACGGGTTTATGCGTTCGGCGATTATTGCAGCAAGACAATTGAATATTGATTTTACGATTGTCAGCAATATGGATCACGCAGACAAACAGTTATATGAAGAAGACTGCAAAACATACGGAATTAAAGCAGAACACATAGACTGCGACAGAAATCCGTTAGCAAAGAAGAACTACACGCTTGCTAAAAAACAGTTGCTCGATCTGATGAAGCGAGAAAAATACGATGTGGTTCATTGCAATACTCCGATTGGTGGTGTGTTAGGAAGAATCTGTGCAAATAAGGCTAAAATTCCGTATGTGATTTATGAGGCGCATGGATTTCATTTTTGGACAGGTGCCCCCATAAAAAATTGGATTTGCTACTATCCGATAGAAAGATATATGGCGCACTTTACGGATATGCTTATCACAATAAATGATGCAGATTATGTTCAGGCAAAAAAATTCCGGTTAAAGAAAAATGGTCGAGTGGAAAAGGTCCCTGGTGTTGGAGTTGATCTGTCAAAATTTGATAAGGAACAACGCAAAACAGAAAAAGGCGAGGAGATTCGCTTGTCTCTGAGAAAGAGCTGGAACATAGACCCGAGCGCATTCATTTTTGTATCTGTGGGAGAACTTAATGACAACAAAAATCAGGAAGTGGCGATTCGTGCCCTCGCAAAGGCCAATGATCCCAATTTTTATTATCTAATTTGTGGTGAAGGCGAAAATCGAAAGTACCTGGTAGAACTGGCCGAACAGCTTGGCGTTGGAAAACAAGTAAAACTGCTTGGATTTCAGAGCAACATTCCAGAAGTGCTCCTTGCATGTGATTGCTTTGTGTTTACGTCTTTTAGGGAGGGCCTGCCCGGAGCGCTGATGGAGGCAATGGCGTCAGGTTTGCCCTGTATTGCTTCAAAGATCCGTGGGTGTACTGACTTGTTGGGTGACAGTGATTATCTGTTTGACCCGAAGGATGCAGATGAGCTGGCAGATAAGATGAGGAGCATAGTAGATAAAGGCGAAAGACTGCGCGAGGTTACAAGAAATAGCAATAATGTTGTGAACTTCGATCTAGATCACGCCATTCAAAGTCTTAAGAAACTGTATAAGAGTGTAGAGGATAGGTAAGATGAGTAAGAAAATCATGCATCTTTTAACAGGAACGAGTTTTTCAGGGGCGGAAAACGTTGCATGCCAAATTATGGCGTGCTTTAAGAACGATGCAGAGTATGAAATGTTTTACTGCAGCCCAGACGGGAAAATTCGTGAGGCACTAAAAGAACGTAATGTGCGGTTTGCGCCGATGAAAGAATGGTCCTTGTCAGAAGTTAAGCGCATTATCCGTGAAGAAAAACCAGATATTATTCATGCTCACGACATGAAAGCATCTTTTTTTGCAGCATTGCTTTGCGGAAGGATTCCGCTGATTTCCCATGTGCATAATAATAATTTTGACTCTCGAGGAATCTCTGCGAAAGCGTTGTTTTACAGGTATGCTGCCCAAAAAGCAAAGCATATTTTTTGGGTGTCGAAATCTGCATATGAAGGATATGCATTTCATGAACAGTTCGAGGGAAAAAGCAGCATCCTTTATAACGTAATCGACGCAGAAGAAGTCTATAAAAAGGCCGCACAAGATGAAAAAGAATATGCCTACGATATTGTATATGTGGGTAGATTGACCCCCCAAAAAAACCCCCAGAGGTTGGTCAAAGTACTTGCTGGAATAGCAGAAAAGTATCCGAAGATGAAAGCCGCTATTATCGGCACAGGCGATTTGGAGGCAGAAACAAAGCAGGCGATTGCCGAGCACCATGCGGAGCATAGCATCGATATGCTGGGATATAGCAGCAACCCATATGGGGCAATGAAGCAGGCTAAAATTCTGATTATGACTTCGAGATGGGAAGGGCTTCCGATGTGCGCTCTGGAAGCAATGGCACTTGGTGTGCCGATTGTAAGCACACCGACGGATGGACTGAAGGAAATCGTCGATGATGGTAAGACAGGGTATTTGAGCGATGATGACGATGTCCTGATCGAGCGTTGCACGGATGTTCTGGAAAATAAAGAACTGTACCAGAACCTGCATCACGCTACATTGGAAAAGGCAGCGCAAATTCTGGATATTAAAACATATAAGGAAGCACTGGATAAGGTTTATCGGCAAACGATGTAAAGAAACAATAGGTGGGGAGGAAATATCAGCGTGAAAGCAAGAAT
>ERZ1673742.3168-NODE-3168-length-11134-cov-15.222583_pt1 | contig 11134 bp, 10 predicted proteins | sample MGYA00580208_ERZ1673742 | MGnify/ENA primary metagenome ERZ1673742 (study PRJEB41218, sample SAMN15661774) | gut metagenome | host: Homo sapiens | place: Canada: London | collected 2015-08-20/2019-03-30 | study: EMG produced TPA metagenomics assembly of...
TGATTCTTTTCTATCCCTCTTTTCTTTACCTTCTGTGGGTCATATCTATTTACAACGCAGAAATTACTACAAGTAATATACCGAGTATTCTTCCCACAATTCTTGACTTCTGATATCCTAAAAGAGCAACTGTTTCAGACGTAGCAAATGGTAGTACAACAGCAACTATTCACGCGGAAGCTATCGTCAGAGTTGTGCGCTGCGCTTACGGAACTGCCGTCGTGCAGAGTTGACGAACTGCGCCGCGAACTCATTCACAAATACCACATGGAACTCGTCAATAAAGACGTGGGCATGCTTGCCCTTCTTCCCGTTGAGGGGCACACGGTTGAGCATGCATGTTGTCGTTCGTTTTCACTGATATAGGCTTGATGATGGTTATGCCAAAGGCACCATTTCTATTTCACTTGGGAAAGTATAATACCAAGGAAGACGCTGAGGAAAGTGCTTTGAATATTAGTAGCTAAGCAGCTCGAAGAAAAGAATTATGCCCCATTATACCCTTGATTTCAAGGGTATAATGGGGCATAATTCTGCATAGAATAGTATCTCACAGGAGGTGCGCTATGGACTTATCTGAAATGCAGGCACGGGCGGCGGAGCTGGAACAGCAGATTTCTGCTTTACCTGCGGGTTCCATCACGAAGAAAAACGTTAACGGTAAGGAGTATTTCTACCACCGTTGGACGGAGAGCAAGAAGCGGCGGGAGAAGTATATTTCTGCGGACGAACTGGAGAATTTCCGTGCGCAGATCGAGCGGCGGAAGGCGCTGGAACAGGAGCTGAAAGCATTGAAGAAGCAGCTGCCAAAAGCAAAACCTGCGGATACCTCCGCATTTACGACCAATGTCCGCACTGGCGAGGCGCTGCGCTCCTTTGCATCGCCTGTTCGGGCCTATCGCAAGCGCGAGTGCTTCCGACAGCTGCACGACTACATTTATGGCGGGCAGCAGGACAAGGTGCTTACCCTCTACGGCCTGCGCCGGACAGGAAAAGCCACCATGATCCGCCAGGTTTTTGCGGAGATGAACGACACGCAGCTTGCCAAGGCAGCGTTCATTCAGATCACTGCAAAAGACACGCTGGCAGACGTGAACCGCGACCTCAAGGCATTGGAAGCGCAGGGCTTTCGCTATGTGTTCCTCGACGAGGTGACGCTGATGGAGGATTTCATCGAGGGCGCAGCGCTGTTTTCTGACGTGTTTGCAGCCTGCGGCATGAAAATCGTGCTCTCCGGCACGGACTCGCTGGGCTTCCTTTTTACCGAGGACGAGCAGCTCTATGACCGCTGCATCCTGCTGCACACCACATTCATCCCTTACCGCGAGTTTGAATCCGTCCTCGGCGTTCACGGCATCGACGAGTATATCCGCTACGGCGGTACCATGAGTCTCGGCGGCGTTCACTACAACGAGACCTCCACCTTTGCCAGCAAGGAAAGCACCGACGAATACGTGGACACCGCCATCGCCCGCAATATCCAGCACTCCCTGCGCTGCTATCAGTACGAGGGGCACTTCCGCCATCTGCGGGATTTATACGAGAAGGGCGAGCTGGCCAGCGCCATCAACCGGGTGGTGGAGGACATCAACCACCGCTTCACGCTGGAGGTGCTGTCGCAGGATTGGAAGTCCCACGACCTTGGCATTTCCGCCAGCAACCTGCGCCGGGATCGGAAGAACCCGACGGACATCCTCGACCGCATCGACCTTGCGCTTGTCACCGACAGCCTGCGGAAGCTGCTGGAGATCCGCAACAAGGCGGAACAAACCGTAAAACTGGATGATGTTCATGCGGCGGAGATCAAGGAGTATCTGGACTTGCTGGACTTAACGCGGGAGATCGATGTGCTGCACCTGCCGGATGTCAGCACAAAGTCCGGACGCACGGTGATCGCGCAGCCGGGTCTTCGATATGCGCAGGCGGATGCGCTGATCCGCAGCCTGCTGTTGGATGAAACGTTCAGTGCCCTGTCTCTTGCGGAGCGTACCGCCGTGCAGCAGCGCATCCTGACCGAGATCAAGGGGCGGATGCTGGAGGATATCGTCCTGCTGGAAACCAAGCTGGCGAACCCCAAGAAGCAGGTATTTGTCCTGCAATTCCCTGTGGGCGAGTTTGACATGGTGGTGTTTGACCCGGAGACAGGCTCCTGCCGGATTTTCGAGATCAAGCACAGCGAGGAAGCTCTCCCGCAGCAGTACCGCCATCTGATCGACGAGCAAAAATGCGCACAGACCGAGCACCGTTACGGCCCGATCACCGGAAAGTTCGTCCTCTACCGAGGGGAAAGCCAAGTGATAGACGGCATTCAGTATCAGAATGTGGAAGAGTATCTGAGAACACTTATATAACAGAGCCGCCGCCCTAATGTAAAGCTTAGGGCGGCGGCTTTCCATCGCTCATTTCATCAATCATTTTCTCGGCTCGTATGAGCGATGCTCTCAAATCCAATATTTTTTCAGATTCTTCCCTTGGGTATCTTTTCAAATGGATTCCAATCCGATATAATATTACCCATCAACCTAACGAATAACGCGAGGTGCCGCCATGAAAACGAAAGATACGCCGAAGCAATATGTCATCTACTCCCGTAAGTCCAAATTCACCGGCAAGGGCGAGAGCATTGAGAACCAGATCGAGCTGTGCCGCCAGTACATCGCCATGCACTTTGGCGACGATGCAGCGGAAAACGCACTGGTCTACGAGGACGAGGGCTTTTCCGGCGGCAATCTGGAGCGCCCGCAGTTCAAGAAGATGATGAAGGACTCGCAGAAAATTGAATTTGCCGCCATCGTGGTCTACCGCCTTGACCGCATCAGCCGCAACATCGGTGACTTCGCAAAGCTCATCGAGGACTTGGGTGACCGGCACATCGACTTCATCTCCATCCGTGAGCAGTTCGACACCAGCTCCCCCATGGGGCGCGCCATGATGTATATCGCGTCCGTCTTTTCCCAGTTGGAGCGGGAAACCATTGCCGAGCGCATCCGGGACAATATGCACGAGCTGTCCAAGACCGGGCGCTGGCTGGGCGGAACCACGCCCACCGGCTACGCTTCAGAGAGTGAATCCAAGATAACGGTGGACGGCAAGGTGAAAAAAGCCTGCAAGCTCAAACCCATCCCAGAGGAAATCCAGCTGGTCAAGACGATCTTCAAGGTGTTCATGGAGACCGGCTCTCTCAGCAAGACCGACCAGTATCTGCTGGAGCATCGCTGCGTCACGAAGCGCGGCAAGCAGTTCACCCGCTTTGCCATCCGTGGCATTCTCACGAATCCCGTCTATATGATCGCTGACGAGACGGCGTACCGGTACCTCAAGGAGAACAACGCAGACTTGTTCGCCGAGCGCTCGGAGTTCGACGGCGAGCACGGTATCATGGCGTACAACCGCACGCTCCAGCGCCCCGGCAAGGCGAACCAGATCCGCCCCATGGAGGAGTGGATCGTAGCGGTGGGCAAGCATCCCGGCATTATCGCGGGCAGCGACTGGGTGCGGGTGCAGGCCATGTTGGATGTCAACAAATCCAAGAGCTACCGCAGGCCCCGCAGCAACGTGGCGCTGCTGTCTGGGCTGCTGCGGTGCGGCGAATGCGGAGACTATATGCGCCCGAAGCTGACCAACCGCAAGAATGCGGACGGTGAGCTGATCTACACCTACATGTGCTCCACCAAGGAGCGCAGCCACGGCACGGTCTGCTCTATGAAAAACTGCAACGGCAACACGCTGGACGCTAAAATTATCGAAGAAATCCGCAAGCTATCCGCCGACAAGGAGACCCTTGCCAGACTGCTAACGCAGACCAAGAAGGTCATCAGCGGCAGCAAGGAGGGCTACGACGCGGAGCTGGTACTGCTAAAAGAAAAGCACACCGAAACGGAAGATCGTATCAAGCGTCTGGTAGAGTCCCTGTCCGTTGCCAGCGACACCTCCGCGAAGTACGTCATGGAGCAGATCGACGCGCTGCACCGGCAGAGCGAGCAAGAGCAAGCACGGCTTTCTGAGCTGGAAGCCCTCACCGAGCAGAGCCGAATGCTGCATGAGGAGTTCGCTTTCCATCAGGAAATGATCGAATCCTTTGCCAGCGCGGTGGATTCTGCCACGCTGGAGGAAAAACGCCGCCTGCTGCGCACCATCGTCAAAAAGGTGGTCTGGGACGGCAAAAACGCCTATGTTTACCTCTTTGCGGAGGATGGAGAGGCGGATTTGCCCCCTGTTGAGCAACCTATGTATCCGTTGGGAGAGGATAGCGAAAGCAATTACGCAGAACGGGGCGGGGCGGCATCCAGCCTGTGGATGCAGATGAAGGCGGACGTGCTGAATATACCGATGACCGCGCAAATGGTGAGAGAAAAAGAGACCTACTACCCGGACCCGCGGCAGCACGAGCGGTACATGGAAATTTATGAGCGCTACCGGCAGCTGTACGCCGCACTTCGCCCGCTGGTATAGTTTTGAGCATAATTTATGCAAATAAGAACTACAATATAAATCACAAAAGGAATACAAATTATGAACTCATTTATTTATGACATACCCACCAAAGTTTATTTCGGCCCCAACCAGCTGGGTAATCTGGGGAAAGAGCTTGCGGCCTATGGGAAAAAGGTCCTGCTCTGCTACGGCGGGGGTTCTATAAAAAAGAGCGGCCTGTATGCCCGGATGGCGGCCCAGGTGAAGGAGGCCGGGCTGGAGCTGTTCGAGCTTTCCGGGATAGACCCCAACCCCCGGGTCACATCTGTCCGGGCGGGGGCCAATATCTGCAAGAGGGAGGGGGTGGATGTGGTTTTAGCCGTTGGCGGCGGCTCGGTGCTGGACTGCAGCAAGTATATTGCCGCCGGGGCCTGCTATGACGGGGACCCCTGGGACTTTTCATCGGGCGCCGCCGCTCCCGAAAGGGCCCTGCCCCTTATAACGGTGCTGACCCTGGCGGCCACCGGCTCCGAGATGGACAACGGCGGCGTTATCACAAACATTGAGGCCAAAGATAAGATAGGCAGGGGTTATCCCTGTATGCAGCCCAAGGTGTCCTTCCTAGACCCCACGGAGACCTATTCTGTGGGCAGATACCAGACAGCCTGTGGCTGTGCAGATATCCTGTCCCACCTGTTGGAGATATACTTTGTGCCGGAGGGCGGCAGTATGTATATGCTGGACCGATTTATGGAGGGCATGATAAAGACGGTGATAAAGTATGCCCCTGTTGCCCTTGAGCAGCCCGACAGCTATGAGGCTAGGGCCAATCTCATGTGGACCAGCTCCTGGGCAATAAACGGGATGGCCGGAGCGCTGCAGAACTGTGGCTGGACCTGTCATCCCATCGAGCATGAGCTCTCAGCCATTTACGACATCACCCACGGCCTGGGCCTTGCTATCCTCACTCCCCGCTGGATGAAATATGTGCTGGACGATACTACGGTGGGCCGCTTCCGGGAGTATGGAGTGAACGTGTTTGGCATCGATCCGTCTCTGCCGACTATGGATATTGCCCGAAGGAGCATAGAGCTGACTGAGGACTTCCTCTTTAATAAGCTGGGATTACAGTCCACCTTGACGGAGATTGGGATTGACAGCAGAAATTTTGATATAATGGCAGGCAAATCCTGCCATGGGGAAGTGCTAAAGGGGTACAAAGCGCTGACGCCGGAGGATGTACGGAAAATTCTGGAGATGTGCCTATGAAAGTTATAGTACTGTCAGATGTCCACGCCAATATCTGGGCGCTGGACGCGGTTTTGAAGCAGGAGAGGGAATATGATCTTCTCTGCTTCGCGGGGGATATGATAGACTATGGCACCGCCCCCGCCGAAGTGATCGAGCGGTTCCAAAGTTGTTCCAGAGCTGTTTTGGTAAAGGGGAATCACGATGACAATGCGGTCCGGGTTTTTCATACGGAGGACTTCCGTCATGCACCCGCGGGGCAGTACAAATGGGTCCACCATAATCTGGAGCGGATGACCGGTGAACAGGTAGCCTATATAGATTCTCTCCCTGAAAGCGCCGTGTTTCAGGCGGACGGGTGGGTCTATCTGGTGCAGCACCAGTACCGGCCGGGAAGCTATGAGGTGATCGAATGCCGCCATGCATTTGAGGAGCATTGGAGACGGCATACTCCAAAAGAATATTGGGCCGCTCCCCGACGGCGCATGGTTTTTGGCCACACCCACCGCCAGTGCGTCCATATCCTTGGTGACGGGATGGAGTGGCTCAACCCCGGCAGTGTTTCATACCATCGCCTGGATGATCCGGACAAAGACGCCTGCTATATGGTCATTACCGACGGCAGCATCAAGATGCGCTCCCTGCCCTACCCGAGGGAGCCGCTGCTGAAAGAGACTTTCCGCCAACTGAAAGCCGGCCGCATGGCGGAACAGGAGATGCGTTACTTTTTCTACTATTTTGGAGATGCGCCCGACCTTGATGCACCGCTGCCGAACCATGATTCGGTTAGCGTATGACCGGTTCCATTTGATGGATGCTCAAAAAACGCCATTTGCAGACAATTTCTATACCATTTTCCGCTCTGCCGGTCGCCGCGGTAAAGGTGTAGTGTGTGGTGTATAATGTCGGAGGGATAACATTCTGCAACAGTGAGATTTGTTCAATATCATTTTTATTTAGCCCAGCCATTCAAATGGCCCTTATTCCCCTCTGGTGCTAGAATATAAATAGTACAAGCCAAAATGAGAAATTCCAAATACACATAAGCATGGTACAATAGAAACATGCTGAAGGAGGATCTCATATGGCAAAGCAACATGACAAACAATTTAAACTTGATGCAGTCCAGTACTATCAGGATCACAAAGATCTCGGAGTACGTGGATGTGCAGAAAATCTCGGCACCGACCGCTTGGCCGGTGCTCTATTTCTATATGAGTCACCTATAAGTCAATAGCGATTATCAGCCGTCCTCCCGTCACCGGGAGGGCGGCTTTTTGCGTTCAGATAAAAAATGTTTGAGAAATTTCTCGAAACACCCTGCCAAACGGCACCCCTTATTCAGAGTAAGTAGAAGGGTCCTTTTGAAAAATTGAGGGGACTTTTCAAATTACTTTGCCAAAATCTCGAAAAAGTTCCCAATTGGTTAGTAGGAAGGCCCTGAAAAATTTCTTTCAAAATCCTATTTGTTATTTGCCAGAAAAGTTCCCAGTTGGTTAGTGAGGGGGTTAAAAAACAGGCCTTCTCGCTGCCTACCTATTGAGGGGACTGTCTCCCTGTGCACCTTGAAAATTGAATCGCCGCCTCCAAAGGATAAGCAGAAGCTGCTGGAAAATGCCCGGTTCTGTTCTCTGTCGCTGTCGGAATACTTGCGGCGACTGGGGCTTGGGAAAGAGGTCAAAGCGGCCATCACGGAGCGGGATTACCACCTGTTTCGGATGATGAACGGCCTGAAAACGGAGCTTCCACAGCTTCAGAAAGAGGAAATTCTGAGCAGGCTGGAAGCAATTTTGAATGAATTAAAGTAAGCAGGTATCACGCCATATGGGGTCCCCGAAAAGTCCTTTGGACTTTTTGGGGAGAGGAGGAGCAGCGGAGTGAGTGAGTTTTGCCGCTTGCGGCGAAACGAAGGATACGGAGCTTGTGACGACGAAGCGAGCAGTGCGTTTTTACTCCCGGCAGGGCCGGAGCGCAAAAACACTCGTTAGGGCGTGCCCTAAAACCCCGAAAGAAAAAACTATGAAAGTGAGGACAATACAATGAGAAAATCGGATTTTACTTTACCCACGCTGGACGACCTATTCTCCACGCAGGCGGACGACTTTGAGCGGGACACCATCACCATTAAGCACATTGTAACCAACGCAAAGATAGACGGCAAATGTGAAATCGTCTGCGCCGACCGCGCCAAGACGAAATCCAGCCTGCGCTCCCTGCCGCTGGTCAGCAACATCCGGGAAAAGCTGCTGGCGCTGAGGGAGCAGCAAAAGGAGAATCGGCGCGTATGCGGAAATTGCTACAGCAAAAAGTATGACGGCTATGTTTTTGTGGATGCCATGGGCAATATCTTCAACCCCAAAAGCGCTACCGCCAATTTCAGCAAGCTACTGGAGTAGAACGGTCTGCGGCACATTCGCTTTCACGACCTCAGACACAGCTGCGCCTCACTGCTTTTGGCGAACGATGTGCCTCTGAAGCAAATTCAGGAGTGGCTGGGTCACAGCGACTTTACCACCACGGCGAACATCTACGCCCACTTGGATTACAAATCCAAGATCACCTCGGCACAGGCGATGGAGACAGGGCTTGCGCTACCGGAGGGCGGCGACTTCAGCAGCCGCTGGAGTTCGATCAGTGCCGGGGAGAACAGCTGATTTTCTCCCCTGAAAACCGAAAATCGTGCGGGCTTTGCCCTTTAGGCAAAAATTAAAAAGCCTGTAAACGGGCTTGTTTACAGGCTTTTTGTGGCGGAGAGTTAGGGATTCGAACCCTAGAGACCTTTCGGTCTACAGCATTTCGAGTTTTATGGATTAATGGCTGTTTAGCGATTTTTGAAGGCGGTTTCGGGCGACTTAGTATTTGCCGAAAAGCTTGATATTTAAGGCTTTTTTGGCGGTTGCACCGCAGAAATCCCGAGAAATAAGGAAAGTTCGAATAACGGCAGTTTCGCTGTTTTTGGAAAGAACAGGCACTATTTTGGAAAGAACTGCGGAAAGAACAGAATAAACACATCAACAACGGCAATACACAGGAAAGAACCGCACCGACTAAAATATTTACGAGGTGTATTGCTATGAATGAAACCGCAATCAACTGGGATTCGATTCCCGATATTATTACCAAAGACCAACTCTATCAAATCTGCCACATCAGTAAATCAACGGCCTTGTATCTGCTTCGAAGCGGAAAGATTCCGTGCGAATACACGCGCAAGAAAACTCGCTGTTACAAAATCAAAAAGGCTGATGTTATTACATATCTTGAAAAGAGAAAAGTATTTCCCGAATCCTATTCAGCACCGGCTGGGTGGTACAAGGGGAACTATACCGTGAAAATGAAAACCGAACTACCCGAACAGATTCTTGAAAATATGAAGCTGTATTACACGGAGCTTTTTGCACAATATCCCGATGTGCTGACCACAAGCGAAATTTCAAAAGTAATCGGCTACGGCACAACGTCAATCAATAATTGGTGCAAGAAAGGACATCTTAAAGCATTCAAAAGAAACAATATGAATCACATTCCGAAAGTCTACTTGATAGAATTCTGCTGTTCAATATACTTTCGCACTATCACCCGAAAATCTGATTGGCATATCCGGGCGCTTCAAGAATTCCCTCGTTGGCAAGTGATACGAGGATTGATGCTATTATAAAAGTAGACACGGAAGGGTAGAAAAAAGCCTGTCCGTGGAGTATCATAAAGGTGAGTATTCTACCGGAAAGGAGCTCGTCTTTATGTCTAAACACTTGAATCCGTTGGAAAAGGAATTCCTGATCCGGCAGTACAAAAGCAACACGCGTATTAAAATGCGTGACTTCTGCGAAGCAAACCACATTTCAACCGGTGCATTCCAGAAGTGGATTAAGCAGTATGATGAGGGCGGCTTGGAAGGTTTGGCTCGTGCAGATAGCGAGATCAAAGATGTCCTCCCGGAGGGAATTGACCGAACGGAGGAATCCTACAAGCGTGAGATACTCAAGCTGCGAATTGAGAATGAACGGCTTAAAAAAAACTATGTCGTGCAGACGACGGATACTGGGGAACAGGAGTTCATTCGTTTAAGGCCGAAGAATTCGAAATCGTAGAACTGCTGTCCAGAGACTATGAGGTTCAGGAACTGTGCTCTCTCATGGGCGTCAGTCGGTCCGGCTATTACAAGTGGAGGAAACGGGACAAGAGTACGCGGGATCTGAGGCGTGAAGAAGTTATCGCGTTAGTCTCCGAAGTCCATAAGGCCCATCCATCCCACGGCTACCGTTGGGTAGCGGCTTTTATACGAGTCAATTATCAGCAGGATATAAGCGATAACTATGTGTACAAGGCCTTTCGTTTTCTGGGAATAAAGGCAAAAACCAAGCATCAAGTACATTATCGCCCCAGAAAGATACGAGATCTGTACCCAAATCTTATCTTCACAACTTGGGATACCGTAGATCGACCTCGCCAGGTCATTGTGTCAGATATGACGGTATTGAAGCCGTGGATATTTTATCTTGAGCTGACACTCTACTTTGATGTGTTTACGAAACAGATACTCACATGGAAACTATCTGAACGCCGTGGCGGGCGGGAGCAGTATCTGGACGGTCTTGCGGATGTCGTTGAGCTGCTGCGTGGGAAGAAAGAACCAACCATTATCCATACCGACCAAGGCTCTGTGTATTCCTCAAAAGCGTACAACGAACTGATTCAGGACTGCAACGTTGTCCGCTCCATGTCGCGGGCAGGTAAACCAACGGACAATCCCGTCAATGAGGCTCTAAACGGTTGGATAAAAGAAGAACTATTCATCGATTTTCGATTAGAAGAATGCCGTACGAGAGATGCCGTGAAAGATGTCCTATGCCGCTATGTTGCCTTTTATAACCGGCAGCGTCCCTGCTTTGCAATCGGCTATGACACACCGGACAACTACTGCAAGCGTTTCTATCGAGGTGAGCTTGAAAAGAAAGATACCTTTTCAAAGCGCATCCTGACCGAAGAACCCAAATTCGTGCAAAAGCGGAAAGATACAGAAAAATAACTCTGTGCCGTGTCTACTTTTGATTTTGTCTCTCTACTCTATCCAAAACTGCTATCCCTTGCAAACAGGGACATTACAAGGCTTCGAATCATCGTGTCCACTTTTGAAAAAGGATTTCGGCAAAAATTATTGTCCGTGTCCACTTTTGAAAAAACAACTTCTGCAAAAATATTCCTCATGTCTACTTTTGAAAAAGCAAATCAAAAATAAATATTTTTCGTGTCTACTTTTCTTGACTACTACAAAGTAAGAGCGTTTTTGCTAAGTTCGCTGTAAAAAACGGATTTATTACTCAAATAATCGTTGTATTTTTTGGCATATTGTGATATACTAATACTGATTTATAATATGGAGGTGCAGTATGTACCGAATTGCGATTGAAAAATTATGGCAATACCGCACAGAAAAGTAGGCGCGATACTGCCAGAAGTGATATAATAAGAC
>ERZ1673742.3171-NODE-3171-length-11124-cov-6.111754_pt1 | contig 11124 bp, 15 predicted proteins | sample MGYA00580208_ERZ1673742 | MGnify/ENA primary metagenome ERZ1673742 (study PRJEB41218, sample SAMN15661774) | gut metagenome | host: Homo sapiens | place: Canada: London | collected 2015-08-20/2019-03-30 | study: EMG produced TPA metagenomics assembly of...
CGGCCCTATCTTTTCTCTCGCAAGAGAAAAGATAGGGGAGAAAAGAGTGCTTGGACGCGTTTGGGGCGTGCTGCGGGTACAATTCAGGCGAGAATCGATTTTTCAGTCGTTACGAACACACATAGTCGCCCCGCAGGCGCTATGATACGCGCCGCCTGTTACGGAATTCCAAATTTGTGAGTAGTTGCCTTTGAATGGCTGCAGTAAATTGACCTTGCGTTCAAAATTTGGGGGGGCAGTACGGATTCGCCGGAGTCCCCCATAGCCTCCCCTTGCCACGCCCTGCGCGGCAAGGGGAGGTGGCATTTGCGTCAGCAAATGACGGAGGGGATAAGCGGCAAATTTCAGGGTGCTCCTGAATTTGCGACGTTTGCATCCCCTCAGGCCCTTCGGGCCAACTCCACCTTTATTCAAAGGGGAGCCTTTGATGCGTCAGAAATTTTGAACGCTCTCACATATTGCAGGAAAAATCCGGGAAAACAGAGGCGGTTTTCTGGTCGGGTCAAGGAGGTTCGGAGGGAAAATGAAATCCCTCCGGGCTCGCGGCAACTGACTGCGGCGGCCGGGAATCCCGGCCGCCGCGATTTTTGTATTTGCTGTTTAGATCAGATTGCAATCGATCTGCGCATTTTTTGCAAGAAGTTTTGCATATTCTGCCATGCGCGTCTGCGCGCTGCGCAGTGCGTCTGGCTCCTGCCCGGAGACGCCGAAGACGGGATAGAACACATGACGGCTTTCCTCCCGGGCGCAGGTTCTTGCGTCCGCACCAGCGATCATGCTGAAAATGATGCCGCCCGCGTCCCGTCCAGTGACGTCGCCGGGGTAGGTGTGGACTTCGTCGCCGCGCAGGCCTTCAAACGGTTCCTTGGCTTCTGCCTGATACAACTCGACCGGCCCCATCAGGCGGTCAATGTCGTGCGTGCCGCAGAGTACATGCGTTTCCAGTTCGACCAGAAACGGCACGGCGGTCACGGCGTTCCAGCGCGGGAACTCCCTGCCCTTGAGCAGCACGGACTCGAACTGCATCATGACAGGGTACGTCTTCTTGAATTTCCGGAAATAGCGGAAATACGGGTTCTGCCCGAACACGTCCGCGCGGACGTACTCCCGGTATTGCTCCCGCAGCGCGGCGACGTGCTGCTCTACCATATCGTAGAAGCCTGTCTCATCCCACTGCGCCTTGTCCGGGTACTGTACCTCGACCCATGCAAACGGGACGCCTGCGCTCTGCATACCATTCTCTTTTGTGATCTGTACCATGTCTGATGCCTCCCGATCCTGTTTTTCTATTCTATACTGTATAGCATCGGGAACCGGCACTGTCAAGCGTTATTCGGCAAGCTTCCTGCCCAGCGCACGGCAGGCAGCGAGCGCCTCATCATCCGGCGCTTCGCAGCAGATGACGCTGTCCGCCACGCGGTTGATCCCGGCTGTGCCGCAGTCTTCTTCCCACGTGCGCATCCATTCGCCATCGCCCCAGCCGTAAGAGCCGAACAGGCCGACGGGCTTGCCCGCGAGCGCCGACTTCACCGCATCGAACATCGGTGCAAATTCCGTTTCTTCCAGTTCCTCAGCGCCCATCGCCGGGCAGCCGAGTGCGGCGGCGTCCAGTTCCTTCACTGCATCCGCGCCGACGTCCGCAGGCGTCCAGACGGCGCACTCCGCGCCGGCCTCGCGCATGCCCTCCGCGACGGCGTTGGCCATGGCCTCGGTGTTGCCGGTGCCGCTCCAATAAATAACTGCTGTTTTTTTCATGTTCAGGACTTCCTTTCTATTCTGTCTGCAACCGCCAGCCGGTCCAGCTTTACGCCGGAGCGCCAACGTTCACAGTAGGTTTGCGTACATTTTTTATAACGGTCAAAGGTCTGCTGCGCTTGCTGTTCGTCGCCGTAGACCTTCCACACGCCCGTGCATTTGGCGTTTGCCGCGCGATTTTCAATGAACCCCTTCACGTCCTCCGGCGGGTAGCTGAGAAACAGGCCGACCTCGTGCGGGAATTCAGCCGATCCGCGCATGCGGCGCACCAGCTGCGCGACGCATCTGCCGCAGCTGCCGCAGGGATAGCCTGCGTCTGCCAGCAGCGCTTCCGCTGTCTGCCCGCGCAGATCGCGGCGCAGTGCCGCCGGACGGTAGAGGTACAAAAGCGCCTTTCCCTCGGTGAACCGCAGCGGCAGCAGGCACAGCCCGCGGGAAAGATAGCGCCGGTTGAACGCGCGGATCTCCTCCAGCAGCGTTTCCTTTTCCATGCACGGACATGGAAACAGGCTTCCGGTCTTGATTCCGGCCAGCGTTGGCGCAGCCTGCCGCACGACCATCTCCTCCGACATCAGCAGGCCCCCTGCACTGCGTATTTGTCCAGAATGCCGCGCAGCGCGGACAAAGAACTGGTGTGACAGCGCTCAATAATCGTCCCGCGGCCCTTGAGTTCGCTCAGTGCGCCCTGCACCATCTTGTGGGACATGGTATTGGTGAAAAAGATCGTCAGATCCGGGCTGCCCAGCTTGTTCCGCAGGCCGCCGGCGGGTTTGGTGAAGATCTTCGACTGACATTGGTAGCTTTCGCAAAGCTCCCGGTAGCGGCGCTCCATACATTCGTTGCCGCCTAGAATTACAACGCTCATAGGCTCGTCCTTTCGGTTTGAAATTAGTTAGACACCTCTAACTGCTGGATACAGTACACCCTGCATCTCGTCCGCGCTGCCAGCTGCAGCAGAACAGGCGATTCCATTCATTTTGGTTAGAGAACCTTAACTTCTTGCGCAGATCATACCATACTTTTCCCCGATACGCAAGAAAAAATTACGCGGAACACAAAAAATCTGCCCGGAAGCGCGTCGGCGCTTCCGGGCATGGGCTGGCAGGGGAACGAGATATCTGTTTCACGCTGCAGTTTTTCAGGTTTGTTTGTAGGGGCCGATGCTTGCATCGGCCCACTGGGAAGTTGCGAATTCGCTGTAGATTACCGTAAAAACGGCTTGTACTGCCGGGCCGATGCGACGCCCGCAGACTGGTTTCGAGGCGCAACCGCGCATCGCGCGGCTCTTAGCGCCGAAGATGGGCATCGGCCCCTACAGGAAGTGGCTGTATCACGTCGCTCAGATCACCTGTCCGTTTTTTAACTGCAGTTGGAGTTTGTCGGCAATGAGCGCAATAAACTCGGAATTTGTCGGCTTGCCCTTCGTATTCGACACGGTATAGCCGAAGAAGCGCTGGAGCGTTTCGAGATCGCCTCTGTCCCATGCAACCTCGATGGCGTGGCGAATGGCCCGCTCGACGCGCGACGGCGTGGTTGCAAACGTCTTGGCAACCTGCGGATATAGAACTTTCGTGATGGCGTTGATGACGTCCATGTCCTGTACGGCGATCATGATCGCCTCGCGCAGATACTGATAGCCCTTGATGTGCGCCGGAACGCCAATCTCGTGGATGATGGACGTGACCATCGCCTCGATGTTGACCTCCTGCCGCCGCTGGGCATTCTGGCGGAGTTGGCTGTCGATTGCAGTCATCTCGTGAATGCGCTCGGCCACGGCGTCGAGTTCACACGGCTTTGTCATGAAGTACTGCACGCCGAGGCTCGCCGCCATGTTGGCGACATATTCCGTCATAAAGCCCGTCAGCACCAGCGCTGCCGGCGGCTTGTCCATCTCACGCGCCCGTTTCAGGACCGCGATGCCGTCCAGCTTCGACAGCATCAGATCCAGTACCAGGATATCCGGCTTCGTCACGCGCATAAGCTCTGCCGCGCGCTGCCCGTCGGCTGCCGTACCGACGATCTCATAGCCGGGAACCTGTTCCAGACGGCGTTTGACGTGATCGCAAAACTCCTCATTTCCATCTGCGATCAGAATTTTGACACGGTTTTCCATTCTTGACCTCTCCTCATAATATGGTTTGTGTCAGACACTGACTTTTTTATCGCTGCGACATCATGAATATAACACAATTTGGTAAAATTTTCAATTTATTTTATTCAGTCTGTGCCAGAAACTTCTCGATATCCTTCGACATAATATTTTAAGAGTAAAGAAATCGTTAAAAATAAGAAATAATCAGCAAAATGAAAATAAATTTCAATATCTTTTTTGGTTTCTGTTTCCATTGCGATTATATGTCCGCTTTCTTGCCGCGTCAAGAGTCTCCTGCATTTTTCTACATTTTTATAAAATTCCCAGAAAAAATTTTGGGTAATTTGAATAAAACCCCAGATCCCGCACGGTCGCGGGGTCTGGGGTTTTCGGTTTTTCCGGTTCAGTGACCGGTTGATTTAATCGATAAGCGCGATCAGCGGTTCCCTCAGGCGTCTTGCGGCAGAAGCTTTCCATCCGCCATGAACGTCACGACGCGCATGGGAATGGACTTCCTGCTTGCCTCGACAGCCTGTCGCGCAGCATATTCCAGCCCGCCGCAGCACGGCACCTCCATGCGCGCAAGTGTGATACTGCGCACATTGTTTTCCATCAGAATCGCCGTCAGCTTTTCCACGTAGTCCGCGCGGTCAAGCTTCGGACAGCCGATGAGCGTGACATGGCCGCGGATAAAGTCCGCGTGGAAGCTGCCGCAGGCGTATGCCGTGCAGTCGGCGGCGATCAGCAGGTCGCAGCCATCAAAATATGGCGCGCGCACCGGCACCAGCTGCAGCTGCACCGGCCAGTTTTGCAGACGTCCCGGCTGCGCAGGTGCATCCTGTCCGGCCTCTTCCTGCGCAAGCGTCCGCACCTGTGTACCTGCACAGCCGCAGGCCAGCCTGTCCGGCGCTTTTGCGCCCGGCTTTTTCGCTGCCTGCACATTCCTGACTGCTTCCTCCGTCAGCCGATCCAGCTTTGCTTTTTTGACGGCGGCTTCATCATATGCCGCCGCCTCGCGCTCGATAAAGTGAATGGCATCCACCGGACAGGCCGGCAGGCAGTTGCCGAGTCCGTCGCAGTAATCATCCCGAATCAGCTTTGCCTTCCCGTCTATGATGGCGATCGCGCCCTCGTGGCATGCCTGCGCGCACAGGCCGCAGCCCGTGCAGGCCGCCTCGTCAATTTCAATGATCGTCCGTTTCATATCTGTCCCTCCTGCTGCTTTTTTGCCTCCAGTCTCGCGCGCCGCTCGGCGTCAGCCTTTTCCTGATTGCGCCGCGCGATAATCATCAGCTTTTCATACGTTTCCTCACCTACGCACTGCTTCGCGTATTTGCACCACTGCACGCAGCTGAGTTTGTCGTTATACACGACAAAGCCGCATTTGTCACAGGCAACCTCCGTGTCTGTGGAAAAGATCTCAATGGGGTTGCCGCAGTTCGGGCAAATCCGATCCTCGATGGTCGGCGTTCTCGGTTTACCCTGGCAGCCGTCCATAATCATGTTCATCGCCTCCCTTTTAAGCAACCGCAGACGATTGCATCATCGGTTACTTGACTTTCTGCGCATAGTATAGGATACTGAAGAAAAAATGTATGTTGTTTTTCCAACGAAGGGGTATCAAATCATGGATGATCTGACGATATTGACCGAATGCGCGCTGTTTCATGGACTGCGCGAGGCGCAGATCCGGGAAATGCTGCCGTGTCTGTCCGCGCGGCAATCACGCTTCCGGCGCGGACAGTTTCTGCTGCGTGCGGGAGACAGAGTTGCGTTTGCCGGGATTCTTCTGTCCGGCGAGGCAGAGGTCTTGCAGGAGGATTTCTGGGGCAACCGCAATCTGCTTGCCGCCATCGGACCGGGAGATCTGTTTGCCGAGGCGTTCGCCTGCGCGCACGCTGTTTCGCCGGTGAGTGTTCTGTGCAAGACGGACGGAAGCGTCCTGTATCTGAATGTGCGCGCCGTTTTTTCCCCCCTGTGAAAAGGCCTGCGCGCAGCACAAGGCGCTTTCACAGAACCTTATTCGAGTGCTGGCGGAGAAAAACATGCAGCTGAACGAAAAGGCGGGCTTTCTCTCACAACGCACGACGCGCGAAAAGCTGCTGGCTTATCTGTCCGCACAGGCGCGTCGGGCGGGCAGTGCCAGCTTCCGTATTCCCTTCGACCGGCAGCAGTTGGCTGATTTTCTGTCTGTCAATCGCAGCGCCATGTCCGCCGAACTTTCGCGCATGCAGCGCGAGGGCCTGCTCTGCGCCGACCGCAGCAGCTTCACACTCTGCCAGCCGGAATAACAAGATTCCGCATGCGCTTGGAACCTCTTGCAACAGAAACGCGGCGGCCGGGATTCTGGCCGCCGCACTTGATTTGTTTTCAGGATGCGCCGCAGGTCTTTTTGAACGGCTGGACTCTGGACGCGCCGGAGAAATCGCCGTAGACCATTGCGCCGGTCGGGCAGACGCTGGCGCACGCGCCGCAGGCGGTGCACTTGTTCCAGTCGATGCGGGCGAGGAAATTATCGACGGTGATCGCGCCCTGCGGACAGGTCTTTTCGCACTTATGGCAGCCGATGCAGCCGGAGGAGCAGACCTTTTTGGTGTACGGGCCGTTGTGATAACTCGAGCAGAGCACCTCCGTGCGGATGATATCCGGCACGATCTCGATGATCTTCTGCGGACACGTCTGCGCGCAGATGCCGCAGCCGATGCACGCCGTGTGGTTGACACAGGCGATGCCGTCCTGCATGGAGATTGCCCCCTGTGGGCAGGCCTTGACGCAGTCACCGAAGCCCATGCAGCCGAAGATGCAGCTGCCATTGCCGCCGTAGAACAGCTTTGCCGCCGCGCAGGAGGGGATGCCCCTATAATCAGCCTTGACGCTTGTAGCCTCGCACGTTCCCGCGCACTGCACAACGGCGATCTTTTCCACAACGTCCTCAGCCGCCACGCCGAGAAGCGCTGCAATCTGCGCCGCAACTGCGTCTGCGCCGGGAACGCAGAGATTTGTCTTCGTACCCGGCTCCAGCAGCGCCTTTGCATAGCCGTCGCAGCCGGTGTAGCCGCATGCGCCGCAGTTTGCGCCGGGCAGGCATTCACGAATTTCGGTAAAGCGCGTATCCTCCTTGACCGCCATGACGCTCGACGCCACGGCGAGACCCACCGCGCAGATAAGGCCGATCACAGTCACGGCCAGGATCGGGATCAGAATTTCCATCATAGCCGCGCCCTCCTTAGCCGAACAGCCGGTCGATGATACCGGTCAGTCCGAAAAATGACAGCGATACGATCGCCGCCGAGACGAGCGTGATGGGGAGCCCCTCAAAACTCTTGGGAGGCTCCGCCTCGGCAACGCGCGAGCGGACGCCGGAGAACAGCACCATCGCCAGGAAGAAGCCGAGGCCGCAGCCAAGCGCGGTCAGAAGCGCCTCGCCGTAGTTCATGCCGTCGGAAATGACGTTCATCGTCACGCCCAGAACGCCGCAGTTCGTCGTAATGAGCGGCAGATAGACGCCGAGGGATTTATGCAGCGCGGGCACATAGCGCTTGAGGACGATCTCGACCAGCTGGACGAGGGCCGCAATGACCAGAATGAAGACGACGGTTTCCATATAGGTAAAATCGACCTTGCCCGCGAGCAGAAAGTGGTAGATCGGCCAGGTGACGGCAGTTGCCAGCACCTCGACGAAAATCACGGCCAACGACATGCCGGTCGCCTGGTCGAGTTTCTTGGATACGCCCAAAAACGGGCAGATGCCGAGGAATTTGACGAGCACATAGTTGTTCGTGATCGCGGCGGTCAGAATGACGAGGATCATGGTCTTCATTTTGCAGCCGCCTCCTTTCCTTCGCAGGCACCCTTGCCGCAGCCCGGGCAGTCAGCACAGCCGAATTCCTTCTTCTTGATGGCCTTGCCCTTGGAGATCTGATTGATGAGCGCAATCATGCAGCCGAACACGAAGAAGCCGCCGGGGGCCATGGTCAGAATGCCGATGGGGTTTTCGTGGAACCACGGAACGGGCAGACCGCAGAACGTGCCGCAGCCGAGCGTTTCGCGGATGGTTGCCATGGCGCAGATGGCAAGCGTGAAGCCGAGGCCCATGCCCGCGCCGTCAATGGCGGAATCCACAACGCCGTGCTTGCTGGCATACATCTCGGCCCGGCCGAGGATGATGCAGTTGACGACGATTAGGGACAAATAAACGCCCAGAGACTGATACAGACTGAAAGCATACGCCTCCATGACCAGTTCCACGACCGTGACAAAGCCCGCGATCACGACAATATAGCACGGGATGCGCACCGGGTCGGGAACGATTTTGCGGATGGCGGAAATGGCCATGTTGGACAGGATCAGAACGGCGGTCGCTGCAATGCCCATGCCGAAGGCCGCAATGACCGACGTGGAGATTGCCAGCGTTGGACAGGTACCGAGGACAAGAACCAGCACCGGGTTTTCTTTGATAAGGCCCTTCAGGAAATTCTGTAATTTGCTCATTTCTGCGCCCCCTTTACAATCGCATACGCTTCAAACGCAGTTTCCACGCAGCCGCGATAGGCATTCGATGTGATGGTTGCGTGGGAGATGGCGCTCACGCCGGAAAGCGAGGCGTCCTGCCCGGTATACTGCCCGGTGTAACGCTCGCTTGCCGTCTGGCCACCGAGCGTCGTTGTTTCGGACGATACATCCATTGTGCGGCAAGTACGGATCAAACCGTCGGTGCCAATCACGCATAGGACCTGAATCGTGCCGCCGAAGCCCTTGCCCTCGACGGTAAAGAGATAACTCATGGGGCTTCCGGACGCATCCAGCGCGGTGTAGGCGCTGACGACCTCCTCCGGAAGAACTGCTTCGACCGGCGCAAAGGAGGCCGCGTCCGGCACGGCGTCAAGCCGCGCCTGCTCGGCTCTGGCCTCTGCGTTCGCCTTGGAGACGGGGGCGGTAAAGTGGTTCACGACAGCCAGCGCCGCGGACGTAAGCAGGCAGATCACGACCAGAACGACGATGGATTTTCGGATCTCTTTCGTGTTTTTCATGCCTTCGCACCTCCCAGCGGCTTGCTCTGCGTCCATCTGGACAGATACGGCGTGAGAATGTTCATAAAGAGGATGGCGAACGACACGCCCTCGGCGTAGCTTCCGTAGAAGCGGATCAGGCAGGTCAGAAGTCCTGCGCCGATGCCGAACAGCGCCCGGCCCCAATAGGTCTGCGGGGCGGTCACATAGTCGGTTGCCATGAAGAACGCACCCAGAAGCAGACCGCCCGAGAGCACCTGCCGCAGCGCATCCTGCCCCAGAACAAGGGACAGCACAAAAACAGTTCCTACAAAGCACACCGGCGTCTGCCAGGTAATGACGCCGCGGACGAGCAGATATGCTCCGCCGAGCAGCAGCGCCAGCGCGCACGTCTCGCCGATGCAGCCGCCGTGATTGCCGAGCAGGAGCGTCAGAAGTTCCGGCTTCTGCCCTGCGGCCAGCAGCGCCAGCGGCGTGGCTGACGAAACGGCGTCCGGGAAGACCCATGCCGTCATGGTCTTGGAGAACGAGAGGAACAGGACGATACGGCCTACCAATGCCGGGTTTGCAAAATTCTTGCCGATGCCGCCGAACAGCTGCTTGACGGCGACGATGGCCACCAGACAGCCGAACACGGCCTGCCACAGCGGGATGGACACCGGCAGGTTATACGCCAGAATGACGCCCGTTACCACGGCGGACAGATCGCCGATGGTGGACGGCTTATGGCAGAGTTTTTCAAAGCCCCACTCGAAAAATACGCAGGCTGCGGCGCACACCGCCGTCACCAGCAGCGCCCGCCAGCCGAAAATCACGATGGCTGCAATGAGCGCCGGACAAAGGGCGATGAGCACATCGCCCATGATCTTCCGGGTCGTCGCGCCGGAATCGATATGCGGGGAAGCGGAGATCACAAGCTTCATTTGACGGCCTCCTTTTTTGCATCCAGCTTTTCGCTCTGTGCCTTGCGCCAGGCGGCAAGCTTCGCCTTTGCAAGCTTATTGGTCTGTACGAGCGGCCGGTGCGCCGGGCAGCCGAACGAGCAGCAGCCGCATTCCATGCAGAGATTGACCTTCAGTTCCGCCAGACGCTCCATATTGCCTGCCTCATAGGCTGCAACAATATGCGACGGCATGAGGCGCAGCGGACAGTGGCGGATGCACCGGCCGCAGCGGATGCAGGCCGAAGGCTCCGGCAAAACGGCGTCCGCCTCCGACATGGCGAGAACCGCGTTGGTGTTTTTCAGAACCGGCTGTTCGAGATCCGGCACGGCGATGCCCATCATCGGGCCGCCGTAAAGCACCTTCTTCGGCTCTGTGCAGAAGCCGCCTGCCTGTTCAAACACATCCGCAAGCTTCATGCCGATGGGGACGATCACGTTCTTGGGCTTTGCGACGGCGGAACCGTCAACCGTGATGCACTTTTCAACCAGCGGCATGCCGGTCCTGCAGTAGCGGGCAATATTGGCAAGCGTTGTGCAGTTAAGCACGATTGCGCCCACATCCAGCGGAAGCTTTCCCTCTGGGACGATCTCACCGATGGTATTATAGATCAGTACCTTTTCGCCGCCCTGCGGGTACAGAGATTTCAGCGCGCAGACCTCCATGCCGTCCTCGTCCTTCGTGAGCTTCCGGTACAGCTGAATGCAGCGGGGCTTGTTGTCCTCAATGGCGAAGATCACACGGCGTACCTGTAAAAAGTGCTGTACGAGACGCGCGCCCTCCATCAGTTCGTCCGACCGGTCGAGCATCGTGCGCGTGTCCGAGGTGATATACGGCTCACACTCCGCGCCGTTGATGATGACCGCCCGTACCTGCTCGAGATTCTTGACCGTCAGCTTCACGACCGTCGGGAAGCCCGCGCCGCCAAGGCCGACCATGCCGCTTGCGCGCACAGCGTCCAGAAAATCCTGCATGGTGTCAAGCTTGGGCGGCTTTAAGTCCGGGTCAGGCTCCTGCTTGCCGTCGGCGGCAATGATGACAGTCTGCATGAGCCGCCCGCCGGACCCGACCTGCTGGCCGATCTTTTTGACCGTTCCTGAGACGCTTGCATAGACAGGCGCGGAGACAAATCCGCCCGCCTTTCCGATCAGCTGCCCGACCCGGACGTTCTCGCCGGGCTTTACAACCGGGATGGCGGGCGCACCGATGTGCATGGACATCGGAATCTCGACCGTCTCCGGGATGGGCAGGCGCAGCGCGGCCAGTTCCGCTGTGTTTTTGCGGTTCGGCACGTGTACGCCGTGGATGTGTAGTCTCATCCGTTTGC
>ERZ1673742.3176-NODE-3176-length-11110-cov-5.578833_pt1 | contig 11110 bp, 8 predicted proteins | sample MGYA00580208_ERZ1673742 | MGnify/ENA primary metagenome ERZ1673742 (study PRJEB41218, sample SAMN15661774) | gut metagenome | host: Homo sapiens | place: Canada: London | collected 2015-08-20/2019-03-30 | study: EMG produced TPA metagenomics assembly of...
GGGAGATTTCCTGAAACTTTTGATCGCGCCGACATCGGAGAGGCAGGAGATTTTTCGCCGTTTATTTCAGACGGAGCGTTATTTGAATCTGCAAAAGAAACTTTCGGGCGAAGCAAAGCAGTTGTACGGAAACTGCCAGGACCTTAGAAAGAGCATGGAGCAGTATATTCAGGGGATTTTATGTGAGGAAGAAAATGTATTATTTTTGGAAGTGGAAAAAGCAAAAAAGAAGGAACTTCCAATCGGAAAAGTATTGGAAATACTGAGCGAATTAGAACAGGAAGATGTCGAAAAAGCTCGAAAAATAAGAGAAAACGAGACGAAAATAGACGAAGAATTAGAAAAAGTAAATGCAAAGATCGGGCAGGCAGAGCAGATAGAAAAAATGCAAAAAGAATTGCAGGAAGCCGGAGAGCAGATTCAGACTCTGCGTGAAGAAAGAGAACTTGCAAAACAGCAGCGGGAGCAGGCGAAAAAAGAGCAGGAAGGGACAGAAGAACTTCTGCGTCAGGCGACGGAGATTCATCTGGAACTTCCAAAGTACGAAAAAGTGGAAGAACTGGAGAAGATAATTCAGAAGGCAGGGCATTCTGCCGAGCAGATTAAAACCCAATTATTGGAAAAGGACAAAGGCATAAAAGACCTTGAAATAGAACTGGAAAAATACAGACAAGAGTTGCAGATGCTCGCAGATACCGGGGAGTTGCAGGAGAAATTACGACATGAAATAGAGCGGTTAAGCGAAAAAATACAGAAGATCAAACAGATCAAAGCAAAACAGAAAGATCTGACGGAACGGCAAAGCGAAGCAAGGGAAGCGCAGAAACAATACCTTGCGGCAGACGAAGCCTATAAGAAGGAAAAACAGGTATATGAACGGATGGATCAGGCCTATCGTGACGGACAGGCGGGGTTATTGGCAAGCCGGCTTGCGGAAGATATGCCATGTCCGGTCTGCGGTTCATTGAGCCATCCGAAAGTGGCAGAACTTTCCAGTGAAGTGCCACATGAGGAGGAACTCAAAAAGGCGAAAATGTCGTGCGAGCGAGCTTATGAAAATGTGAATGAGAAGGCAAAACAGGCAAACATTTATCATACCAAAGCAACAGAGGCAGCGAGCCATCTGGAGGAGGAACTTTCGCAGTTATTTGGTAAAGTGACGGACGCGGACGAGCAGATCACGGCATTGGAAAAAGAGACAAAAGAGAAGCATTTGAAAAGACAGAACGAATTGGCAGAAGAAGAGAAGAGGATACAGAGAAAAGTTTGGTTAGAGAAAAAAATTCCGGAAAGTGAAACTGCTTATGAGAAAGAAAAACAAAGCAGGGAAGAACTTGTGGCATCTCAGATCAAGGCGACGGAAACATTTGAAAATGCGAAGAAACAAAAGCAGGAAATAGTGGCAGATCTGCGTTTTTCCGGCTACCGGGAGGCAGCGAAGAAAGAGCAGGAAATCCGAATTTCAGTCAAGAAAAAACAGGAAAAATTTGACAGCGCCGACAAGAGATATCAGCAAAAAAGTCAGGCGGTTTCTGCGATGCAGGGAACGATCGAGGGACTTCAAAAAGCGATTGAAACGGCGGAAACCATAGATCTTCCGGAACTTTTGGAACGCCAGAAGGTTTTGATGGGGGAGCGGACGATGTTTGACGAAAAAATGAAAGAAATGCATACGCGCCGGAAAACGAACGCGGGCATTCAGGAAAATATAAGTAAAAATGCAGGTGAACTTTTGGCGCAGGAGAAAAAATATGCGTGGGTCAATGCACTTTCTGCGACGGCAAACGGAACATTGACGGCGAAAGATAAAATCAGTCTCGAAACTTATGTGCAGATGACGTATTTTGACCGTATCATTTACCGCGCGAATCTACGGTTTATGAAAATGTCCGATGGACAGTATGAGTTAGAGCGCGTGCGGGAAGCGGAGAATAAACGGAGCCAGAGCGGATTGGAATTGTGTGTTATCGATCATTATAATGGCACGCGGCGAAGTGTCAAGTCGCTTTCCGGCGGGGAGTCGTTTATGGCATCGCTGTCATTGGCGCTGGGGCTCTCCGATGAGGTACAGGAGTCGGCAGGCGGAATCCAGATTGACACGATGTTTGTCGATGAAGGATTTGGCTCGCTCGATACTGAAAAAACACTTCCACTGGCATACAAGGCGCTGGTCGGAATTACCGAAGGACATAAGCTGGTCGGTATCATATCGCATGTGTCGGAATTGAAGGAAAAAATCGACAAACAGATTGTCGTAACGAAAGATACGACGGGACGCAGCGACGTTTGTATCCGGGTATGACAAAATAGTTACATCACATTTAATAGATAAGAAAGACTCATCAAAAGTACCAGAAATACGAGGCTGCTTATCGTGAAATACAAAAGATAAGCACCTTTTTTTTCAGGCATTTCTTTGGCTAAAAATTTGAATGAAATCAGGCTTGCCATGGAGGCAATCAGCGTGCCTAGTCCACCAAGATTTACTCCGATGATCAAGTCGGCATATTGACGGGTGAATCCTGACAAAAGAATTGCAGCGGGAACATTACTCATAAACTGGCTGGCAAGGATTGCAGTAAGCGTTTCATGTCCATTGATAATATTAGCAATGGTATCATGAAAAAACGGAATTCGCCCAATATTTCCGATAAAGATAAAAAGGGCGGTAAATGTGAAAAGAAGAGAATAATCAATTTTCTTAAAAGTTTTCCGACTGTAGCCAATCATGCTGATAAGGACAATATTTAAAGTGATTTTCCACGGTATCACATGAAGAACAGTAAGCAGGCAGGTCAGAAAAAGGAGAGAAAAGCCGAGAACGGAAAGCGGACTTTGAATGGATGCCTTTTTTTCAAAATTTACCTGAATAGCAGTCGATTCCCGGCGGCATATAATAAGAATCCATGCACAGAGAAGGAGAAGAGAAACGAAAGTAAAAGGCAGCATAAGCAGAAGAAAAGAGCCGATATCGCTGCCGGATTTTTCATAAAGATATAGATTTTGTGGATTGCCGAGCGGAGTCAGCATACTTCCCAGATTGGCGGCAATCGTCTGAAGCACGATGGTGGGAATTAACCATTTTTTTAATTTTGCATCAAGCATGTGGAATACAATAATTGTCAACGGCACAAATGTGATCAGTGCGACGTCGTTGGTAATGAACATACTGCAAAAGAAGCACAAGAGAACTAAGACAGATAAAATCTGTCGTATATTTTTTACGTGGCAGAGGATAGACTGTGCGATTACAGCAAACAGACCATTTTCCTGAAAACCTGCCATAACGGCCATGAGGCAGAATAAAATTGCCAATGTTCGAAAATCGATATAATCCAAATAAGCGGCATCCGGCGGTACCAGAAAGAGCGAAATGAGCGCAAGGAGAGAAAAAATACAAAGAACGGTTTCTGTTTTTACAAATTTTTTTATCTGATGCATCGGATGAGGTTCCTTTCTTAAATCATAATGTACCATTATTATAAACGAAGAATTCGTGGAAATCAAATAAATTTACATATTATTGTAACTATTCAGCCTCCCCTCCCACACATTCGCATTTCGAACACTTCGTGTTCTTTTCTCGCCTTTAGCAAGGCTAAAAATGCTCATATGTGGAGGGGAGCCCTATTCGGATCTAAATGTATGGAAATCAAAGTCTCTTACGTGCAAGCACGACGATTCATTGATTTCCATACATTAATCCTGAATAGTTACACATTATTTATAATTGCGTTAGGAATGTACTTGTGGTATAATGAAATTAGGCAAATTATTGTGGATTTCTATATGGGAAACGGAGGAAAAGAATGATACGAAAAATGCTTGCGGTCGTATTGTCCTGTGTGCTGTTTACCGGGTGTGGTGCGGCGCAGAAAATTGACGATTATGCGACCAACGAAGGAGCACAAAAAACGGCACAGACGGCAGAAAAAGAAGAGACAAAAGCAAAGATTAAAATTGGTGTCATTCATTTGGCCGATCCGGCGGAGGGCAGCGGATATACGTATACGCACGATCTTGGAATTCAGGGAATGCAGCAAAATCTGGGACTTTCCGATGATCAGATCATTCGAAAAAATAACGTGTCCGACACCGATGAAAAGGCGACAGAAGAAGCGATTCAAGATTGCGTTGATGAAGGGTGCAAGATCATTTTTGCAACGAGCTGGGGTTACATGAAAAAAGTCGCAGAAATGGCAGAAAAATACCCGGATGTCTATTTTTCACACGGAACCGGCTATATGTCAAATGGTAAAAATTTCAATAACTATTTTGGAAGAATTTACCAGGCACGTTATCTGAGCGGAATTGTCGCAGGGATGAATACAAAGTCCGGGAAGATCGGATATGTTGCGGCGATGGATTCGTCAAATTCCGAAGTGACGGGAGGCGTGGATGCTTTTGCACTTGGGATTTATTCGGTAAATCCGGATGCCAAAGTGTACGTGAAAGTGACGAACAGCTGGTACGATCCGAAAGCGGAAAAAGCCGCGGCGGCAAAACTCTTAGACATGGGATGCGACGTCATTGCACAGCATTGTGACACTTCGTATCCGCAGACGATGGCACAGGAAAAGGGCGTGTATGGTATCGGTTACAACTCGGATATGAGCAAAGAGGCACCGAAAGCATGCCTTTGCAGCGTGATCTGGAACTGGAGTGCGTATTATACGTCGGCAGTGCAGAGCGTGATCGACGGTACTTGGGACGGTTCGAACTATTACGGCGGAATGAACGAAAATCTGGTGGGAATCACAGAACTTTCCGGTTTTTGTAAAGAGGGAACGGCGGAAAAAGTGGAAGAGGCGAAAAAGCAGATTTTATCCGGTGAAAATGGCGTGTTTGACGGCGTGATTGAGACGAATGACGGAAAAACGGTTGGAAAAGAAGGAAAGACATTGGATGATAAGACGATTACCGGCGGGATTAACTGGTACTTTAAAACCGTAGAAGTTGTAAAATAGAACAGGAGGGGAACCAATGAAAATTAAGAAAAAAATACTGTTATTGGCAATCGGACCGGTATTGCTGCTGGGTATCGTGTCTATGGCACTGACCCTTACGATGATGCGCGGTTCGATGCTGGATGAAATTCAGGAAGCGCTGAAAGGAACGGCGGCTGCGACGCTTGCGGCGTATGACCAGAACGCCGGACAGTATGTACAGTCTACAAATGGCTACGTGTGGAAGGGAAATTATAATGTATCGAAATCTGGCAGTTTGGTGGACCGAATCAAGGAAAATACCGGCATGGACGTGACATTTTTCTACGGAAAAACGAGGATCATGACTTCGGCGAAAGATAAAAACGGTGCCCGCGTGCTTCGGTCGGAAGTCGGCGAAGCAATTGTAAAACAGGTGCTGCAGGGAAAGAAAGAATATTTCAGCGATGCAGTATCCATCGAAGGAACATTGAATTATGGTTATTTTATGCCCGTGTATCAGGAAAATTCTGACAGTGACGTCGTAGGAATGGTGTTTGTAGGAACGAACAAACAGCAAAAAGATGCCATCATCAATCAGATGCTCATTACGATCGCGATTGCGGTTGGGTGCATTATGCTTGTATTTATTGGTGTTGCAATGAAACTGGCATCTTCCATGAGTAAGAATATCAATACGAGCGTGCATCTGGTACGGACGATCGCCGAAGGAAATCTGGAAGTCGATGTAAAAGAAAAATTATTGAAGCAAAAAGATGAAATCGGCGACCTTTCGCGGGCGACCGTTGCACTTCGCGATACGATGCAGTCGATCATATTAGAAATCTCTGACAATGCAAAAAGCCTTGTGGCAGCCTCGCAGGTATTGGAAAAGGCAGCAGAAGATACCGGTTATACGATGGATAACGTTCGGGAAGCGGTTCATAGCGTCGTTCACAATTCGGAAGAACAGGCGGAAAATTCAAGAGATACCTCCCTTCATATGAAGCTGATGGGGGATACGATCACGAAGACTTCTATCGAAGTAGAATCTCTTAATGAGACAGCGGCTTTGATGCAGGAGTCCAGTGAAAAAGCGGCAGAGACAATTGCCAATCTGTGCAGCATCAATGAGCAGGTCGAAGCGATGATACAAAATGTGCAGGAGCAGACGAATCAGACGAATATGTCGGTGCAGAAAATTCAGGAAGCGACGGCATTTATCGCATCTGTGGCAGAAGAAACCAATCTTCTCAGTCTCAATGCTTCGATTGAAGCGGCGAGAGCCGGTGAGAGCGGTCGTGGATTTGCTGTCGTTGCCAATCAGATCAAAACGCTTTCGGAGCAGTCCAATGCTTCCAGTGGTGAGATTGAAAATACGGCAAAACAGTTGTATGAGGATTCGCACCGCGCGGTAGAGAGTATGCAGCAGATGCGCGAGACGATCAACAGCCAGAGTGCCAGCATGGAAGCGACGCAGAGGGTACTGCAAGAAGTAATGGAAGAAATTGGGGATTCCATGCAGCGGATGTCGCAGATGAAGCAGAGTACGGGCGAACTTGAAGAAGTGCGGAATGAAATTTTGGCTTCGATGGATGCTCTCTCCGAATTTGCACAGAACAATCTGGCAAGTACGAAACAAACGTATGAACAGACAAATGAAGTGGCGGATACATTTGAAAAAGTCAATTCCAGTGCGGAAGAACTTCGCTCGATCGCGGCGAAACTGGCAGATAGTATCCGGTATTTTAAGATAGAGAAATGAAGAACAAAACGAATTTCATGACAAAAACCTGGGTGATCGTCGTCGGAGCAATGATCTGCTGTACATTGTGGGGAAGTGCGTTCCCGTGCATCAAGATCGGCTACCGCATGATGGAGATTGCGGCGGCAGATACGGCATCTCAGATATTATACGCAGGATACCGTTTTACATTGGCAGGTGTACTAACGATTGTTTTGGGAAGCATCCTGCAACGGAAAATATTGCTGCCAAAGCGGAGTGCTATCGGAAAAATCGGGCTTTTGAGTCTTCTGCAGACGGTGCTTCAATATTTATTTTTCTATATCGGATTGGCGCACACGACCGGTGTAAAAGCCTCAATCATCGAAGCGGTCAGTACATTTGTGGCGATTCTTGTCGCCGGCTATCTTTTCCACCAGGAAACCGTGACTTCGCGCAAAATGCTCGGTTGCCTGATTGGATTTGCGGGCGTGGTGCTTGTTAATGTCGCCGGCAGCGGAATGGACTTTCATTTTTCACCGGCAGGGGATGGCTGCATTTTGCTGTCAACTGTTGCCTATGCGTTTTCCTCCGTCTGCATGAAGCGGTTTTCGCAAAAAGAAGACCCTGTCATGCTGAGCGGGTATCAGTTTATACTTGGTGGCATTGTTATGATTGCCTGCGGGGCCGCCATGGGAGGGCATTTGAAAGCCTTTACCGCGAGTGCGGCGGCACTGCTCATTTATATGGCAATGATCTCCGCGGTGGCGTATTCTCTCTGGGGCATGCTTCTTAAATACAATCCGGTGTCAAAAGTAACCGTATTTGGTTTTATGAATCCTGTGATCGGCGTGATTTTGTCCGCACTTTTACTGAACGAAACCGAGTCGCTGGGCGTGAGCAGTGTGCTGGCACTTGGACTGGTGTGCGTGGGAATTTATATTGTAAATGCTAAGGACAAGGACTGATTTTTTAAAAACGGGGCAAAATAATATGTTATTACAAAATGTTGATGCGACACATTTTTTTGTTTCCAAAATGTTGATGACACACAATTAAAAGTGTGGTAAAATGTTGATATCGGATTGGTTATAAGAATTGAGGTGCCTTATGCTGAAAAGAAAAATAACAACTTTTATCCATGACTGGATTCATACAAAAGATAAAAAATGTCTTGTCGTACAAGGAGCAAGACAAACTGGAAAAACGTATATCATTGAGCGGTTTGCAGAAGAGAATTATGAGGAAATTGTTGAGATCAATTTTAAGCAGATGCCTTCGGCAATGGAAATTTTTAGTGGAGATCTTATCGTTGATAATATGGTTATGGCGATGAGATTTCGTTTCCCTGAAAAGAAAATCCTGCCGGGAAAGACGTTGATTTTTTTGGACGAGATTCAGGAATGTCAGGAGGCAATTACGTCACTTAAGTTTTGGGCGATTGATAACAGATATGATGTGATAGCATCCGGGTCTCTTCTGGGGATAGATTATAAGCGGGCATCTTCGTATCCGGTTGGATACGTTGATTATCTGAAAATGTATGGAATTGATTTTGAAGAATTTCTCTGGGGAATGGGAATCACTGAAGATATGGTAGAAAATTTGTGTAGTTATTTATCTTCTAAGACCGTTATTCCTGAGGCGATTCACTCGAGGATGATGAATTATTACAGGCAGTATATTGCAATAGGCGGTATGCCGGAAGCAGTGCAGAAATATATAGATACAAAGGATTTTAGAGAAGTCGATAAGATACAACGAAACCTCCTGCAAGGGTATCAATATGATATAGCGCACTATGCAACAGCTGAAGAGAAGGTAAAAGCAGAGAAATGTTACCTTTCGCTTGCAAAACAGTTGCTGGATAAGGAAAATCACAAATTCCAATATAAGGAAGTGGAGCGCGGTGGCAGAGCGCAAAAATATTTCTCGAGTATTGAATGGCTGCTTCGCGCGGATATGGTGCATTTGTGTAAACGTGTGACAGATGTCAGATTTGATTTGGATGATTATGCGAGAGAAGATTTTTTTAGAGTGTATACGACAGACGTATCACTTTTGATGGCGATGAAAGATTTTTCGTTAAAGCAGAGGATTGTGGAGAATACGTTAGTGGGAAATTCCAAAGGGGGCATATATGAGTGTGCAATTGCAGATGCCCTATACAAAAAGGGTTACCCATTATATTTTTATAAAAACGAGACAACAAAAAAAGAAATCGATATTATGATTCAAAAAGAGGGAAAAGTAGTGCCGATTGAGGTGAAAAGCGGCAATACACGAGCAAATTCGTTAAAAGCACTTATGAAGTCGAAGCGGGATATTCCTTTCGCGTATAAGTTTGCAGATGGTAATATTGGTGTGGACGAAGATGGAATCATTACACTACCGCTGTACATGGCTGCATTTATTTGATTAAATAAAAGGATGTTAACGAAGTTTGATAATGTTATCGGTTCCGATCGTCGAGGCAAGAGCAGTAGCAAGCGTCTGAAACTGACTGACTTCGCCGTCCGCGCCTTCTTCCTTTGCCACCGAAAGTGGGATTCCTTTTGTAATCGTTTTGTACTGGATAAATTTGGTACGAATTGTCAGAAAAATGTGAGTTCCCAACAAAAGAACAATCATAGCCCATCCCCATACGAGGTTGTCAAGAGTGCCTATGCCATTTCCATCTGTATTTGCTGTATTATGTGTCCAACGATGAGCTTGATCGCAACAATTCTTTTTAAGGACACGAAGGATTTTGGAACTTGGATTCAGACATGGGCGATGAATTTCCCAATGGCGATATTGTATCAGATGTTTTATTGTGGACCATTGGTTCGATTCATTTTCCGTATGATATTTGAAAAAAAGGATAAATAGTGAAAAAACAGTGCGTTTTGCTTTTTAAGCTTGAAAAACGACTGTGCGGGTGATTTTGAATATCTTTCTATATTGTTACAGAGGGCACGAGCTTAGTCTCGTGCCTTTCTGTTTACGTACTGGGAACGGTATTTGGAATAAACGATCGTTTGATCGTGGTAAAGCCCATAATAGCCGGAAAGCAGGAAACTCACGCTGATGGCAATCATAAAATATGGAACGGCATCGTAGCCAAATAATTCGAATGCAATAAGGAGTGACGAGATCGGACAGTTGGTCACACCGCAGAACACGGAAACCATCCCGACACCGGCGCACAGCGATGGCGAGATTCCGGCAATCTGACCGAACAGACAGCCAAATGTCGCACCGACGAAAAACGAAGGTACAATTTCACCGCCCTTAAAACCGGCTTCCAGCGTAAGCGCAGTAAATACAATTTTCCAGAAAAAGGCAGTTGGGTGGACGTTTCCCTGAATCGCGCGCGCGATGACCGGCACGCCGGCGCCCATATAATCATCGGTCTGCAGGCACAATGTCAGCAGAATAATGATAACTGCCGAAAATAGGATACGTACATACGGATTTTTCAATTTTGCACGATAGACATCCCCCAGAGAATGCAATATAATACAAAACAGAACACTCAGACCGGCGCACAGCATGGCGAGAACAATCACCTTAACGCTTGGTAATAATTGGAAACTAGGTACATCAAGCAAATGAAATACATTTGGTCCGATCCCCATGTGATTGGCAACTTTGAAGGAAATGAGCGAAGCGAATACACACGGAACGAGTGCCGCATAATACATAACACCGACGCTGACGACTTCCATGGCGAAGACGACGGCGGCAATCGGTGTACCGAAGATCGCCGAGAAGGCGGCACTCATGCCACACATAACGAGGATGCGGCGGTCACGGTCATCAAGCCGGAACCACCTTCCAAGCTGGTTTCCGATGCTTCCGCCGAGCTGCAATGCGGCTCCCTCACGTCCCGCAGAACCACCGAAAAGATGGGTGATCACGGTCGAGATAAAGATGAGCGGTGCCATTTTAAAAGGCAGTTCGGTTTCGGCATGAATGGTTGACAAAACCATATTTGTGCCCTTATCATTTTTATATTGAAAAAGTCCGTACAAAAATACGATGAAAATGCCGGCAAGCGGCAGGAAAAAAATCATCCACGGGCGTTCGGTGCGAAAATCGGTCACAAAACGCAGGCTGGCGGCAAAAAGAGTGCTGAACCCCCCGATGACAAGACCGGTTGCGGCGGCGAGAAGTCCCCAGCGCACGAAAGTGTGGAGGTTCCGTAGCATTTTGTGGATGGTTAAGCGGATTATTTTTAATTGTCTCATAAGTAAGTCCTCTTTCTTTGGTTTGAATGAATGTAACTATTCAGGACGCCCCTCCCCCGCATTCGCATTTCGAACACTTCGTGTTCTTTTCTCGCCTTTGACAAGGCTAAAAATGCTCATATGTGGAGGGGGAGCCCTATTAGGATCTCAATGTATGGAAATCAAAGTCTCTTACGTGCAAGCACGACGATTCATTGATTTCCATACATTGGATCCTGAATAGTTACAAT
>ERZ1673742.3192-NODE-3192-length-11070-cov-5.461008_pt1 | contig 11070 bp, 8 predicted proteins | sample MGYA00580208_ERZ1673742 | MGnify/ENA primary metagenome ERZ1673742 (study PRJEB41218, sample SAMN15661774) | gut metagenome | host: Homo sapiens | place: Canada: London | collected 2015-08-20/2019-03-30 | study: EMG produced TPA metagenomics assembly of...
ATGTTTTCTTTACAATTCGTTCTCATTTTTTTCAGGATGATTTCAGAATTATGCGGTATGCTGAAAGCACAAAAACAAAGAACCAAACGCGCAGCGCAGCCGCTGCACGAAAAAAGGAGATCATCGATATGTCTGAAGAATTCTATCCTGAACATGAGATCCATACCGACCCGGTCGAAAATCAGCAGACCGAACAGCAGACCTGGCAGGCGGCCCAGCAGCAGACCGCGCAGCAGACCTGGCAGGCCGCTCCGCAGCAGCCGTCTTCTCCGGCACCGGAAGCAAAGAAGAAGGGCGGCAAGGCCGCGAAGGTCGTCGCGCTGCTGCTGGCGTGCGCGCTGGTCGGCGGCGGCTCCGGCTTCGGCGCAGCGGCGCTGATGCAGAAGCAGTCCGCGCCCGCCTCCAATTCCGTCTCCTCCGCCTCGTCCGACGCCTCCGTCATGCTCGAGGGCCAGCGCCAGACCGCGGCCCTGCAGGTCGCGTCCATCGACACCAGCAAGGCGCTGACGCCGAGTGAGGTCTACGCCCAGAACGTCAACTCCACCGTCGGCATCACGACCTCCATCACCACCAACTACTTCGGCTACCAGACCACAGGCGCCGCGGCCGGTTCCGGCTTTATCCTGACGGCCGACGGCTACATTCTGACGAACTACCACGTCGTGGAGTCCTCGGATTCCATCAAGGTCACGACCTATGACGGCACGAGCTATGACGCGCAGCTCATCGGCTACGACGAGAGCAACGACATTGCCGTCCTGAAGATCGACGCGACCGACCTCACCCCCGTCGTGCTCGGCGACTCGGATACGCTGAACGTCGGCGACAGCGTCGTCGCCATCGGCAACCCGCTGGGCGAGCTGACGTTCTCCCTGACGACCGGTGTCGTCAGCGCGCTGGACCGCCCCGTCACCTTCTCCACCGGCTCGACCATGAACCTCATCCAGACCGACTGCGCCATCAACTCCGGCAACTCCGGCGGCGCACTCTTTAACCTCTACGGCGAGGTCATCGGCATCACCAACGCCAAGTATTCCTCCTCGAGCGCCTCTTCCGAGGCCTCGATCGACAACATCGGCTTCGCCATCCCGATCGACCAGGTCCGCTCGATCTTTGAGTCGATCATCACCAACGGCTATATCGTCAAGCCCTACATCGGCGTGACCGTCTCCGACGTCTCCGCCGAAAGCCAGAGCTACGGCCTGCCGCAGGGCGCGGCTGTCCGCTCCGTGACGGAAAACGGCCCGGCCGCAGAAGCCGGTCTGCAGGAAAATGACATCATTACCACCGTGAACGGCGAAGCCATCACCGGCAGCAACGATCTGGTCAAGCTCGTGAAGGCCGCCTCCGCAGGCGATACGCTGGAGCTGACGGTCTACCGTCAGGGCCAGACCGTGACCCTCACCCTGACTGTCGGCGAGCAGAAGACCGACGCGCTGCCCACGCAGACAGTGGACGAGACCCAGCAGCCGCAGTCCCAGAACCCGTATGACGGCCAGTACGGCGGCCAGTCCAACGGGCAGTCCGGTGACAGCTTCGGCAGCTGGCCGTTCGGCTTCGGCTTCGGCGGCTGAGCATAAAATAGCCCACTTCCTGACCGGTTTTCTCCTCCCTGTATTTCTTCATTCTTTCTTCCTCCCGGTCATCAAAACGGCGGACGCGATTGCGTCCGCCGTTTTTGACGCGCAAAAAGCCCCCGGACACAGGTCCGGGGGCCTTTTTGTATGCGAGTTGGAGAGGGTCTTACTTGATGCCCATGAGGAGCTCCATGACGTACATTTCGAGCTTCTCGAAGTTCTGCTCCTTGACGCAGGCAGCCTGGAACTCATAGTCAAAGTGCTTGACCTTGTCCAGCAGCAGCTCAAAGATGCGCTTGGAGTTGATGAGGTGACGATAGCAGTCCTCATCGGGCTGGGTACGCATGGCCTTGACGTCAAGACCGACGCATTCGAAGTTGCCGCGGTCGCCGTAGTTGTTTTCGTACAGGACCTTGACCTGGTTGAAGGCGTTGCGCAGGTTGTCGACGCCGAAGGACTTGTCCTGGTCGTAACGGCAGCCGTTCTGGTCGTTCAGATGGACGCCCCACAGCTTGTTGAGAGCCAGCGCGAAGCCCATGTCGTTGGCGGGATCGAGGCCGGCGAGGATGGAGTGCGCGGATTCGATGCACAGGCCGACACGACTCGGATCGACAGTGTAAGCGCCGACAGCCAGTGCGTGGCCGGCAGTGCCGCAGATGGAGCGGTCGATGGGCTCATTGGGCTTCGGCTCGACAAGGATCAGCGCATCGTCACGATAGGTCAGGATGTCGTTGAACGCGTCGCGCAGCTGGAGGGTCATCTCGACGGGGTTCTTGCCTTCGGCGCAGAGGGTGCCTTCACGGGCCAGCCACAGCTGGATCTTGTTGGTGCCGAGTGCCTTGGCGATATCGCAGGAGCGGCGGGCACGCCACTGGGCGAATTCGCGGTCTTCCTTGCGGGAAGCGGTGAAGCCGCCGTCATTCGTGCGCTTGTCGAACCACAGACGCGGAGCGACGAACTCTGCGAACAGACCGTACTTGTCGAGCATCGCCTTGACGTCCTTGGCGTAGTCGATGATCTGCTTCTCGGTCATGTTGTTCATGTCGGGAACTGCGTCGTCGTCGTGGAACTGCATGCCGGCCAGGCCAATCTCGGCATATTTCTTCATTTTCTCTTCCAGCGGAATGCTCTTGCGATGGCCGGGGCCAAAGGTCTCGTTGCCCTCATGGATGTTCCACGGGCCTGCGGTGAAGCGGAAAGTAGCCATAGTAAAATCCTCCTGTTTGACTTGTTCGTATGGTCGTACACGTGGTACAGATATGCTTTTGCCGTCGGGCAGCTTTTGTCAGAAAACCGCTGCCCTGTACCTCCATGATAGCGAAATGCGGCGTTTATTCAACGCCCCGTTTGCTTTTTTCACCCGACAATCTTGCGATTTTTGTTTTTTCGGTAGTCTTCCACAAATTTGCTCCCTGCGATTTGTATTGTTTGACGCACCCCTGCGGAGATTTTTTTGCGCCCGGTATCCCCGGGGGGGAGCTTTTGCCGGGCCGATGGGTCCGGTATAGTAGCAGCAAGAAAAAATTTTGGAGGAAATCTCTATGCACATGGCTGACGCGCTGGTATCCCCGGCAGTGGCCGTCACGATGTATGCGGCTTCCGCGGCCGCGGCGGGCGTTTCGCTGGTCCAGCTCCACAAGGAAGAGACCGCCGCGCCGGAGCTGGCAAAGAAAAAGCTGCCGACGATGGCCGTCATGTCCGCGCTCGTCTTCGCGGGCCAGATGATCAACTATACCATTCCCGGCACCGGCTCGTCCGGACACCTCTGCGGCGGCATGCTGCTGAGCGCCATCCTCGGGCCCTGGGCGGGATTTTTGTCGATGATCGTGATCCTCGCCATCCAGGCGCTGTTCTTCGCCGACGGCGGTCTGCTGGCGCTGGGGGCGAACGTGTGGAATATGGCGTTCTACGGCTGCTTCGTGGGCTATTTCCTCATCTACCGGCCGCTCATGCAGGGCAAGCTCCTCTCCGGTAAAGGCCGGACGAAGCTGGTGCTGGCGTCGATCCTTGGCTGCGTCGTGACGCTGCAGCTCGGCGCGTTCTCCGTCGTGGTGGAGACGTCGCTCTCCGGCATCACAGCCCTGCCGTTCGGCGCATTCGCGGCGCTGATGCAGCCGATCCATCTGGCCATCGGACTGGTTGAGGGCGGCATCACGGCGGCAGTCCTGCTGTTCGTCTACCAGACGCGGCCGGAGCTGCTGCAGTGCGCGTCCGCTTCCGGCGCGAAAAACCGCTGCTCGCGCAGAGCCGCGCTGGCGATCCTGGCTGCCGCGGCGCTGGTCATCGGCGGCGGCCTGTCGCTGCTGGCAAGCTCCAACCCCGACGGGCTGGAATGGTCGCTGTTCGGCAATGAAGAGGCCGGATACTCGGCCAACATGGGTCTCGACGAAGAAGCCTACGGCGCTGAAAGCGCCGCCGCGGAAAAAGCGGCCGCCGTGCAGGAAAAGACGTCCCTGCTGCCGGATTATAACTTCGCCGGCAGCGACAGCGCCGCAGGCACCTCCGTCTCCGGCCTCGTCGGCTGCGCCCTGGTCGCCGCCCTCGCCGCCATCATCAGCCTCGCCGGCCGCGCTGCAAGGAAGAGATCAGGAAAAAAGCGGGCTTCAGCGGGGTAAAATAACCCGCACGCAGTCCAAAGCCTCCCCTGAAAGGGGAGGTGGCTCGGCGAAGCCGAGACGGAGAGGTTGCAGCGAATTTGCATCCACCTCTCAGTCAGCCTTGCGGCTGCCAGCTCCCCTTTCAGGGGAGCCTTGGTGCCCCGCAAGAAGGTAAGGTCTATCAAAATTTCGGCTGCACGTTCTATTGACGGCAGTCGTTCTAAGGCAACTAGCTGCAAATTTGATACCCACCGTATCAGGCGGCGCGTAGTCAAAAACTCGTAGGGTGACCACCGAGTGGAACGCCAGACCAAAACATTGGGGCTCGTCCAAACTCAGACGCAGCATGCACCAAACGTAACCAAGCACTCTTTTCTCCCCTATCTTTTCTCTTGCGAGAGAAAAGATAGGGCCGCCGGAGGCGCGTCAGAAATGACCACGACGGAACGAGCCGCCGCAAGCGACGTCTGTTTTCCTCTGTGCTCATTTCTTCCTTTCCAAACCGCAAACTGAATTTGCGGTTTGGGTTTTATCGTAAATCTGCAACAATCAATCACTCAGTCAGCCTGCGGCTGACAGCTCCCTTTACACAAGGGAGCCTTGGGGTGGCCCGCGTTTCGCGGGCGCGAAAAATAAACATTCCCCGCGGCAAGCCCTCCGGCTTGCCGCAATTCGTGTTTTCGGAAGGAGGCGGACAGATGAATCAGGCGGAACGGGCCGGGCGGGAGCTGCGGGCCATGGATGATCTGGCCGCGCAGGATTCGTTCCTGCACCGGCTGAGCCCCCTGTCCAAGCTGTTTGTGACGATTTTTTATCTGGCCGTCGTCGTCTCCTTCCCGCGTTACCGGCTGACGGCCCTCGTGTGGATGGCACTGTTCCCGGTCGCGGGCTATCAGCTCGCGGGCATCGCCCTGCGCACCTGCTTTCAGAAGCTGCGGCTCGTGCTGCCGCTGGTGTGCGCGGTGGGGCTGCTCAATCCGATTTTTGACCGGCAGATCGTGACGCAGATCGGCACGCTTGCCGTCTCCGGCGGCGTCGTCTCAATGCTGACGCTGGTGATGAAGGGCGTGTTCTGCCTGCTCGCGTCGTTCCTGCTCATGGCCACCACGACGATCGAGGAGATCTGCCGCGCCCTTCGGCAGCTGCACCTGCCGAAGACGATCACGAGCCTGCTGCTGCTGACGTTCCGGTATATCGGGGTCCTGCTCTCCGAGGTCTCCGTCATGCAGGAGGCATACAGCCTCCGCGCGCCGGGGCAGAAGGGCGTGCATATCTCCGCCTGGGGCTCGTTCCTCGGTCAGCTGCTGCTGCGCAGCATGGACCGGGCGGAGGCGCTGTATGAGAGCATGGAGCTGCGCGGCTTCTGCGGGGATTTCTCCTACGCCGTCCGCCGCAGAGGCTCGGCCGCGTCCTGGCCGTATGCGATCTTGTGCCCGGCGCTGATGCTGCTGCCGCGGCTGGTCGATCTGTCCGCGCTCGCGGGCTCCCTATTTGTCTGAAAAGAGGCGAAGATGATGCTGGTTTTTGATCATGTCTGTGTATTCTACGGCGATACGCCGGTTTTGCGGGAGCTGTCGTTTCAGGTCTGCAGCGGCGAGCAGGTCGGGCTCATTGGCGCCAACGGCGCGGGCAAGTCCACGCTCATGAAGGCCGCGCTCGGCCTGCTTCCCTATACGGGCAGCATCACCGTGGACGGCACCCCGGTCACACGGAAGACCCTCCCGGAGGTGCGCCGGAAGCTCGGCTGTGTGCTGCAGGACGCCGACAACCAGATGTTCATGCCCACCGTGCTCGACGATATGGTCTTCGGCCCCATGAACTACGGCCTGAGCCGCGCCGCCGCCGAACAGCGGGCGGAGGAAACGCTCGCGGAGCTGCACATGGAATATCTCCGCGACCGGCACAACCATAAAATGTCCGGCGGCGAAAAGCGGATGGCCGCCGTCGCAACCATCCTCGCCATGCAGCCGCAGATGCTGCTGATGGACGAGCCGTCCACCGCGCTCGACCCGCGCAACCGCCGCACGCTCATCCGCGTCCTGCGGCAGCGGCCGGAGACGAAGCTCATCGCCTCGCACGACCTCGATCTGGTGCTGGAGACCTGCAGCCGCGTGCTGCTGCTTGCCGGCGGGCGTCTGGCCGCCGACGGCGCGGCAGGGGAGATCCTGCGTGACCGGACGCTGCTGGAGGAAAACGGGCTGGAGCTGCCGCTGTGTCTGGCGGGCGTGCCGGACGGGATCTGAGCGCGGGCCGCGGCCGGTTCTCTTGCAATTTCCGCGCGCATACCGTATAATGTTGGAAGCCGGAAGAAAGAAAACCGAAAACGTGGAAATGACAGAAAGGATCGTGTTTTTATGGATCGTGCAGAATTAAAAGCCCGGGCGCGGGCGCAGCTCGGCGGCGGGATCTTCCAGAACCTGTGGATGATGGGGCTGGCGGTGTGCCTGCTGATCGGCCTGATGGAATCGGCAGCCGCGGGGATCTTGCCTGGCATCGGCGCACTGATCGTGGTCGGGCCGCTGGAATACGGCATGGCCTTTATTTTCCTCAAGCAGGCGCGGGATCACCAGCCGGTGCAGCTGGGCGACATGTTCCGCGGCTTCCAGGATGATTTCGGCGGGACGTTCCTCATCGGCCTCATGACGTCGCTCTTTACGTTCCTGTGGTCGCTGCTGTTCGTCATCCCCGGCATCGTCAAGATGTATGCCTATTCCATGGCCTATTATATCAAGCTCGACCACCCCGACTACGGCTGGAAGGCCTGCATCGATGAGAGCCGCCGGCTGATGGACGGCCACAAGTGGGAAAAGTTCGTGCTGGATCTGAGCTTCCTCGGCTGGATCATCGTGGGTTCCCTGTGCCTCGGCGTCGGCACGCTCTGGGTCACGCCGTATATGGAGGCGACAAACGCGCAGTTCTACGAATACGTCCGCTGCTGCCCGCGTATGGAGCAGTAATTGCATGAAAAAAGCGCCTGCCGCTGCTGCGGCAGGCGCTTTTCGTCTCTTTTTATTTCCGGATCGAAAGCTCCAGCAGGGCCAGCGCCTCCTGCAGGTGACTGTAGAACCCGGCGGCCGTGCGCGGCAGGGGCTGCTGCTCCTGATACCAGTCGCACTGCTCGAGCTCCGTATTGCCGAGCGTCCGGGCCAGACCCGCGCCGAGCCCGATGGCCTCGGCGTAGGGGAGGATGCGGTAGAAATACTGGCTGTCCTGTGCGAGCCGCGAGAGCAGCTGGCTCTGCGTGACGCGGCGCAGGAAGCGGCGGTAGCTCATCGCCTGCGTGACGATCTCGTCGCCGAAGGCCGTCCGCCTGCCGCCGTGGAGCGTCAGAAGCCCGAGCAGCACCAGACACACGATCACGAGCAGCACGGCGAGCAGACCCTCGCCAAACTGCGCGAGCGTCAGAAGCGCCACCGCGGCCAGCGCCGCGAGCGCCACAAACAGCTTTTTCCCTTGATAATACGCCGACGGCGCATGCAGGATCACGGCGCTCAGCGCGCCGCCGATCAAAAACGCGGCGATCAGCAGCAGCCAGCGTACAAAGCCCGCGGGCAGCAGCGGACTTGCCGCCTCGGCCGCAGCCAGTGCGCCTGCAAGCAGACCGAAGGCCCGCGCGAGGAGCGGATTGCCGCTCGACTTGCGGTAGAGCTTGCGGACCCAGTAGCGCCGCAGCACCGCGTCCGCCTTTTCCGCCGTGCGCTTGTACAAAAGGCTCGCGCCCTCGCACACGTCGCCCTGCGAAAACAGCATCTGGAACAGCCGCACCTCTGCCGGGCGGCGCTCATTGCCCATGTCCACGCGGCGGCGCAGCGCGACGCGGCCGTTTTTCCCGCAGAAGATCGTCAGATACCCGAGGCTCGCCCAGTGGCAGACCAGCATGTTGAACTGGATCGGCCCGCCGCCGACCAGAAACGGCATATCGCACGGCAGCGCCGCGTCCGGCGGGAGCCTCCGCGTCGAGGTGCGGATGGGTGCGCTGCGCAGCGTGACGAACCAGTAGCCGAACGCCAGCGCCAGCAGCGCCACGATGACGGCCATGCCGACCCAGCTGAAGGAGAGCGCGGTGTATGCGCCCGAAAAATAGCTCTTGTCGAGCGTCAGCGTCATGTCCAGCGACTCATGGTCCTTGAGCCCGGTGGCGATCGTACCGCTGATGAGCGATTCGGATACGTCCAGATCGATATAGTCCGAGATCACGTCGCTGTAATACCCGCTGACGAAGGCGGGGTAGCCCTCAAACGGCTTCGGCATGGTCACGGTGAACTGATACCGGCTGATGGGGTAGGCCCATTTCGCGCTCAGCAGCGGCAGCTGCAGCGTCTGCACGCCGTCGGCCTCGCTGACGAGGCCGGAGACCGTGTACAAAACCGTGAACGACCGCGTGCCGGTAAAGCCCGACGCGTCGCTCAGCACGAGCACCGGGCAGTCGCCGTCGGTCTGCTTCTGCGCGTCGTAGCCGGCGACGGAGGCCTTCTTCGCGCCCGGGACGAGCGGGAAGCGCAGCTGCGTCTGCGCGCCGTCGATCTCCATGGTGAAGGTCTGCGTGACCTGGCACGCGCCGCTGCCGGTCAGCGTGCAGTCGGTTTTCATATCGGAAATGGCGGGCTCCGCCGCGACCACCGTCGTACAGAGCGCCAGAAGGCAGGCCAGCAGAAGCAGCAGCCGTTTCATGTGATCACCTCAGCTCAGGGAAACCCGGCGCATCCCGCAGCCGGGGAAATTCCCGTGTCTTTTTTCTAAATTTACCACAATTCCGCCCGATTTGCAACCGGGTCCGCCCAAAGCATAAAAAACGGATACGCCAGGCAGGCGTATCCGTAATTCTTATTATCCGTTCAGCCGGCGGATGTAGCCGCTGCCGCAGACCTGGCTGTAGTAGACCGCATCGCCCACGGCGAACGTGTCTGCCTGGCTGAAGGCCTGCACCTCGTAGCTCTGGCCGCCAACGTCGACGGTCAGGGGGCTCGTCGCGGTGACGGTCGCCGGACGGCTGGTCGTCACGAGGACGACGTCGAAGGCGTTGTCGCCGTCATGGTCGATCACGGTGATCTTGTCGTTGGCGGTCACGGCGTTCAGGATCTCCTTGGACGAGCGGGCGTAGTTGTAATAGTACTCCGTCTCGTCCGTCAGCCGGAAGCCGCCGCCCTGGCAGATCTCCTTGAGCTGCGAAGCGTCGGCAAAGGTGTAGTAGATCTCGTCGACCGCGTAACAGGGCACGCCGAAGACCTTCCCGTCCTTCACGTAGATATCGACGCTGCGGCCGAGCAGACTCAGGTCTGTCGAGACCTGGAACGCCTTGTGTCCGGCGAGCTTGCTCGTCCCGGCGGGCAGGGGAGAGGAGCCGGTCAGATCGGCGCACTCATTGCCGGTCAGCGTCGCGGTATAGCGGGTCAGGCCGAAGCGGATCTCGAGATACGACATCGGGTTCATCAGCGCGTCGAGCACGTAGCGCTGCACACTGTTCTCACTGGCGTTGGCCACCTTCGGGCAGAGCGTGGCGTTGTAGATGAGCAGGCACGCGTTGTCGCGCGTGGCGTCTTCTTCATATCCGGCGGTCAGACCCGCGTAGATGCCCTTTTCAAATGCGTCCTGGTCGACGTTCTGCGCCCAGCCCGCGCCGACATAGCGCGCGCTGTCTTCCCCGAGCAGGACGAGCAGCATCTTTGCCAGCTCCCGCAGCGTCACATGATCGGCGGGGCGGAAGCGGCCGTTGCTGCCGGCGACGATCTCGTTCTGCGCGCAGTAGGCGATGAACGGCAGCGCCCAGGACTCAGAGACGTCATAGAACGGGACGGGGGCATTCTGCCCCTGCGCCTCGGCGTCCGCGTCGGCGAGCAGGGCCATGAGCTTGGCGACCTCTTCGCGGCGGATCAGCTTGTCCGGGCCGAAGCTGCCGTCCGAATAGCCGGCGACGAGACCGAGGTCGGCGAGCATCCGCACGGCGTTGTAGTTCCGGATCGTGCTCCGGTCGGTAAAGTCTGTGGGCTCGGCCGCGGCGCAGGGCAGGATCAGCAGCCCCGCAAGCACAGCCGCAAGCAGCAGACAGAGAAACTTTTTCAAGACGTCAGCCTCCTTCCGGCCGGGAAAATGACAAAGCGGTCAGTTTCCCCATAAAGAATCGTTGCACCCAGTATAAGCGGCGGCTGGCAAGATTGCAATACAATGGGAGCTTTTGTAACAAAACTGTAATGAAGTCCGGTAAAATACGGATATTGCTGGCAAATCACGCCGTTTTTGTGCAGAAAACGCGGGCGGACCCGGCTGGGCCCGCCCGCTTGCGCGCGATGTTCAGTGGATGTTCACGATCTCATATTCGTCGGAGCCGAGCCCGAGCTTTTTGCCGTGCTCGATCATGTCCTGCCAGTGCGTGTTGTCATGCGCGGCGTGGAAGCGATCGCAGTCGTGCTCGAGCTGCAGGTCCGTGATGGCGCAGTTCGGCATGACGGGCTGGCGGTTGACAGCCTCGGCGCAGGCCAGATCCAGGGCGACCGGGTCGGCGGAGGCAAACATGCCGACGTCGGGGACGATGGGCACGTCGTTTTCCGCGTGGCAGTCGCAGTTGGGCGAGATGTCGCGGACGATGTTGATGCAGTAGCTCGGGCGCCCGTCCAATACGGCCTTGGCGTACTCGGTGATCTTACAGTTGAGGATCTTCTCGCTCGAGTCAAGGCCCGGCCGGATGGCGTCCTTGGGACAGACCGCGATGCAGCGGCCGCAGCCGGCGCAGGCGTCATGGTCGATATGGCACTTTTTGTCCGCGATCCGCGGGCCATTGTGGGCGCAGATCTTCGCGCACGCACCGCAGCCGACGCAAAGATCGGTCTGCACATACGGCTTGCTGTCGGCGTGCATGGCCATCTTGCCCGCGCGCGAGCCGCAGCCCATGCCGATGTTCT
>ERZ1673742.3201-NODE-3201-length-11019-cov-4.151678_pt1 | contig 11019 bp, 9 predicted proteins | sample MGYA00580208_ERZ1673742 | MGnify/ENA primary metagenome ERZ1673742 (study PRJEB41218, sample SAMN15661774) | gut metagenome | host: Homo sapiens | place: Canada: London | collected 2015-08-20/2019-03-30 | study: EMG produced TPA metagenomics assembly of...
AGAAGCAGATAAATTTCTTCTTAAAAAATGCGAGCATGCAGAAAGTGCTTTGCAAAAACTGCAAAAAGAATATACGAAAGATGAAGAGCAGAGAAAATTACTTTTGTTATTGGCGGTAAATGCGGAACTTCAGAAAGAGTGGGAACGGGCAGCCGTGTATTATGAGCAGCTGCTGTTGTATGCGCCGGAATTTGCAGAAGGGTATGGGAAATATGGACTGTTCCTTTTGCGAAGAGGACAGAAGAATTCCAGCAGGAGACTTTATGTTTTGTACAGAAGCAGTAAGGCAGATGGGACAGATTGTAAGAGTGTTGAAATCTGGGAAAAACAGATGGAAAGTGAAACAGGTGAGGGAAAATGAAAAGATGGAGAAGCATAAGGAGAAAAATTGCGAAAAGTTCAAATCGAAGAGGTATATGTTTGCACAGCATCTGGAATAACTTTCGGAAACCTGGAATTTGTCTGGTGGTGACAGTGATTTTACTTATTACCAAAGGTGGTGTGCTTTACACTTATGGTGGGGAATTTGGGGGATTTGATATCGATATTGGTGCTGATGAAGGTATATTTGATAATTGGGAGGAAGAGGTTGAAGAAAATCAGGAAGCTACGGAGCCAGAGCAGAAAGAAAATGGGGGCAGTAATGGTAATGAGAGTAATAACAACAGCAATAATGACAGCGCGAATGGCGGTAATAGCAGTAATGACATAGAAAATGACGGTAATAATAACAGTCATAATAGTGGCAGCAGTAACGGTAACAACAGCGGGAATAATAACGATAACAATAACGGTAACAATAACAATAACGGTAACAATAACGGTAACAATAACAGTAATAGCAACGCAGGAGCTGGCTTGTCAAAAACTGAGAACGGTGACAACACAGGTGATAAGGAGGGCTGGGAAAAACCTCAAGCTGCGGGTTCTGAGAGAAGACCAAAAGAAAACAAGAAAGACATAACGAAAGAAACCAGTGTCACGGCAGTCTCACCGGCAAACAAAAACGCAGAGAATAAGAAAACGAATATAAATGCAGACAACATTGACAATGGAACTGAGTCTAAAAGCAATACTACAAAAAAGCCTCCCCGTGTAGAGAAGAATAGCGCAAAAAGCAAAGAAGAAAAGTCAGAAGATACCGCAGCAGATGAAAATATAAGTGAAAGCAGGATTACTGCCAGAGAAACAAAGAATACTGATCGGAAAAAAGAGAATAGGGCCAAAGCAAAAATTACGGAAAGTTCCAAAAAAGAAAATACCAGTGAGTACTTGAAGCTCACAGGAGCCGGCACGGTTTTTACAGCAGTAGGAATGGCAAAGACATCTCATAGACTTGGATTCTATAACAAAAATGATGAAAATAGAGAAAAAAATGAAAACACAAATAAAAACAATAACATAAATGATAATAAAAATAGCACAATACGTTTTGTGCACGAAGAAACAGTCCCTGTAAATGAATATCCTGAAATACAGGTTATAAGAACAACTGGTGAGCAGGATGTTACAATTCTGTCTTTGAACTTAAATGGTGATGAGATTTTCTGGCACCAGGAGGGGGATACCCTTATATTTGATCGGCCGATTACGGAGAAGAAAAATACCGTGAAGGTGATTGCTGTAATAGATGGGAGAAGAATTGTGCATATGCCTATATGGGAGTTTTGAAAGTGTGCGTCAACTGTTACTAGTCACGGAGTGGTTACTGTTCACTGGTAACGTTCCGCGAGGCGTTTTTTGTGAACAAAGTTCACAGAAAACCCGAGAATTGCGGCGCGAAATCATGCGAATGCATGATTTCTGTGCATCGCGAAGCGCGTTACTGTGAACGGAGTGAACAGTAACACGGAGTGAATGGTAACCCTCAACTAAGATTTTGCCATCTGGACGTTATAAAGAAATGATGTTATAATTAACACCCAAATAGCGAAAGACTTGAAAAATCAATGACAAAAATTACATGACGATACAGGAGGCAAAACACAGATGTACAAAGCTATTTTATTTGATCTGGACGGAACTCTCACCGATTCCGGGGAGGGAATCACCAAATCTGTACAATATGCTCTGGAGAAGGTAGGAAAACCAGAACCAGATCTTCAGAAGCTGCGCATTTTTGTGGGACCGCCCCTTTTGGAGCAGTTTCAGGAATATGCGGGGATTGACGAAGAAACAGCAAGAAAGGCAGTTAAGATTTACAGAGAACGATACGCACCAGTGGGGATTTATGAGAATGAACTGTATCCTGGCATTCCGGAAATGTTATCCGGACTGAAACAAAGAGGATACAAGCTTGCCATTGCGTCTTCCAAACCAGAGAATTTTGTGAAGATTGTTGCGGAATATTTCCATATTGATTCTTATTTTGACGAGATGGTTGGAAGTGAGCCAGAGGGTAGACGAACCAATAAGACTGAGGTGATCGAGGAAACTCTGAAGCGGCTGGGACTTTCTGAACACCGGGATCAGGTGATCATGGTGGGAGATAAAGAACATGATGTATTGGGTGCAAGACGAGCCGGATTGGAATGCATTGCAGTTTCCTATGGTTACGGAACCGAAGAAGAACTGAAAAATGCCCATCCTTTTAAAATTGTGAATTCGGCAGAGGAAATACTGGATTTTTTCGCCTGAGCCCCAGAAGAAAACAGAAAATGCCGGTTTTGGCATGGAAGTGTCTGTATCCGGTGGGAATCCATTTTGTGCTTTCCCAGCTTGTCTCCTATCTGGGACTGTATTTTCTGGTGCAGCGGACTGGCGCAGATATGAGTGCATATTACCAGCATGTGCTTATGCTGACTGGTCTGACAGGGATTCTGGCTGCAGTTCCCTGCATATTGTTGTATCGGGGCGATTTTTCAAGAAGAAAAGAAACCGGGATATTGTATCCTGCAGCTGATCGTCACCTTCCTGTTCCTGAAATCCTGGGGTTTCTTGTAATTGGCGCATTTCTTGGTCAATATGGAAACATTCTGGTAGGTCTTTTTCAGCAATATTTGAATCCGGAAGCTTATCAGGAAACCCAGTCCCTGATTTCCGAGGGGAAAAGTATCTGGAGTCTGATTTTCTGGATGGGAATTGCAGCACCTTTTGCAGAAGAGGTTATTTTCCGCTGGCTGGTATTTCTTCGTATGAGAGATAATATGCGCGTGATCACAGCTGCGCTGTTTTCAGGACTGACATTTGGAATTTACCATATGAATTTGCTCCAGGGAGTGTATGCAACTATTATGGGATTGCTTTTCGCATTGATTCTGGAATGGCGGGGAAATCTGTTTGCCAGTGTGTTTCTTCATATGGGGGCAAATATCTGGAGCCTGCTGGTCAGTGATGTGATGCTGTACATGCTGGATCATACAGGAGCCACATCCGTAATTGCACTGAATCTGTTTCTTGTTTTTGCAGGAACTTATGGTATCTGGAGATGCTATAAGAATTATCAGAAACGAGGATGTACGAGGCTGATATAAAGCATAATCAGAAATATATTAAGAAAAATAGAAGACCTTCTTACAAAATCCTGGAAAATCAGGGGAGATTGTGAGAAGGTTTTTTTGTTGGCGTATTCCACTTTATAAACATTTAAGAATTCCCCGTCTTGAATTCCCATCACATATATGCTATCCTAACTGTATTAAACGTATTAATACACTTGGAAAGGAGGCAGCCTGCCTATGATCGTTTTGGATTATCAGGATAGAAGGCCGCTGTACGAGCAGGTGGAGGAGAAATTTCGAAACCTGATTTTGATCGGAGCTTTGGAACCCGGTTCCCGAATGCCTTCTGTACGGCAGCTTGCAATGGAATTGTCCATCAACCCGAACACCATCCAGCGTGCTTATATGCAATTAGAACAGGAAGGGCTGATATATCCGGTTAAGGGAAAAGGAAATTTTATTGCAGATAGTGAAGAAGTGCGAAAAATCAGCAAAGCTTCCTATACAGAAGAACTGAAAACCCTGATCCGGAAGGGAAAGGCTATGGGAATAGAAGAGGAAGAACTGATTTACATTATCAGGGAGTGTTACAAGGAGGAGAAGCCATGATAGAAGTCAAAGAATGCAGTAAGGCGTTTGGCACTGTCAAAGCAGTCAATAAAGCAACTCTGGATGTTGGAGTGCGGGAAGTGTTTGGTCTTGTAGGCAGTAACGGCGCCGGGAAAAGCACCCTGCTTCGGATGATGGCTGGAATTATAAAGCCAGATGAAGGGGAAATCCAGATTGACGGTATGCCAGTGTATGAAAATGAAGAAGCAAAGAAACTGTTTTTCTATATCTCAGATGACAGTTATTTTCCGGCAAATTATACAGCAATGGATCTGGTGCGCTTTTACCGGAACTTTTACCCTCAGTTTCGAACCAGGCTTTTCCATGAACTGATGGAACAATTTCATCTGGAAGAAAATCGCAGAATTGCAACTTTTTCCAAAGGTATGAAAAAACAGGTTCTGGTAATCATCGGTGTGTGCGCGGCAACGAAATATCTGTTTTGCGATGAGACCTTTGATGGCCTTGATCCGGTAATGCGTCAGGCGGTAAAGAGCCTGTTTGCAGCGGAGATCATGAACCGAGAATTTACTCCTGTGATCGCGTCTCACAATCTGCGCGAACTGGAAGATATCTGCGACCATGTCGGGCTTTTGCATAAAGGGGGGATTCTTCTTTCCAAAGATCTGGAAGACATGAAATTTCACATTCACAAGATCCAGTGTGTGCTTAGTGGAAGACAGCAGGAAAAAGAACTGGAAAAGGAACTTCAGGTTTTGAAGGTGCAGCATCAGGGTTCCCTTCTTATGATAACGGCCCGGGGAACCAGAAGTGAGATCATGGAGAAAATCCAGGCGAAAAATCCTCTTTTCATGGAGGTGCTTCCTCTGACCCTGGAGGAAATTTTTATCAGTGAAACGGAGGTGGCAGGCTATGAAATCAAAAATTTATTCTAGCAGATATATGAAGGTAACATCAAAAGGGCTGGTGTGGATACCGGCTTTTGTGACCATTGGATTTCTTCTGGCCTTTCCGGTGGCAGAGCTGATCATGCTGGGAAACTGGTTCGGAATGGAATACACGGCCAGAGAAATAAATGCCCTTTATGTAAATCTGTGGCAGAATGGATTCATGATTACCGGACTTGCGGTTGCAGCGCTTGCGGCACTGTTTAATGGGATCAGCCAGTTCTGGTACCTGTATTCACTGCGGAAAATTGACTTCTACCACAGTCTTCCTGTGAAACGAAACAGGATGTTCTGGTACAAGACTTTGCAGTCACTTTTATATTTTTTGGTACCGTATCTGGTGATGGAATTTTTTGCCATCTGTATCGGGGCGATGAGAGGATTTTTCAGTCTTCATCTTATGAAACTGGCGTTCCTTATGATGGTATTTCATCTGATGTTGTATTTACTGATGTATTTTTCTGTTGTGCTGGTGATCTGCATTACAGGGCATCTGCTTATGGGAGCGCTGCTTCTGGTGGCTGCTGTAGCTTATGGACCAGTGCTTTCTGTGCTGTTGGATTTATATGAAATGACATTTTATTATACACGCAGTGAGAGCTCTTATGGTTTCGTAAAATGGCTGAAAGAGATGGCTTCACCATTTACCATTTCTTATACCTTCGTGAAAAAATATGCAGAGGGAAATTACGGCGGAATACTGATTGCAGTGATTCTGGTAACTGCGGCATTGGGAGGTCTTGGATATTACGCCTTTGTACATAGAAGATCAGAGAGAACAGGGATGGCTTTTGTTTTTCCATGGATCGGTACTGTAGTAAAATTTCTGATCGTGGTACCTGGAGGCCTTGGAATCGGATTTATTTTCTATATGCTGTCAAGTGACAGTTCCAGAACGATCTGGTGGATTTTTGGATTGATTCTTGGAACCCTTCTTGCTGGCGGTATTATGGAAATTATTTATTACAGGGATTTCCGGAGATTCTTTTCCCATAAGATCCAGCTTGTGATAAATGGGGCATGTGTAGCACTTGTGGCGTGTGTGTTCTTTTTTGACCTGACAGGATATGACGAATATGTTCCTTCCTATGACAAGATTGAAAATATCGCAATCGGATCTGTGGATACCGAAAAGGAAACTACTTATAATGTGAAAGTAAATGAAGATGGTACTGTTGCCATGCTGGATTCCGGATATTATTTGAATGGGGATTCGACGGGAAATGATCTGGGAATTGACCAGAATCTTTTTGACAGTATAAAAGAAATTGCAAAAGAGAGCAAGGAGACCTGTAAAGAAATTATAGGAAACAGCACAGCATTGTGGTTCAGCAATCTGTGGGATCCTTCTAGAAATACATTAGGACTTAAGGTACGGTATGACCTGAAATCAGGAAGTGCCATCTATCGTTACTATATGGTAAGCCTGGATGACATAAAGAATTTGTGGAAAGAGGGCATGGCTGAGGGACCCCTGAAGGCTGAGCGTTATTCCATTCTGAATCTGGATGACAAATATGTGGATGAGGTAAGATGTGATTTTATAACCGGACAGTCAATTTTCCTTTTCCAGGATAATAAGGCGAAGAAACAGCTGCTGGTGGATGCTTTCCGGCAGGATGTGGAGGAGGCTGATCCAGAGGTGCTGACAGGGGAACCTTGCGCAAGCCTGACCATTGGCTATTCTGATGTACCATCTGTGGAAGGTACGGACGACATGGTAGTGGGCAAAACAGGAGATTATTCTTTTTCTCCATGCTTCTATGTATTCCCACAGTTCAAAAGGACAGTTGAAATTTTGAAGGAAACAGGGTATCCTATTTCTATGGATGATGTGAACTTAAGTTCTGTGGAAGTTCAATATTATATGAATGAGAATCAGAATGAAGTTTCTTCCCCGATTATTTACAATAAGCCGGAGCAGCTGAGTGAGCTGAAAAAAGCCTTGAGATGTTATCAGATGGTACCGTTCTGGGAAAAACAGGAACTGGACGGCTGGGCCAGCCTGAAGGTTGTGATCGACGGCATGGAAACAGAGGTGGCCTGGTCTATCATGGCGAAGGATGTTCCGGAATTTATGAAGGAAGATTCTCAGCGGGCATTGTCCTTTGAGGTTTTGGACGAGGAATAAAGTAGAAGGTAAGGTAGTATAAATGGGAAAAGCAGTGAGACTGGATAAATTTCTGGCAGATTCCGGAGCTGGCACGAGGACAGAAGTGAAGAAGCTGATCCAGAAGGGAATGGTTCAGGTAAATGGTGAGACGGCGAAAAAGCCAGAGCTGAAGGTAGACCCGGAGAGGGACGTGGTGGAATTTGGCGGAGAGCGCCTGGGCGCTCGGGCAGAATTTGTGTATTATCTTTTGCACAAGCCTGCCGGGTATGTAAGCGCCACGGAGGACATCAGGGAAAAGACGGTTCTGGAACTGGTGCCAAAGGATGGCAGGCGGAATCTTTTTCCTGTAGGACGTCTGGATAAGGATACAGAAGGCTTGCTTCTTATTACAGATGACGGCCAGCTGGCCCACCAGCTGCTTTCTCCGAAGAAACATGTGGATAAAACTTATTTCGCTGTGACGGAAGGCAAAGTAGTGCCGGAGGATATAGAGAAGATCCGGGTAGGTGTGGATATTGGAGATCAGGAGCTGACATTGCCGGGAAAGCTGGAGATTCTTAAGAGTTGGGAAGAAAACCCAGAGCAGGGAGTTGCCAGTGGTAAAGATTGCGAAGGAAAAAATGTTAAAGGTGACTCTGAAACAATGACGGCCAAAGCAAATAATGAGGAATATAAAGCAGACGTGGAAAAGAGTTCCTGGCGCTCGGAAATCCTTCTGACTATTCAGGAAGGACGTTTTCATCAGGTGAAGAGAATGATGGAAGCGGTTGGAAAGAAAGTAATCTACTTGAAACGGATTTCTATGGGCTCGCTGACTTTGCCAGATGATCTGCCAAAAGGCCAGGCACGAGAGCTGACACCTGGTGAACTGGCGGCGCTCAGACTGGGGAAATAGCTTATCTGAAATGCTTTTGCAGAAATGAAAGAACCCTGTTGGGAGAACGGGGGAATGAATTTGTTAAAACGTTGAAAAGCCTAAAAATAGCGGAAAAATTTGCAAAAACCCTCTTTACACGGAGGGTTTTGTCATGTTATAATGCAAAAGTTGTAAACCATCAAACACGCATGGAGATTCCCAGGATGGTGCCCTGCGGTGTGAGGCTGGGTCCGAGAGGAAAAGGATCCATGCGGAAGAATTTAACCAAAAGGAGAAAAAGACATGAGCGTTATTTCAATGAAACAGCTTTTAGAGGCAGGTGTTCATTTCGGACATCAGACAAGAAGATGGAACCCTAAAATGGCTCCATACATCTACACAGAGAGAAATGGTATCTACATTATCGACTTACAGCAGTCTGTAGGAATGGTTGACGATGCTTATAATGCAATCGCTGATATCGTAGCTAACGGCGGAAATATCCTTTTCGTTGGTACTAAGAAACAGGCTCAGGACGCTATCAAGACAGAGGCTGAGCGTTGCGGACAGTTCTATGTAAATGAGAGATGGTTAGGCGGTATGCTTACCAACTTCAAGACTATCCAGAGCCGTATTGCGAAACTGAAAGAAATCGAGACCATGGAGTCTGATGGAACATTCGATGTTCTGCCTAAGAAAGAAGTTATCGCTTTAAGAAAAGAATTAGATAAACTTCAGAAGAACCTTGGCGGTATCAAAGAAATGAAGAGACTTCCAGATGCTATCTTCGTAGTAGATCCTAAGAAGGAAAAGATCTGCATTCAGGAAGCTCATACACTGGGAATTCCGCTTATCGGAATCTGCGATACTAACTGTGACCCAGAAGAACTGGATTACGTAATCCCGGGTAACGATGACGCTATCCGTGCTGTAAAACTGATCGTTTCCAAGATGGCTGACGCAGTTATCGAAGCAAACCAGGGACAGACAGACGCTGAGGGAGAAATCCAGGCTGAGTCTGAAGAGTTCGCTACAGAGGAATAATTTGTAAAAATTCTGGACGTCAGTTGTGAATGAGCTATGCCTGCATAGGCATATCCACAGCTGACGGACAGGTCCTTACAACACACTATCAATCAGGAGGAAATGAAAATGGCTATTACAGCAGCACAGGTAAAAGAGTTAAGAGAGATGACCGGCGCTGGTATGATGGACTGTAAGAAAGCTCTTACAGCTACAGAAGGCGATATGGATAAAGCAGTAGAGTTCCTTCGCGAGAAAGGTCTTGCTACCGCTCAGAAGAAAGCAAACCGTGTTGCGGCAGAGGGTCTTTGCAAGACACTTGTTGCTGACGATGCTAAGAACGCAGTTGTTGTTGAGGTTAACTCCGAGACAGACTTCGTTGCTAAGAACGAGAAATTCCAGCAGTATGTTGCAGATGTTGCAGCTCAGGCTCTGACAACTACAGCAGCTGATATTGATGCTTTCCTTGCAGAGGCATGGGCACTTGATACCACTAAGACTGTAAAAGAAGCTCTTGCAGCTCAGATCGCAGTTATCGGTGAGAACATGAATATCCGTAGATTCGCTCAGATGAAAGAGGAGAACGGTTTTGTTGCTTCCTACACACATATGGGGGGAAAGATCGGTGTTCTTGTTGACGTTGAGACAGATGTTGTAAACGACGCTGTTAAAGAGATGGCTAAGAACGTTGCAATGCAGGTTGCAGCTCTGAAACCTCTTTACACAAGCGACAGCGAAGTAAGCGCTGAGTATATCGAGCATGAGAAAGAAATCCTTATGGCTCAGATCCAGAACGATCCTAAGGAATCCCAGAAACCGGAGAAGGTTATTCAGGGAATGATCACAGGACGTATCAAGAAAGAGCTTAAAGAGATCTGCCTTCTTGACCAGATTTACGTAAAAGCAGAAGACGGAAAACAGTCCGTTGGAAACTACGTAGCACAGGTTGCTAAAGAAAACGGCGCTAAGATCACAATCAAAGGCTTCGTTCGTTACGAGACCGGAGACGGAATTGAGAAGAAAGAAGAAAACTTTGCTGAGGAAGTTGCAAAACAGATGGGTAAATAATCCATTAACTTAAGTTTTCATTCTATTTTTTAATAAGTCTGAATTTGAGTATTTAAAGGCCCTGAAAGCCTTATAAACACTACGTTTCACAGTGATTATAAGGTTTTCGGGGTTTTTTTCTATATTTTTCTAAAAAAATCCTAAATACCGCCAAGCATCGCTGGAAATCACTAAGAATCTTCTAAAATTGAGTATTGAGTAAGGAAAAACTGAGTAAAAGCAAAGGCTTGCAATCTTCAGCGAAGTTACTCAAATTATCAGCGGTTTCATCAGATCGCCATAATTTTCAAAAATCAAATTATAAACTTAAAAACTAATTGCATAAGGAGGAAATCAATATGGCAAGTACAGCGATAGGCGCAGCTGGCGAGGATGCTCGCACAATAACTTTTATGAGCAAAGAACATAAGGAATTCTATTTGGAATATCTGCCTAAATGCAGATGGAAAGACGTATATCATGAAGCATTGGTATATTGTCTTGGAATTGACAGAGATACACGAAAACACGTTAACAAAATTTATGATTTTAAAAATGGCAGTGTGAAGCCAGAATGTCTGCAGGAAGGTGGAGGAAAGACCACTACCACTATCAATCTTGGAGTAGTGTTCCGATTACTTAGCCAATTATGTTGTAACATCGGAATGATTAAAACGCATTGCCATGAAAAGAAAATGGTTTTATTATAATGATATAGATTTTATGTGTGAAAATAATTCTCTATTTTTTATTAACTCCATCGTAACTCCATATATCTAATGTATAATTACAGGAAATATTAAAAAGATAGGTAATTGCGAAACTCAAATTTGAAATATGAGAGCAGTTATCCACAATAAATGGAGATGATAAATGCAGAAACGTTAAATGACGAAATATTTTAGGCACACTTAAATAAGCCATAGGGCTTATTAAGTTGGTAAGTCCTATGCTATGAGAGGCTTTAAGCTTCGAATATATTCGTGGTGATTGATCTTATCTGCGAGAACAACAGTAATAAGT
>ERZ1673742.3209-NODE-3209-length-10993-cov-3.624429_pt1 | contig 10993 bp, 9 predicted proteins | sample MGYA00580208_ERZ1673742 | MGnify/ENA primary metagenome ERZ1673742 (study PRJEB41218, sample SAMN15661774) | gut metagenome | host: Homo sapiens | place: Canada: London | collected 2015-08-20/2019-03-30 | study: EMG produced TPA metagenomics assembly of...
TTTGTGATCTACATAACAAATGACAAAAATGGTGCCACAGAGGTTATGAAATGGACCATGGGAAGTCTTGCCGGGGCCAACTGGTCAAGGGTAAGTGTGATGCTTCCTGTGACGCTGGTGTGTGTAGTGCTTTTCTGGACGCAGTACAGGAATTTGAATCTGATGCTGTTGGGCGATGAAGTATCTATTACCCTGGGAACAGATCTGCACAGATTTCGGACTGCATATCTGATTCTTTCTTCTGTGATGGTAGGATTTGCCGTGTATTGTGCCGGAGTGATCGGTTTTGTAGGTCTGGTGATTCCTCATGTGGTAAGAATCTTGTTTGGAACAGATCACTGCCGCCTGATTCCCCTTAGTGCTCTGCTTGGAAGTTCCTTTCTGATCTGGTGTGATGTGGCGTGCCGTGTGATCCTGAAAAACTCAGAAATGCCTATCGGTGTTCTGGTTTCCATTATTGGAGCGCCTTGTTTTATCTATTTACTGGTTCGCAAATCTTATGGTTTCGGAGGGAAAAAGGGATGAAAATAACCACAGAAAATATCCGGGTAAATTTTCAGGCAAAAGAAATCCTTAAGGGAATTTCCATTGAAACCAGAGATAAGGAATTGGTGGGAATCATTGGACCTAACGGAAGTGGAAAGTCCACTTTGCTGAAATGTATTTACCGTGTATTAAAGGCAGATTCCGGAGCTGTATATCTTGATGGGGAAGAACTTTATGCTATGAATGCAAAAAGCTCCGCAAAGAAAATGGCGGTGGTAGCCCAGCACAATTACTATAATTTTGATTTCAGCGCAAGAGAAGTAGTTTTGATGGGGCGTGCGCCTCATAAAAAAACTCTGGAAAGAGACAATGCAGATGACTACCGGATCGTAGAGGAAGCGCTGAAAACCGTTCAGATGGACAAATTTGCAGACCGCAGCTTTTCCACTTTATCAGGAGGCGAGCAGCAACGCGTGATTCTTGCAAGAGCTCTTGCACAGCAGACGCCTGCCCTGATCCTGGATGAGCCTACCAATCATCTTGATATCACTCATCAGATCATGCTGATGAAGCTGGTAAAGAATCTGGATGTTACCGTGATCTCTGCAATTCATGATCTGAACATTGAAGCTGCATACTGCGACCGGATTTATGTTTTAAAAGACGGTGTTCTGGAGGGGGAGGGTACTCCTGGGGAAGTTTTGACACCGGAGCTGATCCGACGGATTTATAAGGTGGAATCAGAAGTTGTCTATGACAGTCAGGGGAAAATGCATATTTTGTTCTTATAAAATAAACAGGCACAAGAGTTAAAAGGTGAGAAAAATGACAAAGATCGGAACTTTGACCTGTCTTCATTCCAACGATGTCTGTGCCAGGGTGGGATGTCTGAAGGCTTTTATGGAACGGGAGGCCTTTTTTAAGGAATATTCCCAGGATACCTGTTTGGCAGCAATGATGACATGCAATGGATGTAAAAGTATGAATCCTGCAGAACCAGATGATGACAAAGGAATTCTGGAAAAAATTGACAGGCTGGTCAGTGAAGACATAAAAGTTATGCATGTTGGTGTATGTTGTCTGATCGACGGCAAAAAAGAGTGCCCAAGAATAACCCGTATCTGTGAAATGCTGGAAGACAGAGGCATTCAGGTGGTTAGAGGCACCCATAGGGAATGAAAAGATAAGAAGAATATAAGAAAACTTCCAGACGGATAAGTAGCCCATAATCGAACCGTCTGGAAGTTTTTCATTGTTGTTTTATTGACAATCTCCCTGCAAATTAGTAAAATTAGCGGTGGCAGAAAAAGAATAGAAACATAAAACGCCAAAGCAAAAAGTTTTTAAGGAGAATTACATAAGATGAGTATTTCCATGATTGGAATTGACCATAGTATGGCTCCCATAGATATAAGAGCCTTATTTGCATTTACCAGAAAAAATGCAGGGGAGGCAATGGAGAAAATAAAAGAGCAGCCTGGAATCAACGGCTGCATTATCCTGTCCACATGCAACCGCCTGGAAGTCTGGGCAAGCGTTGATGAGGAAACTGAGATTTCTTTATATGAAGAGCTTTGCAGATTAAAAAAAATACAGAACAGGGAATACGAGAAGTATTTTATAAAACGGGAAGGTCATGACGCTGTAGAACATCTGTTTTATCTTGCATCAGGGCTGAAATCCCAGATTTTGGGTGAAGACCAGATCCTGACGCAGGTAAAGGACGCCCTTGGAATTGCCAGAGAACATTTTACCACAGACGGAGCTCTGGAGGTGCTTTTTCGAATGGCAGTGACAGCAGGCAAGAAGATCAAAACAGAAGTCCCATTTTCCCATGGGAATCCATCTGTGATCCATCAGGCTATACAAATGCTGGAAAAACAAGGCTATTCAGTAAAAGAAAAGGTCTGTATGGTGATCGGAAACGGTGAGATGGGAAAGGTGGCAGCTCAGACCCTGATGGAGAGCGGAGCAGATGTGACAGTAACAGTCCGCCAGTACCGGAGCGGTATGGTAAGCATTCCATTTGGCTGTAAAAGAATTAATTATGGAGAACGAATGGAATATCTGCCAAAATGCGATCTTGTGGTAAGCGCCACGGCAAGTCCAAACTTCACTTTGCGCGAAGAGCTGTTTGAGGATCTGGAACTGGAGAAGACCATTGTACTTATTGACCTGGCGGTTCCAAGAGATATTGAACCGGAGGTGGGCAGGTTTGAAGGTGTGACTTTATATGATATGGACAGCTTCAAAACGGATGAGAAGCCTGCCGAGCTTCAGGAACATCTGGAGGCAGCTGGAAAAATCGTCCGTGAGCAGATGGATGAATTTTTTAAATGGCTGGAAGGGAAAGATCTGATCCCGCGTATACAGGAAATTAAAGAAAATGCAGTAAATGATTTTAATTTAAGAATTATGAAGCCTCTGAAAAACACTCATATGGAAGAGCAGGAAAAAGAGCAGCTGTTGAGTGCAGTGGACCGTGCAATGGAAAAGGTTGTAAACAAAATGTTGTTTGGACTCAGGGACAGCATGAATGAACAGGCATTTCTGGAATGTGTAGCAGGACTGGAGAAAACATATGAAAAATAAGCGTTATTTCCCACTGTATGTGGATTTATCGGATAAGAATATTGTGGTAGTGGGTGGGGGAACCATTGCTACAAGAAGAGTGAAAGCATTATTATTATTTACCAGGAATATTACAGTAATCGCGCCGAAGATGACAGCAGATCTCTGGGAACTGGGCAAGCTTGGAAAAATTCAGATCCAGCCCCGCCCTGTGAAAAAATCAGATTTCTCTATGGCTTATATGGTGTTGGCTGTTACGAATAACAGTGAGTTAAATGAAGAAATTTACCGTATCTGTAAAGAAGAGGGAATTTATGTAAATGTTGCAAGTGATAAGAATTTGTGCGATTTTTACTTTCCCGGAATTTGTCTGAAGGATGATATTGTAGTGGGAATCACGGCCAGCGGTGTCAATCACAAAAAGGCTAAGGCAGTAAGAGAAAAAATGCAGGCACTTCTGGAAGAACTGGAAAAAGATGAGGATAGTTATGAATAAAAAAGTTGTGATCGGAAGCAGGGAAAGCAAGCTTGCTGTGCTGCAAAGCCAGATGGTGAGGGACTATATTGTCTGCAAGCACCCGGAAACAGATGTGGAAATTCTTACCATGAAGACCACAGGTGATAAAATTCTGGACCGTACACTTGATAAAATCGGAGGAAAAGGTCTGTTTGTAAAAGAACTGGACCGGGCGCTTCTGGAAGGAAGAAGCCAGTTGTCAGTTCATAGTCTGAAAGACATGCCAATGGAAATCTCAGAGGAACTACCCATACTTGCTTTTTCCAGGCGTGAAGATGCAAGGGATGTACTGGTTCTTCCAGAAGGCTGCTATGCTTTGGATCCATCCAAACCCATCGGATGTTCCAGTCTTCGGAGAAAACTGCAGCTGAAAGAAATTTATCCGGATATGAATGTGAAAAGTATTCGCGGAAATCTTCAGACAAGACTGGAGAAGCTTGATAACGGAGATTATGCCGGGTTAGTTCTTGCAGCCGCAGGGTTGAAACGTCTGGGACTTGAAAAAAGAATCAGCCGGTATTTTGATACAGAAGAAATGGTTCCGGCAGCAGGTCAGGGAATCCTGGCTGTCCAGGGAAGAAAAGGGCTGGATTATGAATATCTGGAAGGATATGACGATCTGCAGGCACACCAGGCGGCAGCAGCGGAGCGTGCCTTTGTGAAATATTTAAACGGAGGCTGTACTTCTCCTGTGGCAGCCTATGGAGAAATTAAAGATGGTCAGTTGAAACTTACCGGCCTTTATTACGAGGAAGAAACCGGACATTATCTGAAAGGATATAAAACAGGAAATCCTTCAGATGCGGAAAAACTGGGAATTTCTCTTGCAAAAGAACTGCAGGAGCGCTGCAAATTGGAATACAAAGAGTCAGGCTTGCAGGAAGACAACAAAAAAGAACAGGGAAAAGTCTGGCTGGTGGGAGCCGGTCCTGGAGATGTGGGGCTTTTTACAATGAAAGGTGCCCAGGTTCTGGAACAGGCAGATGTGGTTGTTTATGACAGCCTGGTAGGACAGGGAATCCTGACCAGAATTCCTACTTCTGCAAAACTGATCAATGTGGGAAAACGTGCCGGCCACCATACCATGTCCCAGGAGAAGATCAATCAGGTTCTTGCTGAAGAGGCAAAAAAGGGCAACAAGGTAGTACGCCTGAAAGGCGGCGATCCTTTTCTCTTTGGACGAGGAGGAGAGGAGCTGGAGCTTCTTACAAAGGAGGGCATTCCTTATGAAATAGTTCCTGGTGTGACATCCCCGATTTCCGTACCTGCATACAATGGGATTCCTGTGACACATCGGGATTTCTGTTCCTCTGTCCATGTTATCACCGGACATAAACGCAAGGGTATGGAGTACGACATTGATTTTGGGGCACTGGTGCATACAAAGGGAACTCTTGTTTTTCTTATGGGAATCACTGCCATGGAGGATATCTGCAATGGTCTTATGAAAGCTGGTATGGAACCGGATATGCCTGCCGCTGTTTTGTCCAAAGGAACCACAGCAGGTCAGAAACGAGTGGTGGCTACTGTTGGTACCCTGAAAGCCGCGGCTGACCAGGCGAAGATCCAGACACCGGCCATTATTGTGGTAGGAAAGGTCTGCACTCTGGCAGATGATTTTGCCTGGTATGAGAAATTACCTCTGGCAGGCTGGAAAATTCTTGTCACCCGGCCAAAGGAGAATATTTCCAGAACTGCGGCCCTTCTTCGGGAGAAAGGTGCAGAAGTACTGGAACTTCCATCCATCAGTATTATCCCTCTGGAGGATCAGAGCAGACTGTACCAGGCCTTTTCTCATATCCGCAGCTATGACTGGCTGGTATTTACAAGTCCTGCAGGCGTGGAAGTTTTCTTCAGGCAAATGGAGAAAAAGAAGATCGACCTGCGTTCTCTTGGAAATGCAAAAATCGCGGTGATCGGTGAGGGCACAAAGAAGAAATTTCTGGAAAGAGGAATCTATCCGGATTTCATGCCTTCTGTTTATGATGGAAATACCCTTGGAAAAGAACTTGGCGCTCTTTTAAATGGAACAGAAAAGATTCTGATTCCAAGAGCCTCCCTTGGAAACAAGGAGCTGGCAGAAGAACTGAAAAAAACAGGTGCACAGGTGGATGATGTTCCGACTTATGAGACCGGATATGTAAGCTGTCCTCTTATTAATGAGAAAAAAGAATTTGAAGAGGGAGCCATTGACCTGGCTGTATTTACCAGCGCTTCCACAGTGAAAGGCTTTGTAGAGAGTACCAAAGGACTTGATTATTCCAGGGTTCGTGCTGCATGTATTGGAAAACAGACTCGTGCAGCGGCGGATTCTTATGGAATGCAGACATATATGTCAGAAAAAGCAACCATCGACAGTCTGATCGAACTGGTTGAGACACTGAAGAGGAGAGAAGAAAAATGGAACTGATTAAGAGACCTAGAAGATTAAGGGGCAGTGCGAATTTACGAAAAATGGTGAGAGAGACCAGAATGGACAAATCTTCTCTTATCTATCCGCTGTTTGTATTGGAAGGAAATGGAATCCAGGAAGAGATTCCTTCCATGGAAGGACAGTACCGTTACAGTCTGGATCGTCTTCCTTATAAGCTGGAGCAGTTGGAAAAAGCAGGGGTAAACAGCATTATGCTTTTTGGAATCCCGGATCATAAGGATGAAGTCGGAAGCGGCGCTTACGCGCAGGATGGTATTGTACAGAAGGCACTTCGGGAAGCAAAGAGCAGATTTCCAGAGATGTATTATGTGACAGATGTGTGCATGTGTGAATATACCTCCCACGGTCACTGCGGCGTTCTTTGCGGCCATGATGTTGACAACGACAAGACATTGGAGCTTCTGGCAAAAACAGCTCTATCTCATGCGCAGGCTGGCTCTGATATGATCGCGCCTTCCGATATGATGGACGGACGTGTAGCTGCTATCCGTAAAGAACTGGATCTGGGCGGTTATACCAATATTCCAATCATGTCTTATGCGGTGAAATACGCTTCTGCGTTCTATGGCCCGTTCCGTGATGCAGCCGGAAGTGCTCCTGCTTTTGGAGACCGCAAGAGCTATCAGATGGATTTCCACAACAGAAGAGAGGGAATGAAAGAAGCTCTTATGGATATTGAAGAGGGCGCTGATATTATTATGGTGAAGCCTGCCATGTCCTATCTTGATATGGTATCTGAGATCTCCAAGGCTGTGAATGTTCCGGTAGCTGCCTATAGTGTAAGCGGTGAGTATGCCATGGTGAAGGCTGCAGCAAAGATGGGCTGGATCGATGAAGAGCGGATCATTGGAGAAATGGCTGTGGGAGCTTATCGTGCAGGTGCCCAGATTTATATCACTTATTTTGCAGAAGAAATTGCAAAAATGATAGAGGAAGGGAGAATCGGATAATGACAAAGTCTGAGAAGCTTTTTGAGAGAGCGGTAAAAAGAATCCCTGGTGGTGTAAACAGTCCGGTGCGTGCATATGGCGCTATTGGAGAAGCACCGAGATTTATGGAACGTGCAGATGGCTGCTATATTTATGATGTAGATGGCAACCGTTATATTGATTACATAGATTCCTGGGGACCAATGATCCTGGGACACAATTTTCCTGCAATACGGGAAAGTGTTCTGAAGGCCTGTGAAAAAGGCCTGAGCTTTGGATGCGCTACAGAGATTGAAGTGGAAATGGCTGAATTTATCTGTGACAGAATCCCGCATGTGGATATGATCCGAATGGTCAATTCTGGTACAGAGGCTGTTATGAGTGCAATCCGTGTGGCAAGAGGTTATACGGGGAAAAATAAGATCATCAAATTTGCAGGCTGCTATCATGGGCACAGTGATGCTATGCTGGTGAGCGCAGGTTCCGGTGTGATGACAAGTGGTGTGCCGGACAGTGCCGGTGTTCCAAAAGGCTGTACAGAGGATACTATGCTGGCAGTTTACAACGATCTTGGCAGTGTGGAGACTCTTTTTCAGCAGGCAGATGGCCAGGTGGCAGCAGTGATCGTGGAAGCAGTGGGAGCCAACATGGGCGTAGTTCCGCCAAGTGAAGGATTTCTGCAGGGACTTCGCGCTCTTTGCGATCAATACCATGCCCTTCTTATTTTTGATGAGGTGATCACCGGATTCCGACTTGCCTTTGGGGGCGCAGCACAGTACTTTGGTGTAACACCGGATCTGGTTACTTATGGAAAAATCATTGGTGCCGGAATGCCGGTAGGTGCATATGGCGGAAGAAGAGATGTGATGGAACTGGTTGCTCCGGCAGGAAGAGTATATCAGGCAGGTACTTTAAGCGGAAATCCGGTAGCTATGGCTGCCGGGCTTACCCAGCTGAAATATTTGTATGAACATCAGGAAATTTACACGGAACTGGAGAAAAAGGGAGAGCTTCTCTACGGTGGAATGGGAAAAATCGTGAAAGAAAAAGGTCTGAATTACCAGATGAATTATGTGGGCTCTCTTGGAAGCCTGTTCTTTACGGGACAGCCTGTTGTAGATTATGTTTCTGCAAAATCTTCTGACACAGTGGCATTTGCAGAATATTTCAAAAAAATGCTGAATATGGGAATTCATATGGCTCCGTCCCAGTTTGAAGCCATGTTCCTGTCAGCGGCTCATACAGATGAAATTATTATGGAAACTCTGGATGCAGTAAAGCTTGTTCTTTGAAAATGTGTGTGGTATAATTTAGACACAATTACATAAAAGAAACCAGAATACGAGTTGCTGTAATAAAATGCGGCTGTAACAAATGAACCGTGGCAGAGGATTTACTGATATAGAGGATGCAGTAATATTCAGAGCTGCACAGTGACCCGTTACGCTGTAAAAAAGATCGGAAGAACAGCGTGAACGGACGGTTTCCAGAAAGAGACTGTAGGAGGCTAGACAAATGGGTAAGAAATATGTGGCTTATGTAGGAACCTATACTCACGGAACCAGTAAAGGAATTCAGGTTTATGACGTGAACCTGGAAGAAGGTACTCTCACAGAGAGAAGTGAAGTGGAAGTAAGTAATGCGTCTTATACTGCGGTATCCAAGAATGGAAAATACCTTTATTCTATCGAGGATGAGGGTGTTGCGGTATTCAAGCGTGATCATAATGGCGATTTGGCACGTATCAACAGCGTGGATATTGATGGCATGAGAGGTTGTTTCCTTGCTACAGACGTAGATGGCAAATATCTTTACGTAGCAGGTTATCACGATGGAAAGGTAACCGTTGTACACACTCATAAGGATGGACGTCTTGGAAGTGTTATGGACGGTGTTTTCCACACTGGTCTTGGAAGTGTTGCAGAGCGTAACTTCCGTCCTCACGTAAACTGTGTACGTCCTACTCCGGATAATAAATATCTCTGCGCAGTAGATAATGGAATTGACCAGATCAAGGTCTATCGTATTAATAAGCGGACAGATAAGCTGGAGCTGGTTGATATTGTAAGATGCCCGAGAGAGAGCGGACCGCGTATTATCCGTTTCAGTGCAGATGGACGTTTCGCATATGTGCTTTTTGAGCTGAGCAACGAGATTAAGGTTTATAGCTATAACGGAAATGGAGATATTCCGGAATTTGAACTGCTTCAGAGCATTTCTACCCTGGCGAAGAAAGAGGATGGAGGTGTATCTCACAATGCAGCGTCCGGACTTGCACTTGCACCAGACGGAAAGCATCTGTTCTGTACCACAGCCGGTGAGAATACAGTTGGCATGTTTGAAGTAGACGCCGAGACAGGACTTCTGGAGCGTAAGTTTGTCCTTCCGGTAAGTGGTGACTATCCGAAAGACATTGTAATCTTCCCGGATAACCAGCACATTGCCGTTGCCAACCATTCCAGCAATAGCATTACCACCTTTAAGGTTGATTACGAGAAGAATATCATTATGATGAAAGGGAAACCTCGTAAGATCGAGACTCCGAACTGCATCAATATCTGGCCGGTACCGGATGGAAATGATATTGAGGATTTGGAGGCATAGGTATATTTTTTCAAACACGCGTCAGTGTGAATAGTGAATTTTTTCATAAAGTATATAAATAATGAAGGCAGTTATCTGAATGAGAGAGATTCAGGTAACTGCCTTTTTGACAAATTTTAAAGATAAAAATTTTTTACATAGTCCATGCGTGCACTCATATTGGAGAACATGGCATCTACCAGTGTGATGGCGGCCATGGATTCCACGACTACAACGGCGCGGGGCACGATCACAGGATCATGACGGCCTTTGATTTCGATGGAGGTGTTCTCGCCGGTAGTGGTAACAGTCTGCTGAGGCTGTGCAATGGATGGGGTTGGTTTGATGTGGGCGCGGAGGAGAATTTCACCGCCGTCACTGATTCCGCCTAAAATGCCTCCAGAGTGGTTGGTGGTCTTTACAATTCTGCCATTTTCCATGTGGAAGCCATCATTGTTTTCGGAACCCTTCATGGTGGAAACCTTTACACCATCGCCGATTTCCACTGCTTTTACGGCGCCAATAGACATCAGTGCCTGGGCAAAAGCTGCATCTAGTTTTCCAAATACAGGATCTCCAATGCCAGCAGGAACGCCGCTTATACGGCACTCGACAACACCGCCTGCACTGTCCTCCTCTTTCATGCATTTCTCCAGATACTTGGCTGCTTTTTCTGCGGCAACCATATCTGGCATATAGAAAGAGTTTTCCGGTATTATTTCAGGGTGGTAGCTTTGGCATGAGACTGGTCCGATGGAACTGGTGTAGGCCTGCAGGGTAATACCAAGTTCTTTCAGAATCCTGGCTGCAATGGCTCCGGCGGCAACTCGGCCGATGGTCTCGCGTCCAGAGGAACGTCCGCCGCCTCTGTAGTCGCGAAAACCATATTTACTGTCAAAACCAAAATCTGCATGTCCAGGGCGATAGGTCTGCGCGATATTTCCGTAATCCCGGGAACGTTGGTCTTTGTTCCGCACGATCATGGAAATGGGGGTGCCAGTGGTCTGTCCCTCAAAGATTCCGGAAAGGATTTCGACTTCATCTCCTTCATTTCGGGCAGTGGTGTAACGGCTTTGGCCAGGCTTCCTTCTGTCCAGATAAGTCTGTATATCTGCCTCCGTAAGGAAAAGTCCTGCTGGAACGCCATCTACAACGGTGCCCAGTGCCTTGCCGTGGGACTCTCCCCAGGTAGTTACTGTAAATTTTTTTCCAAATGTTGACTGACTCATAGGCATAAATCCTTTCTTCTTCGGACTGCAGCAATCGCCAGTTGTGGAGGGAAAACTGCTGTGCCGAATTAAAGTATGAATGTGATGTTAAAGACATTATAGCGAAATGCAAAAAATTTGTAAACCGAATCTATTAGAATTGACAAAATTTCCTGTACAAATTATAATGGAAAATGTATTTTTTGAGAAACAAGAGATGGAAGGAGTGCAGTTTGTGGTAAGGATTTTTAAGACGATAGAGGGT
>ERZ1673742.3218-NODE-3218-length-10974-cov-5.516622_pt1 | contig 10974 bp, 9 predicted proteins | sample MGYA00580208_ERZ1673742 | MGnify/ENA primary metagenome ERZ1673742 (study PRJEB41218, sample SAMN15661774) | gut metagenome | host: Homo sapiens | place: Canada: London | collected 2015-08-20/2019-03-30 | study: EMG produced TPA metagenomics assembly of...
GGGGTTTATTATATCCATTTAACTACGGAAGCGTTTTATAAGTTGCAAAAAAGATTTTATCGTTTTGCAACTTGTTTGTCAAGGAATCGACCGGCGAAAAGTCTTTGTCGGATTTCTTATTTCAGATAAATGGACGCGTTGGTTGCAGCAATCGCGCCGTCCGCCGCCGCCGTTGCGAGTTGGCGGATATGTTTGGTGCGGCAGTCGCCCGCGACGAACAATCCGTCGGTTTTGGTCGTGCCGTCTTCGCCCGCGACGATATATCCGTTTTTGTCGATGTCGACGAAGTCTTTGAAAGCGGAGTTGTCGGGGATTTGCCCTATCGCGATAAACACGGCTTTTACGGGCAGACGGAATTCCGATTTGTCGACGGTATTTTCAAAAACAAGCCCCGAAAGTTCGCCGCCGCCACTTAAAAACTCTTTCAGCGAAAGGTTGTGATAAATCGCGACGTTATCTTTTGTCATAAGGTTGTCGACGTGGGCTTTATCCGCAAAGAATCTGTCGAAAAGCGTGCAAACGTGGACTTTTTTGCAATAATTCGTCAAAAACAGCGCGTATTGCAAAGCGGTATTGGCGTCGCCGATGAGCGCGACCTCTTCGTCCTTGTAAAACGCTCCGTCACACAACGCGCAATAAGACACGCCGTGACCGATAAGTTCGTCTTCGCCGGGGACGCCGATATGTCTTGCGCTTGCGCCGGTTGCGATGATGACGGATTTCCCTTCGTGCGCGCCGTAGTCGGTAAGAACGGTGAAGACGTCGCCGTCCTTTTTAAGTCCGGTGACTTTTTCCAGCTCGAAATCCGCGCCGTGGTGCATAATCTGTTCAAACAGTCTGTCGGAGAGTTCCGCCCCCGAGATTGCGGTAATCGTGGGGAAGTTTTCGACGCGCGGCGAAAGCGAAATCTGACCGCCGACGGTTTCTTTTTCCAGCACAAGGACTGTTTTGCCGTTTCTTAAAGCGTTGAGGGCGGCAGTCATGCCTGCCGTCCCCGCGCCTATGATAATTACATCGTAAATCATAAATTATTTTGCGTTTTCAACGAATTTTTTAATGAAGCTCGCGTTTTCGTAGCGGTCGTAGCCCTGTCCGTTTGCGACGAGCATAGTGGGGGCTTTTTTGACGCCGTATTTTTGGGTAAGATCTTTCTGATCTTCCGCGTCGATGACGGTGTATTTGATACCTGCTTTATCGAGCATCATTTTTGCCATTTTGCAGTTGGGGCAGGTTTTCGTTGTGAACAACAGGATTTCGCCGTCGTTCTTTTTGAAGTTGGGATCGGCCTGCACTCTCACGTCCTGTTCGCCGCAGCAGGTATCGCTGACGATATGCTGGTTTACGCCGTGATACGAAGAGTTTGCGATGTCGTAAGTTTTCCTTTGCGAGAACTCTTGCAGTTTGCCGTCGTTCCAGTTCTGTACGGGACGATAGTAGCCGGTGATACGGCTGTAAACTTCGGCGGGTTGTCCGCATTTGGGGCACTTGAAGTGTTCGCCGGAGATATAGCCGTGCTCCTTACAAATGCTGTACGTCGGCGAGATGGTGTAATACGGCAGTTTGTAGTTTTCCGCGATGGTTCTGACAAGTTTTGCCGTGGATTTCCAGTCGGGAAGTTTTTCGCCGAGGAACGCGTGGAATACCGTGCCCGAAGTATACAGCGTTTGGAGTTCGTCCTGCACGTCGAGTGCCGAGAAGATATCCGCGGTGTATCCGACGGGAAGGTGCGAGCTGTTGGTGTAATACGGGATATTGTCGTTTTCGGAAGCGGTGATGATGTCGGGGAATTGCGCCTTATCGTGTTTTGCAAGACGATAGGAAGTGGATTCCGCCGGGGTTGCTTCGAGGTTGTACAAATCGCCGTACTGTTCCTGATAATCGGAAAGTCTTTCGCGCATATGGTTGAGGACTTCTTTTGCGAATTCCTGCGTTTCGACGTTCGTCAGGTCTTTTCTGAGCCATTTTGCGTTGAGCCCTGCCTCGTTCATACCAACAAGACCGATTGTCGAGAAGTGGTTGCTGAACGTGCCGAGATAACGTTTGGTGTAAGGATAAAGCCCTTCTTCCAGGAGTTTTGTGATGACGTCGCGTTTGACTTTCAAGCTGCGCGCGGAGATGTCCATCATCTTGTCAAGGCGGCGATAGAAGTCCGCCTTATCGGTTGCGAGATACGCGATTCTGGGAAGGTTGATGGTCACGACGCCGATAGAGCCCGTGCTTTCGCCGCTGCCGAAGAATCCGCCCGATTTCTTGCGAAGTTCGCGAAGGTCCAGGCGAAGTCTGCAACACATACTTCTGACGTCCGAAGGCTCCATATCGCTGTTGATGTAATTCGAGAAGTACGGGGTGCCGTATTTCGAGGTCATTTCAAACAGGAGTTTGTTGTTTTCGGTTTCCGACCAGTCGAAGTCGCGGGTGATGGAATACGTGGGGATAGGATACTGGAAACCGCGGCCGTTGGCGTCGCCCTCGATCATGATTTCGATAAAGGCCTTATTGACCATATCCATTTCTTTTTTGCAATCCTTGTATTTGAAGTCGCACTCTTTGCCGCCGACGATTGCGTTGAGTTCCGCCAGATCGTTAGGAACCATCCAGTCAAGCGTGATGTTGGTGAACGGAGCCTGCGTACCCCAACGGCTGGGCGTGTTGACGCCGTAAATGAAGGATTGTATGCACTGCTTTACTTCTTTATAAGAAAGGTTATCGACTTTGACAAACGGCGCAAGATACGTGTCGAATGAGGAAAAAGCCTGTGCGCCCGCCCATTCGTTTTGCATGATGCCCAAAAAGTTTACCATCTGGTTGCAAAGCGTGGAAAGATGCGCCGCGGGGCTTGACGTGATTTTGCCGCGGATTCCGCCAAGACCTTCCTGAATAAGTTGTTTCAGCGACCAACCGGCGCAGTAACCGGTGAGCATCGACAAATCGTGGATGTGAATATCGGCGTTTTTGTGAGCGCGTGCGATTTCTTCGTCGTAAACTTCCGAAAGCCAGTAGTTTGCGGTGATTGCGCCGCTGTTGCTGAGAATAAGTCCGCCGACGGAATAAGTGACCGTGGAGTTTTCTTTCACGCGCCAGTCTTCAAGATGGACGTAATTGTTGACGACTTCCTTATAGTCAAGTATCGTCGACTTCATATTACGGATCTTTTCACGTTGTTTTCTGTAAAGAATGTATGCCTTCGCAACGTCGGTGTAGCCCGATTGTTCAAGGACGTGCTCGACGCTGTCCTGGATGTCTTCGACGTGGACGAGATTGTTTTCAATCTTGTTTTCGAAATCGGCGGTAACGCGGAGCGTCAACATGTCGATGATTGCGGGAACGTACTGCTTGTTCTGCGCCTCAAACGCTTTGGTAATGGCGACAGAGACTTTGTTAAGATCAAAATCGGTTATTTTACCGTCTCTTTTAATTACCTGATACATTTTCCTCATTTCCTTTATAATTTCTTTTGTTGACTACTTTATACTTAACGACATCGTCGTTTTGTTTTTTATTTGGTGAAACTCTTTGCATTCCGTTGCGTCTTAAAAAGGCGCAAGATTTTGCCGTTTTATCGTTTTTGGGCACAAAAAGGGGAGTTTCCCGTGAAGATTCTTTGAAAAATCCAAGCGGATAACACCCTGACATATCGCTCTATTGCGAGTACATTCATAATAACACGCATAAATGCACGTGTCAATTGTTTTATATCAATATATTGATTTGTTTTTTTAACCGCACCACAAGATATTGTGGTATCAGTCTATGCCGCGAATTTCAATTTTATCGACTTTTCCGTCGAAAATCGGCAATATTTCTTCCATTTCCTCCCTTGTCAGCCCGTGAAGTGTCTCGTCAATCAGATCGCCGCTGTCCTTAAATGCTTGCAGATAATATTTTTTCGCGCCCGAGATAAGGTCGGCGACGCCGTAAAACGAGTTTCTGTCGTTAAATTCGCGGACGACGGTCGTGCGGAATTCGTAATCGACGTGGTCTTCAAGAAGGTATTTCACGCTGCGTTTTATTTTTGCGGTGTCGTAATTTTTTATGCCGACGGACATGCCGTAATTTTCAGGGCTGTTTTTAATGTCCATCGCGACGTAGTCCACCACCCCTTCTTCGACCGCGCGGATCAGCATATCGGGGTTCGTGCCGTTGGTGTCGAGTTTTACCTTGTACGAAAGCGACTTTACCTTTTTCATAAAGTCGATAAGGTCGGGGTTGAGCGTAGGCTCGCCGCCGGTGATACAAACGCCTTCCAGTATGCCCTGTCGCTTTTTAAGATACGCGAATATTTCGTCTTCGGGGATAACGGGTTGTCCCATCGGATTTTCGACAAGACTCGCGTTGTGACAAAACGGACAACGGAAATTGCACCCGCCCGTAAAAAGCGTGCATGCGGTAAGCCCCGGATAGTCCAGAAGCGTCAGTTTGTTAAGCCCGTGAATAATCATTCTTCTTTGCCCTTTTTTGTTTGTGATCGGATTACCGATATTTATTATAAGTATACCCCGAGCGCGCGCTTTTTCAAAGCGAAATACAACAAAAACAAACGGGCGCGGTCAATGAAAAATCGTTGACATATTTTTCTTACACGCGTATAATAAGCGTATCTAAATATATTTGGAGGATTTATTGTTTATGAAAAAGAACATTGGCAAAATTCTTGCCGTTATTCTTGTTGTTGCACTTCTTGCAACCGTACTTTGCGCCTGCAACGCCGAATCTTTCACGAAGAAACTCGAAAAGAAAGGCTACACCGTTTCCAGTGCTGAAACCGACAAAGAAGACGCTTCTATCGTTTGGTCTGTTTCCGCTGTGAAGAGCACCACCGAAGCCGTTACGATTTATAAATTCAAAACGACTGACGACGCGGAAAAATTTGAAAAAGATGCCCCCACCGGCAAAGTTGGCAAATATTCTCTCGTTGTTAAACGTACGGGCAAAATCGTTTATTACGGAACCGAACAAGGCGTAAAAGACGCAAAATAAGTATTATTGCTTAACAAAAAAAGAATCACCGAGCAATCGGTGATTTTTTTTGTGCTTTTGGTGAATTATACTTTCAAGTGCAACGCATATTACGTCGTCTCGACAATGCCCTTTGTTCACTTCCGTGCAAAGCACTTTTGTCATTGCGAAACACCTCTAATCGGGGACCCATCGGGATACTGTGTACCCGTGGGAAAAAGGCGCAAACAAGCATAAGAGTGAGCATTATCGCGCGCGATAATGCGTTTTCAAAATCAAGACTTTTGTACTTTTGGGGAAAAGGAATAAACAAGCAAAAGACAAACGATTGTCGCAAGCGACAATCGTTTGGTCAAAAGCGCAGTTTATGACGCGTGCGCCTATAAGTCGTCCGCATCTTGCGTGGGCGTTTCAAGCGGCTCGTACGTTTCAAAAGTCATAAGCGCGGGGAAACAGCCGTACATTCCAAGCGGATCATACATATTCGGCGCAAACGCCGCCTGGTTGATTTCCTTTTTACTTTTCAATGATTTCATAAACCCTCCGCCCTTTATTCTGTGCAAAACGGAAAACTCTATTCGCCTCGAAAAAGACAATTCCCGCCTTTTGTAGGCGGGATTAATAATTAAGCCCCACAAGTACAAAAGTATCTTGTGGGGTCCCCTAACTCTAAAAAGTCAGAATTTAGAAACTAACTTCCGATAAACGGCGAGAATTTGATGGATTTTTGACGTTTCTTGGCAAGTTCTTACGAGGGCGCGTACTTTGTCGTACGTAACCGAGTAAGGTTTTGCCAAAAACTCAAAAAGGCGCGAATTATCGCCGTTTTACCCTTTGGTGATGGTATCGTTGTCGTCCAAAGTCACATCTTCCACCGAAACTCCGCTGTCTTTGATATGCTCGATTTCGGGCGCGGCGTCGGGCGCGGCGTCGGGCGCGGTTTCCTTATGCGCTGCCGTGTTTGCGGACTTCCTGTAAATGACGAATTTCTGCCAGCAGAATTCCAGAACGCCGTTGATAAGCATTACGGTTGCTTCCGCAATAAGGCTTGCCCATTCCTTGCCGCCGAGCGCGGTTGACACGGAGTGAACGTACCAGGTCTGGAACGGATAAAACGGGACGTAAAACAAGAACGCGAGCGCCATTGCGACGGGAACGTTCTTTGCCGATTTGAACGTGAATTTGCGGTTTAACGTAAAGTTCCACAAAACCGACAGAGCAAGCGCGACGGTCGTTGCGACGAAGGTCGTCTTTTTCATTTCGGTGATGAAATTTATCGTGCCCCAGTCGAGTTTTGCGAACGCATAAGTCATTATCGTGAACGAAACGAACTGGATAATCCCCGCGCTTGCCGTGCAAAGTAAGTATTTGACGGCTTGCCAACGAGTGCCGTTTTTCTCGTTCATTGCCTTGAATTTCGCCTTTCTGTCTGCTTTTCTTTGTGCCTTTTCTTCGGGCGTGAGTTTTTGTTTTGCCATACTTTCTCCTTATTATAACGGGCGTCTGATTGCAGTGTCTTCCGCTTCGCCGCAGCAGTGAATGTGCATATTGTTCATTACTCTGAATGCGTCGGCGCGAATATGGAAGCTTCGCAAGCCGTTAAGACGGACTTTCAGTCGCATGTACAGCATAAGACTTTTGCCGTTGTCGGGCGGGGGACATTGTGACACGAAGCAAGCGTACGCCGCTTTTGTTTTTTCAAAGTCTTTTTTGGTGATTTTGACGAATCTGTTGGGTTTACCGGTGAAATAGTACGCCAGAACCGTTGGTTTTGCAATTTGGGTTGCCCCGACGCTTTTCATCATATTGACGTTGCTGCACATAAAATACGCCTTTGACACCGCTTCTCCCACACGAAGATGGTCGGGGTGGCTTTCGGGGTACAGTTTGTGGTCGGGGCCGATCACGACGTCGGGCTTAATTTCTGCGATGACTTTTGCGATTTCGATGCGGAGCGCGACTTCGTCGTACATGCCGCCGTCCTCAAAAGGCAGAAATCTGACGTCCTTAACGCCCAGAATTTTCGCGGCTGCCAGTTGTTCGTCGCGGCGGATTTTAACAAGCGTTTCGGGCGACATGTTTTCGTCTTCCGTGCCGAACCGTCCGTCGGTGCAAACGAGATAATATACGTCCTTCCCTTCGCGCGCAAGCCTTGCGACGGTGCTGCCCACGGCAATTTCGATATCGTCGGGGTGCGGCGCAACGAACAAATACGTCTTGAATTTTTCGATTTTCGGAACGGGTGCGACCGTTTTTATGAGCAATCTGTTGAGTAACATAACTTTCTCCCTATACAATCTTACAATATTTTAACACACGATATTGGTTAAGTAAAGGCTTTTCAAAAAAATGTGGTTTTCTTGCGCGTTTTTGAAAACGCATTGTAACAAGGTTTTGCCAAAAACTCAAAAGGTCGCAAAATTATGACTTTTTAATAAAATAAGGGCTGCACGGTAAACGTGCAGCCCTTTGTGTTGTTTTTTACGTATTACTTATTTGTTATACGTTTGCGGATTGATGATCTGGATTTCAAAAGCCTTTCCCTTTGTTTCGTCGGAAATAAGGTTTTCTTTTGTGATTTCCGGCGCTTCCGTCAGGTAGTTGACGTAGCCTTTGATCGAGAACGTCTTTCCGTAGACTTTTCCTTCGACAGTTGCGGTGCCGTACGTTTCGCGGTCGCCGTCTTTCTTCGTGCCGATGATGACTTTAAGCGCGATGTCGTCAATAATTTCCGCATTTGCGCTTGTGCCAGCCGCCTCTATTTCATGGACTTTCCACGTGGTACCCTCAAGGTACGGGACGTAGGTCTTTCCGAGGCGGTATGCCTGACGGAGCAACGAACCGGCTTTGCCGTCGATATAGTTGCTTTCCGTGTATTCCCCCGCTGTGCGATTGAGTTCGTCTACGATTGCCTGTTTAAGGACGTCGGGCGTTTTGATAAGCACGAGTGTGCCGTTTTTAAGTTCAAACCCTTCTTCGCGGATATATGTCTCGTTGTTTTTCTTTACGGCGTTTTCAAGCTCTGCATAAAGCACGTACGGGTACAGATATTTGTTGCCCGCGCTGTCTTCGACCACGGCGTATTCTTTGTGGCCGTTTTCGTGCATTATTGCGGTCGTTGCCGTCGCTTTATTGTCTGCAAAGAACTTTTCGCCTGTCGTCATATATCCCGTGGGACGGAGCAACAAAAGCTGTTTGCTGAGACCTTGCGCGTAAATTCCGCGAGCCGTCAACTTGTAAAGTTCGGTTTCGAATTCCTTATAAACCGCGACCGAGTCGTAAGTCTTGCCACTCATTTCAACCTGATACTTCGTGAAGTATTTCATTGCAAGAGCGACCATGCTCACCGCGTCGATATTATTGTTGTTGTATTCAAACAAGTTTTTGAACGTCGTCGCAAGGAGTTTTTCGCCGCCGATAACAAGCGAGTTGTCAAGACCGTCCGCCTGATTGATGCCGATAAGTCCGTACACTGCGGGAATTATGCCCACGTTGTCTTTAAGCAACAGGTTCATAATAACGTCGCCAATCGTGATGTCGTTTTCCGCTGCCGCTTCGGCTTTGTAATCATCGTAGTTCACGAACAAGCCGTTGCCGTTCTTATTGATAAGGTAGTTGACAAGTTTCACGAAGTTGAGCCCTTTGACGTGCGCTTCGCCACTCGTCATCAGATGATCGATGGATTCATTGACTTTTGCAAAGCTGTAAGAAACGTTATATTTCTTATATTTCGCGCCGGTGTAGGTTGCCGAGTTGTCAGCGGTCAGCAGGAAGTATTCGCCCGTTTCCTCATTTTTGCCGTAATTGCCGTCTGCGTGCTCTTCATAGACCGAGTACAGGACGCCGCCGACTTTGTCTGTGCCGTCCTCTGCATAGAAGCCCCATTTGCCGCCAACTTTCTTAAAGCCGTTGATACCGATTGCGCCGTTTTTACCGAGCGCGACGCACATATCGAGAATCCCGGGGAGAACGTCTTTGTATTCTTCCATGATTTTCGCGTCAAGTTGCAGGTCGTAATCGGGGTTTTCAGCTGTTCCTATGTTGGCGGAATACAGTTGAAGTTTCGCAAACACCTTGTCGTTTGCGGTAATCGTTGCGACCGCGCGGGTGTTTTGGATATTTACGAAATCGAGCGTGCCTTTGATATTGAGTTTCATCGTTTTGGGAACGGTGAGCGTGTTCGTTTCCTTGTCGTATGTCAGATCGTCGCCGCCGACTTTGAAAGTCAAGCCGTTGGGACTTGTGTAATCGTGTGCGACAAGGCTCAGAAGGTCTTCGCCGAAGTCGAAATCAAGACCTGCGTCGATATTCATTGCGCCGTAATCTTTTTTGTTTACAGCCGTCGTGGAAATCGCGTCTTTACTGTTTCCGATTTTAAGGTCAGTGATTGCAAGTTCGATACCGAAAGTCCTGTTTTCCGTACCTGCGGGCAGATTAAGGTCAAGGAAGAATTTGCTCATCTTGCCGATGCTGCCGTTTGCGCCCGCTTCTTTTTCAAAGCCCAACTTGATTGCGCTGTTTTTCGTCACGGCAATGCTTTCGCCAAGGCTGAAAGGATTGAGCGCGACCGTTGCGGAAAGTTTTTGCGACAGGTCGTTTTTGACGGACGTGTAACCTTTGTTCGCTTCTTGGAACTGACCGTTCTTCCAGGTGTACCAGGTAGGTTCGCTGAACAAGTTGCTTGCAAACGGTGTGCCTTTTAAGTCCGCGGTAAGAATGCCCTGAACGTCAAGGGTTTCGCCAAAGTAACTGTAAAACTTTTCTTTGCCGCCGAATATATCCGAAAGCATGGTGTTGATCGAAATGCCGCTGAAAGAAATGTCCTTCTCAAAAATCGTGTCGGCAAGGGTTTTCACAACGTATGTGCCGTTTGCGTCTTTCACATATTCGCCGTTAACTAAGTTGTAACGATTTCTGCTTGCCGCATTGACAAGCGTGTCGCTGTACGGCATATACTCTTTCTTTACAAACGTGTTGATAAGCCCGGTGATAACTTCGTTAAGGTCAAAGTCGCCGCCGTTGAAAGCTTCGACAACGCTCTTTACGACGTTGTTTTTGAGCAGCCCTTCGATCTTAGTGAAAAGCTCGTCTTTGACGGTTTGTCCGTTTGCAGTCTTGTCAAGTTTCGTAAGGTCAACGCCGACTTTGTTCCCTGCGATCGTTGCGTAAAGGAAGTCTTTTTCGTAAATAAGGCGGAAAGAATCGACGCCGTTAATGCGCGCGGACACATCGATATAAGTTTCGTTGTTTTCCGTGAGAGCAACCGCTTTCGAATATCTCGTTTGTCCTTCGTGGAGGCTTGCGTCATACGACACGTACTTGCCGTCGATAAGCACGTATGCGCCGTTTGCAGTGGCGATATATTTGTCGATGACGTTCTGACGGTCGAGAAAACCTTTCAGAGCAAGTTCGATCGGCATTTTTTCTGCGACACCGCCGTCCTTTTTAAGGGTGATTGTCGCGCCGAGGCTCAAAGCGATGTTTTTGCCGTCGGCAAGTTCAAACGAAGTGCCGTTTGCGATTTCGTTTGCGCTTTGGAACATCGTGTTGACAAACGCGTTCATCGAGGCGCCTGCTTGGTTGCCGGTGCTTCCGCCGCCGCCGGTTCCGCCACCGCCGCCGGTTCCGCCACCGCCGCCCGTTCCGCCGCCGCTTCCTTTATTGCAGGCAGCAAGAACTCCGACGCACAAAACGAGAACGCAAACTATTGCGAGTACTCGCAAAAAATTCTTGTTTTTCATTTTTCGTCTCCTTTCGAGATTTAAATTGTACACGCACGCGGACGTACGCATATCTCTACATCTTATATTTTAATATTTATTAGTTTTCTTGTCAAGGCTAAGTCGTGATTTCCGCCCGACGCGCGCCGTTTCGGGGTTATCGGCAAATCGTTTTAAGGTAATTTTTAACCTAAACGTTACAAATGCGCCCGCGTGTAATATTTTGCGAAAAACCTTTACATATTGTCCTTACGTTTGTATAATAATCGTTAGGAGGAATTTTATGCACGATTCGCTC
>ERZ1673742.3219-NODE-3219-length-10973-cov-6.498901_pt1 | contig 10973 bp, 9 predicted proteins | sample MGYA00580208_ERZ1673742 | MGnify/ENA primary metagenome ERZ1673742 (study PRJEB41218, sample SAMN15661774) | gut metagenome | host: Homo sapiens | place: Canada: London | collected 2015-08-20/2019-03-30 | study: EMG produced TPA metagenomics assembly of...
GAGAACTAATGAGTGAAGATGAACTTGAGCTTGATACACTGGGAGATAGAAAGACAGCACTCTTTGTTATCATCTCCGATACAGATGATACTTTTAACTTTGTGGTATCTATTATGTATTCTCAGCTATTTAACTTGTTATGTGATAAGGCAGATGATGTGTATGGAGGAAGATTACCTGTTCATGTAAGATGTCTACTTGACGAGTTTGCAAACATCGGCTTAATTCCAAAGTTTGAAAAACTGATAGCGACAATCCGTTCCAGAGAAATATCAGCGAGTATAATTCTTCAAGCACAATCTCAGCTAAAGGCAATCTATAAAGATAATGCTGACACAATTGTGGGCAACTGTGATAGCACTTTATTTCTTGGTGGAAAGGAGAAAACAACACTTAAAGAGCTTTCTGAAACGCTTGGTAAAGAAACCATTGACCTTTACAACACATCGGAAACAAGGAGTAATCAAAAGAGTTTTGGACTTAATTATCAAAAGACAGGCAAGGAGCTTATGAGTCAAGATGAAATTACGGTCATGGACGGCGGTAAATGTATTTTTCAGCTTCGTGGTGTCAGACCTTTTCTATCGGATAAATTCGATATTACAAAGCATAAGAACTATAAGCTGCTTGAGGACTATGACAAGAAAAATTTATTTGACATAGAAAGCTATATGAAGCGAAAAGGAAAAGCAAAGCTGAATAGGGAAACAGTTATTACAAGAGTGCAGTAAGTCTAAAGAACATAGATTTGCTGCTTTTTTATTACTCAAAGTCAGGAGGCAAGATGATAAGGATCAGAAGTCCCACTAAGAAAAAAGTAAATAGTATGACCATTAGCGATTGGAAAAGAAAAAATTCCGGTCGCTTTTTTTATTTAAACGAAAAGGAGAAATTTTTAATGAAGCAAGAAATGATTAACATCAATGCCAATTTATTGGCAGAGCCCACTTTTTCAAGTTTTGACAAAGAGGGAGAAACTGTTGAGGTTGCAAACTTCACGCTTGTAAAAAAGTACGGGAAAGGCAAGGAGTATATCAACTGTGCAGCCTATGGAGAAAAATCGGAGAAAGCAAAGGACTTTGAAAAAGGCGATTTGATTCATATCTTTGGTTACTTTAAGAAGCGTGAAAAAGAGGGAAAGACTTACAAAAACTTTGTAGTGAAGTCATATAACAAGATTGAAAAGAAAGAAGAAAGCGAGGAGGAATAAATTATGGAATTTTTTACACAGGCAGTTAATGTATTAAAGATTTTGGTAATGGCAGTAGGTGCAGGACTTGGAGCATGGGGTGTTATCAACCTGATGGAAGGATATGGCAATGACAATCCGGGTGCAAAATCTCAAGGTATTAAGCAGCTGATGGCAGGAGGCGGTATTGTCCTAATCGGACTTAAGCTGATTCCACTTCTTGCCAATGTACTCAAGTAAGAAGAAAAGGAGAGCTTAGATGTTTGGGATATTCGACAAGATAGAAGAATTTTTTAAGGAACTTCTACTGGGCGGTATCCAAGCAAACTTAGAGTCCATGTTTCTTGACATCAACGATAAAGTTGGTGCAGTTGCAACAGATGTAGGAAAAACTCCCATGGGGTGGAACGGAGATGTATTTGCCTTTATCAAAAGCATTAACGATTCCGTCATTATTCCCATAGCGGGACTAATCATCACAGCAGTCCTTTGTATTGAGCTTATCAATATGGTAATGCAAAAGAACAATATGCATGATACGGACACCTTTGAATTTTTTAAGTACATCATTAAGATGTGGATTGCTGTATGGTTAGTATCTCATGCTTTTGAGTTTTCAATGGCAGTCTTTGATGTGGCACAACATATGGTAAATAAGGCGGCAGGGGTGATAAATACCTCTGCCACCGTTTCCGGAGATCAGATAGTGGCAATGATGGATACCTTAAAAGAAAAGGGGCTTGGAGAGCTTGTCATGATTCTCTTTGAAACCTCACTCATAAAGGTTGCCATAGAGGTAATTTCCATTGTAATCATGCTTGTGGTTTACGGAAGAATGTTTGAGATTTATGTTTACTCATCGGTTTCAGCCATTCCATTTGCCACAATGGGAAACAAAGAGTGGGGACAAATTGGAACAAACTATATCAAAGGACTATTTGCACTGGGGCTACAAGGACTCTTTTTAATGGTTTGTCTTGGAATATACGCAGTATTAGTTAAGACAATACAGATAACAGATATACACACAAGTACCATGACGATACTTGGATATGCGGTTTTGCTGGGGTTAATGATGCTAAAGAGCGGAACTCTGGCCAAAAGCGTATTAAATGCACACTAACAGAAAGGAAGGATAGGATGATCAAAAGAAAAACAGTATTTACAGCAGTAGTAATCGGAGCAGGTGTTATAGCGGTGATTGATAGAATCAAACTTTTTAGCAAGATTAATGACTTGGAAGAAAGAACAAAAGACATCGGTCGCTGCCATAATGACTTTTGTATTTTGCAGGAAAGATATAACAAAAATACAGATAAACAGATAGAAAGCATTCAGGAAGAAATCGGCTCTGTTTATGAACACATGGCAGAGCTTTCAAAGGAAAAAGAAGATGGGAGGTAAGTTATGGCGTATGTACCAATCCCAAAAGACCTAAAGAAGGTAAAAACAAAGGTAGCTTTTAACTTAACCAAAAGGCAGATGATAGGTTTCACACTCGCAGGACTGGTAGGACTACCAGTCTATTTATTTATGCGAAAGGTCGTTCCAAATGATATTGCCGTCATATTTCTCATTGTGTCCACACTCCCTATATTTTTCATCACTCTTTTTGAAAAGGACGGACTGACCTTTGAGAAATATTTTAAATATATTTACCTTCATAAGTTTTATCAGCCACAAAAAAGAGTGAGAAAGGAGGTTTACCTTGAAAGACAAAAGAAAGATTCAGCAGGTAAAGTTAGAACAAAACAAAAAGATGTTAAGAAGTCAAAAACAGGACTTAAAGCAAAATAAGGGAAAATCTAAAAAAGATAAAGGCGGGCTACTTGACCTTATTTTTAGAAAAGAACCAAAAAGATATACTGTCGAAGATACCATTCCCTATCTTAGACTCTTAAAAAGCGGTATATGTCAGCTTGACGAAAAGCACTTTAGTAAAAGCATAGCCTTTCAGGATATTAACTACCAACTTGCCTTAGATGAAGATCGAGACTTGATTTTTAATCAGTTTGCAAATTTTCTAAACTCCTTTGATCCAAGTATCAGTATTGAGTTTTCATATATCAATCAACTTGGACGAAACGAAGAAATGAAGTCGGCAATTCAGATACCGGATAAAAAGGACGGTTTTGACGATATACGTCTTGAGTTTAGAGAGATGCTTAAAAGCCAGATTGTAAAGGGAAATAATGGACTGAAAAAATCAAAGTATGTCACCTTTACAGTAGAAGCGGATAATTTAGAGCAGGCAACATCAAAACTTGAAAGACTGGAGATAGATATATTATCTAATCTAAAGAGTATGGGAGTTCGTGCTGAAAGTCTTACAGGAGAAGAAAGATTAAAGATACTTCACGATATATTAAATCCCAATAAGACCTTTGAATTTTCATACAAGGACTTAAAGAAAAAAGAAAGCACAAAGACATATATTACTCCTGATGAATTTAACTTTACTCCGTCAAGGTATTTTAAGTTTGGAAAATTTATCGGGGCAGTAAGTCATTTTCAAATTCTTGCAAGTGAGCTTTCAGACCGTATGCTTGCCGAGTTTTTGGATATTGATGATAACATCAATATTTCATTTCATATTAAGGCAATCGACCAATCGGAGGCTATTAAAATGGTAAAGAGAAAAAATACCGATATTGACAAGATGAAAATTGAGGAAAATAAGAAAGCGGTAAGAAGTGGTTATGATATGGACATTCTTCCATCGGACTTAATCACCTATGGAGAAGATGTAAAAAGCCTCCTAAAGGACTTACAGACAAGAGATGAGCGAATGTTTGTGGTGAGTATCGTCTTTATGAACTTTGCAAAAACGGTGCAAAAGCTTGATAACACAATCTCTCAGATAAGTTCCATTGCAAACAAGCATAACTGCAAGCTGAAAAGACTTGACCATACGCAAGAACAAGGACTTATCAGCGTGCTACCTCTTGGCGTAAACAAGATTGAGATAGATAGAGGACTAACCTCATCATCTACGGCAGTATTTATGCCCTTTACTACAGAGGAGCTTTTCATCAATTCAAGTAACAGTCTTTATTACGGACTAAATGCCTTAAGCCATAACCTGATTATGGCAGATAGGAAAAAACTCAAAAATCCAAACGGTCTAATCCTCGGAACTCCCGGAAGTGGTAAATCCTTTAGTGCCAAAAGAGAAATGGCAAATGCAATTTTAGTAACGGACGATGATGTGATTATCTGCGATCCAGAAGGAGAGTATGGAAACCTTGTAAGACAATTTAATGGAGAAGTCATTAAAGTCAGCAGTAAGTCCAAAGATTACCTGAATCCCCTTGATATAAATATGAACTATGGCGATGGGGATGCGCCACTGAAAGACAAAGCAAACTTCATTATGAGTATGCTGGAGCTTGTAGTAGGCGGTAGTGGTCTTACGGCAGAAGAAAAGTCCGTTATAGACAGGTGCTTACCTAAGATTTACGAAAAGTATTTTGATAATCCAGAACCTTGTAATATGCCTATACTTCAAGACCTATACGATATGTTAAAAGGACAGGAAGAAAAGGTCGGTAAAAAGCTGGCAACGGAGATGGAAATCTATGTATCAGGTTCTCTTAATGTTTTTAATCACAGGTCAAATGTGGACTTAAATAAGAAACTCCTGTGCTTTGATATTAAAGAGCTTGGAAGTCAGCTAAAGAAAATCGGTATGCTTGTTATACAGGATCAGGTGTGGAATAAGGTATCGCAAAACAGAGGAAGCAAGGCTACAAGGTACTATATAGATGAGTTTCACTTGCTATTAAAAGATGAGCAGACAGCATCTTATTCTGTGGAAATATGGAAGCGTTTTAGAAAATGGGGAGGTATTCCAACAGGTATTACGCAAAATGTCAAAGACCTACTTATGAGTAAGGAAATTGAAAATATCTTTGATAATACCGACTTTGTCTTAATGCTAAATCAAGCGTCAGGAGACAGAGAAATTTTAGCAAGAAAACTTAAAATCTCACTTCCTCAGCTTAGATATGTTACCAACTCAAATGAGGGCGAGGGACTACTGTTCTTTGGAAATACCATTGTTCCTTTCCTTGATAAGTTCCCGAAAGATACAATTCTCTATCAGAAGATGACTACCAAGCCTGAAGAAGTGAGGTAGCCTATGGGAAAAAAGCTGAAAAAGGATTTTAGGGAAAGGCATAAGGCAAGTCTTGAAAGAGAAATGATCCATAGTGAAACATTCACTACATCTGAAGAAAGTAAGCTAAAGCACAACGATGATTACAGAGGAAAAATCGTCCATGACAAAGATAGATTTCAGGACAAGGTTCATAAGAAAACAATCAAGGTAAGTTCTGATAATGAAAAGGCTTATGGAACATCCAAGAGAAACGCAAGATATAGAGCTTCTGATAAGGATAGTGTAGCTGCTGTAAGTGAAACAGGAAGATCGGATTATATTACGGAGGTAAAGGATGGAAAAATCTATGATCCTTTAGGAAAAGACCTTGATAATGACGGGATTATAGACAGATACGATAATGACTTTAGGGACAGCGACTACTTTGAATCGACCTATGATGTGGATGATAATCTCCATAAAAAAGATGAGTTTATTGGAAGTTCCCCTAAAAGTTATGAGGCTAAAAAGAGAAAGTATAAGAGGAAAAACTACACCGAAAGCCTTTATACAAGAAAAAAAGAAGATGTGCCAAAGGAAAATAAATCTGAAGGTAAAAAGACTGGAAAAGATGCTGCAAGCGAAAAAGTTCATAGTAGCCTTTCTAAAGAGCAGAGGAAAAAGCTAAAGCAAGATATGGTAAAGGTATCTGCCCTTTCAGGACTTGCCAAAGGAAGTGAAACCGTAAGGGATTATCTTTCTCATGGAAGTGATGAAAATAAAGGGGTGGAAGCAGGAGAAAAGACGGCGGACGCAAGCTCTAAACTCATTCATGGCATAAAGAAATATTCTGATAAGAAAAAGGCGAAGAAAGGATACGATCTTACAAATAAGGATTATAAAATCAGGAAGCGAAAATCGAAGCTTGAATTTCGTGATGCCAAAGAGAACCTGAAAAAGACGAATGAATATAAAAGAGCAAATGCCTATAAAAGATTTCAAAAGAAAAATCAGGTAAAGGCAGCCATTCGTCGTGAGAATAAGTCAAGGCTCAGAGATCGGATTAAAGAAAACCTCATCGGCTCGTTGAAAGGCTCAAAGAAATTTATAGTAAGAAAAGCAAAGGGACTTATGATTATTTTCATAGGTCTTATTATTTTGGGAACTTTCTTTATCAACTTTGCAGGAACGGGAATGACAGGCTTTATGAACTCCACAAGTTCTGTTCTTACAACAAGCTATTTGTCAAAGCCAAATGTCCTAAATGAAATCAATCAGAACTTTTCCGCTATGGAAAGTGAGCTTCAAAACGAGGTTGATCATGTCAAAAATAACTATCCCGGTTATGACGAGTACATCTTAAATAATACAGAGTATATTGGTCATAATGTCCATGAGCTTTTATCCTACATTACATCAAGATGTGGAGAGGTAAAAAGTGTATCGGAAGTAGACTCCATATTAAAAGAATTGTTTGAGTCCATGTATGACCTTGAATATAGAGAAGAAGTTGAAATCAGATACAGGACAGTTACAGAAACCTATACCGATGAAGATGGCAACGAATATACCGAAAGTCATGAAGAACCTTATGAGTATAAAAAGCTCATTGTAACGCTGCATAAAAAAGAGATGGACAGCATTATCCGAAAGGTCTTTGCAAACTATCCAGACAACCTAAAGCACTATGAAGCCTTATTCCTTGCACAAGGAAATATGGGAGAAGCCTTTGGAAATTCTGACCTTATCAGTGCAAATGGTGGCGTAGGTGGTGGAGTTGAGTATGAAGCATCAAGTGAAGTTCAAAAGAAGATTGTTAATGCTGCATACATCACGCCATCTCCGGGTGCAGGCTGGTGTGCCATGTGGGTATCACAGGTCTATCAAAATGCAGGGCTTGGATATATTGGCGGAAATGCCTGCGATATGTACCGAAACTATACTTTTACATCAGACAGGTCAAAACTCAAGGTGGGAATGCTTGTAGCGGTGGAAAGCAGTAGTAGCGGAAGCACAGCAGGACTTACCTATGGTCATGTAGGAATTTATATTGGAGATGGTAAAGTTATGGATAATATTGGACGAATAAGAGTAACCACTTTAGACAATTGGATTGCGTCTTTCTGCAAGCATCATCCCGTAGGATTTGGATTCCCACCAAACGTAAAGAAATAGGAGGTAACAATGTGAAACGAGAATTAACGGTAGTGAAAAACAAAATAAAGAAGTTGAAGGATAAAAAGGCTCTGATTGATGAAGAATTGGAGCCTTTATTTATTCGTGAAGAAGAACTTGAAAACGAAGAAATCATTGCCATTTGCAGAAAGAACAACATTACAATCAGTGATTTGATGGCAAAGGTAAACAGACAAAGAGTAGAAATGAAAAAGGAGAAGTCAAATGAAAACCAGTTGGAAAAAGAATAAGAAGTTTTGGACAGCAGCACTTGCAGTCGTTGTAAGTATAAGCTGCCTTTTGGGTCTTTGGACAGTTGTTTATGCTCATGAGCAAAACTTAGCGGAAGCATCTACAAGCGATAAAGCTGTCCAAACACAAGTAGAAGTAAATGTAAAGTATATCTTTGAAGATGAAAAAGTTTATAAGGAAGAAAAGATAAAGGCTGAGAAAGGACAGCTTCTTGACAGCGGTGATCTGCCGATGCTCCCTTATAATATGAAATTTATTGATGAGTTTCTATTTTATGAAGTAAAAGGCGATGGAAATGATGAAATTATCCGAAAGGTAGCAAAGACTGAGGCTAAAGATAAAGAGACTCAGACAGAAGAAGAAAAGCCGAAACAGGATGAAAGCTCGCAGACGAAAATTCCAAAGACGGAAGATAAGTCAACGCAGACAGAGCTTTCTAAAGAAGATATTTCCAAAATGGAAAAAGATGCAAAGGAGCTTCAGGAAAAACTTGATAAGTTAAATAGCGAAATGAAGGATAAAGACAAATTAAGCGATAAGCAGAAAGAAAAAATTAAAGAACTTGAAGCCCAGATTGAAAGCTTGAAAGAAAAAACAAAAAAAGATAAGGAAAATAAGGACTTATCAGAAGACATGAAGAAGGAAATGGATAAGCTGAATAAAAAGATTAAAGAGCTTGAGGAAAAGGCAAATGAAGCAAACAAGGCTCCCGTAATATCTAATCCGCCTGCACTGAACAGCCCTATTTCCGGAATTAAGACAAACTCAGGCATTTCAAATCAAACACCTGTAAACAACACAGGAAAAAGCACAACTACACAGGCGAGTTCAGAAAATACTGTAAAAGATACAAGTAATTCTGAAACGAAAGAGAAAGATATTCGCTATCCTAATAAGCTGACACCGAAAGCTCCTGCCAATAACAATCAGGATTCATCTATGGACGGGACAAGTAAGACTGTAAATACCAATAAGGGAGTAGCTTCTGCTCCGTCAAAGGCAAGAGGAACCGTTACGGAAAATAAGGACAATGCGAATAAGGACTATCCAATTCATCACGGGGATAGCGGCGATAACAAAGAAACGGATCTGTATTCTGCTGATGCAAGACAGTTTATTACCTTTCAAACGAAAAACGGTAAGACCTTCCATCTCATCATCAACCACGATGAGACACAAGAAAATGTAATGCTTTTAACGGAAGTATCTGAAGATGATCTTCTAAATATGGTTGAAAAGAAAGAAGCTCCGAAGCAGGAGATTAGCAAAGAGGAGCCAACTAAGGAAGAAGTAAAGCCTGAGAATAAAGAAGAAAAGAGTAATTTAGGAACATACGTTATTCTGCTTCTTGTTATAGGCGGAGCATTAGGAGCAGGTTATTACTTTAAGGTCGTAAAAAAGAAAGAGGATAAGGAGCTTGAAGCATTAGAGGAAGAAGATGATGATTTCTTTTCGGAAGCAGAAAGTGAGGAAGAAATAGGAGAAGCAGAAGAAACAGAAGCTTATGATGAAGAATAAATGCACCTTAAAATATATTGTTATGGGTGCAAACGCAGGGCGGGAGAGTAAATTCTTTCGCCCTTTTACAATGAAAGCAGGAGGAAAAATATACATGGAACATATACTTGTGATAGCAGAAAAACCGAGTGTAGCTATATCAATTGCAAAGGTAATAGGAGCTACAAAAAAGAAAGATGGATACTATGAGGGAAATGGATATAAGGTATCTTGGTGCGTAGGTCATCTAATTCAGATGGCAAATCCGGACGCTTATGATGAAAAATACGCTAAGTGGAATATATCGGATTTACCGATTATTCCGAAGCAGTACAAATTTGAAGTGGCAAAGGCTACAAAAAAGCAGTTCAATATCCTTAAAAAACTGATGAATGATAAGGAGATTGATACAGTTATCAATGCGTGCGATGCGGGAAGAGAAGGAGAAAGTATTTTTCGACTGGTATATAACGAAGCTAAATGCAAAAAGAAAATGCAGCGTCTTTGGATTTCGTCAATGGAAGATAGTGCTATCAAAGAGGGATTTTCCAATCTAAAGAATGGTGAAGATTACGATAAGCTCTTTGAATCGGCACAGGCAAGAGCTATTGCAGACTGGCTTGTCGGAATGAATATCAGTAGGCTCTATTCTTGCCTGTATAAGCAAAATTACAGTGTCGGGAGAGTGCAAACCCCAACACTTTACATGATTGTAAAAAGAGATGAAGAAATAAGTAATTTTAAGAAAGAAAAATACTACACCGTAGAGCTTTCTATGAACGGCTTTACATTATCGACAGACAAAATTGGTGATGAAATAACCGCAGAGCAGCTTATTAATTTAATAGGCGATAATATTGAAATAACTGATGTCATTCAAAAAGAAAAGATTACAAAGCCGGATTTACCCTTTGACCTGACAACACTTCAAAGAGAGTGTAATAAATATTTTGGATATTCAGCAAAGCAGACGCTTGATTATGCTCAAAGCCTGTATGAAAAGAAACTAATTACCTATCCAAGAACAGACAGCAGATGCTTAACGGAAGATATGATTGTAAGTACGGTCAATAACATTTTAGGAAAAAATGATTTTGATACAGAGCGTATCAAGACGGTATTTAACTCAAAAAATGTTACGGATCATCACGCTATTATTCCGACAGTAAGCTCGTTAAGTGAAGATTTATCGAGTATCCCTGATAGTGAAGCGAAGGTATATAGGCTTATTTCTAATAAGCTTCACGCAAGTGTAGGCTATCCATTAGTGGAAAACACAACAAAGATTGTAGCTGAATTTGACGGATTTGAATTTACAAGTTCAGGAAGGGTAATTAGAGACGAGGGCTTTAGCAAATACCTTAAAGAATACAAGTCCAAGAAGAATGAGTTCATAGAGCTTCCTGATGTGAGCATTGGTGATGTTTTAAGCATTGAAAATAAAGAGATTAAAGAAAAATTTACTCAACCACCGAAACACTTCACTGAAGATACGCTTCTAAAGTCTATGGAGATTGCAGGAAATGAAGCCTTAGAAAAAGGTGTAGAAGTGGAAAGAAAGGGACTTGGAACACCTGCAACAAGGGCAGGAATTATTGAAAACTTAATCTATAAGGGTTTTGTCGAAAGAGATAAGAAAAATTTGATTGCCACGCATAAGGGGATCAGCCTTGTAACAATAGTATCCGATACCTTTAAGTCAGCGAAAACAACTGCAAAGTGGGAAATGGAATTAGCGGATATTGCCAAAGGGAAATCTTC
>ERZ1673742.3223-NODE-3223-length-10966-cov-4.462836_pt1 | contig 10966 bp, 8 predicted proteins | sample MGYA00580208_ERZ1673742 | MGnify/ENA primary metagenome ERZ1673742 (study PRJEB41218, sample SAMN15661774) | gut metagenome | host: Homo sapiens | place: Canada: London | collected 2015-08-20/2019-03-30 | study: EMG produced TPA metagenomics assembly of...
GTGTAGATCTTGTAGCCATTTTTAACAATTTCATCCTCACTCAAGCCATAAGTTTTCGTAGCTTCTTCAATGACGGCATCGAAGTAAGACGGATACTTGTAGTCATCGCCAGTCCCTTGATAGGTATCATCCAGACGACTAGCCATATCAACTCCAGCCGCACTGTCGGCATCTGCCTGACTCAACTTCTTGTCATCAACCATGTTGGCGAGGACAGTGTTTCGACGGTTGGTCGCATTTTGGATATTATCGATTGGGTTGTAAATTTCAGGTCCCTTAAGCATACCCGCGAGGGTCGCTGCTTCATCAACGGTTAGATTGGCAGCACTTGTCCCGAAGTATTTTTGGCTGGCATCTTCAACACCCCAAACCCCATTTCCAAAGTAGGCATTATTGAGGTACATGGTAAGGATTTCTTGCTTGCTGTATTTCTTGGTTAATTCCAAAGAGAGGAAGAATTCCTTGGCCTTACGAGTGACTGTCTGTTCTTGTGTCAAGAAGGCATTTTTAGCCAACTGTTGGGTAATGGTCGAACCACCACCAAAGCGTCCCATGGACACAATGGCCAAGAGGAATCGCTTGACGTTAACCCCGCTATTTTCATAGAAGGTACGGTCCTCAGTTGCTATAACAGCATTCTCTAGGCTATCACTAATGGCATCCAGCTCCACATAAGTCCCTTTTTGCCCTGACAAAGAACCAGCTTGATTGCCTTCTTTGTCATAAATAACCGTCGTAGCTTTCAAGGCATCTTGAAGATCTGAAACATTGGTCGTCTTGGCAATATAGAAAAGGTAGGAACCAACTGTCAAAACCAGCATAGCTACCAAGATAAAGAGAATTTTCCCAATATGATAACGACGCCAGAAACGACGAATAGGATTTCTTGGCGAAAGTGTAAACTTGCTCAAGAACGCCTGAACCTTACCTAAAGGTTTGGTCGTATCAATAGGTTTCTTTTGCTTAGAACGTTGATAACGTGACGTCTCTTGACTTTCCTGAGACATATCTAGGTCTTCAACGGCTTGTTCAACCTCATCAGGTTTCTTAGCGAAGAGTCCCTTTATCTTATTTTGTAAATTCTTCGATTTTTCAGCAGGCTGGGAATCCTTGCCCTTCCCGCTAGTTTCTTCTTTAAAAAGTTTGTTTTTTAGATTATCAAAAAGTGTCATAAACCTATTATACCAAGTTTTTACAGGTTCTGTCCTCTTCTAAACGTTCATGATATAATGAAACTATGACTTTACACGTAGAAATTATCAATCCCTATCCTGCAACAACCGTCAAAGACTTGCTCGAAACTAAGCTCCTCATTCCTCGTAAGATTCGTCATTTCCTACGCACGAAAAAGCACGTCCTCATCAATGGAGAGACTATTAATTGGCAGAGTCCTGTTGAAAAAGGTGATAAGATTAGCCTGACCTTTGATACAGAGGACTACCCTGAAAAAATTATCCCTATGGGAAATGCCAGTTTAGTAGAACCTCTCTATGAGGATCAGCATCTCATCGTGGTCAATAAACCTGAAGGAATGAAAACACATGGTAATGAACCCACAGAAATTGCTCTACTTAACCATGTTTCGGCCTATTGTGGGCAAACCTGTTACGTCGTTCATCGACTAGACATGGAAACTAGTGGGGCTGTACTCTTCGCAAAAAATCCGTTTATCCTGCCAATTCTCAATAGACTCTTGGAAGATAAGAAGATTCAGCGTCAATACTGGGCTTTGGCTGAAGGTAAATTTCAGACCAAGGAGACTGTGTACAAAGACAAGATTGGACGCGACCGCCATGACCGTAGAAAACGGGTGGTTGATCCTAGAAAAGGGCAGGTTGCCTATACAACCATCACGCGCCTCAAAGCCTTCAAAGGAGCTAGTCTGGTCAACTGCCAACTAAAAACCGGTCGGACCCACCAAATTCGTGTGCATCTGGCCCACCATGGGCATGCCATTCTGGGGGACCCTCTTTATAGCCACCGCCCCGCATCTCGACTCATGCTCCACGCTCACACCCTTAGTTTCACCCATCCCTTAACACTCGACAAAATCACTGTTAAGGCGAGCTCAAACAGTTTTGAACAAGGGTTGAGAAATCACAAATAATAGAAGTAGGCTCATTCTCAAGCATAGTGCGAAAGGATTATCCTAATGATCCTCTAGTTATGACACAGTGGAAGCTTGCAAATAAGTTGCTTTTATTGACTTCAAAAGCCTTAACCGCCTTGAATCTCCCTTTACAATATGTTATCCTTTACATATCATTTAAAATTTGAGGGGTATTTAATTTATGAATCCAGTCGATCAATGGATAACCATTAACGCCAAGTATTTCCCAACAGAACAAGTTCAGTACATCCGTCAACGTCTTGAAGCACTTCCTGAGCAACAACTTTCAATGCTTTACTCAATCAGCTTCCAAGATCCAACAATGTTGTTGATTATTTCACTTCTAGGTGGGACTCTTGGAATTGACCGCTTTTTGTTAGGACAAATTGGTCTCGGTGTTGGTAAACTTTTGACGTGTGGTGGATGTGGTATCTGGTCAATTGTTGACTTATTCCTCATCATGGATGCTACTCGCCAATCAAACGCTCAAAAACTCTTTGCAGTTATTGGCTAATGAAAAACTATTTTACACGCTTGTGGGCCTACCACCAGCGTTTTTTTAGATTATATCTCTTAGTTTTAGTGGCAGTTTATGGAGTCTACCTTTTGCATCTTCCAACACCACTCAGTTTAATCCTAAGACCATTTGGCCTTAAAGCTTGGAGCACAGGCCTAACACGCGCTAGTGTTAGACTCTTACACCTAGATTGGCAAGGAGCCTGGGACTATAATCCACTGATATATCCTCTAGTGGTCTATGTCCTAACCTATTTCTTTCTCTTTCCCATCTTTAGTGATAAGAAGATTATAAGGAAATAAAGTAAAGACTCCCATTGCGATCCCCTTACACTATTGCTATAATTGTAATTATCAACATTTTTTAATCAAGATATCTGGAGGTTATACACATGAAGCAACAAGATTGGATCGATTTTTTCCAAGCAGTTAATGGTCGTAATCCAAGTATTCAAGAAATGGCTGACGCAGCTAAGAGAGGCGAGTTTGTCCGAGAAACTCCCAAACAAACTGTCGAAGTAACAGAAACTGTCTCACAAAAAGAGACTGTAGAAACTAAGCAAGATTCAGAAGTTGTTGAACCAGCAGAATCTGCACCATCAACAGAAGTGGTAGAAACTGCCGAAAAAAATGTTGACAGCTATGATGTTGCTGAAGAGCCACTCACTAACTCTACAGCAGATGAAGAAGAGACTTTCCAAGCAACTAACCTAGCTCAAGAAAAGCAAGCAAAGACCTTCCAGGAACAAGTTAAACCTGCTGTAGAAACGGCCAGTCAGACTGTTAACCAATTTGCGAATCAAACTGGTGAAACTTTCCAACAAGCAAGCAAAAATCTAAATGAAACTTGGAAGAAACAAGACAAGAAAACCCAAACAAACTTCATCATGTTAGCCGTCGCTTCCATCCCAGCTATCCTCTGGGCTCTTGGAATGATACTCTTGGGAATTGCCAGTGATGATCTTAGTGCCGGATTGATCACGGCTCTTCTCTCCGTCATCATTAATTTCCCCTTGGTAGTACTTCTTATATTACCAGCTCTTCTAAATAAAACAGATAAAAAATGGCCAATCTTTATCCTATCCTTTCTTCTAGGCTGGACATTCATCGGTTGGATCATCCTTCTTGCTGTTTCTATCAATACGAATAAGGAAGCAGAACGCATTAGACAACAACAAATGATGATGCAAATGGCAGGTCAACAAGGAAGTTCTGATACATTTAACCCTTTTCAGTAATTAACAACAAATAATTGAAAAAAAGAAAACCCAGAAAAAGTTTCTCGACTTTTCCTAGGTTTTTTCTTTTGCTTTTTTAAACTCTTAGTAGCCCATCATTCCTGGATCCATAGCTGGTGCTGCTGGAGTTTCTGGTTCAGGTTTATTGGCAACGACTGCTTCAGTTGTCAAGATAAGACTAGCTACAGAAGCAGCATTTTGGAGGGCAGAACGTGTGACCTTAACAGGGTCGATAATTCCTGCTTCAACCATATCTACCCATTCACCGTTAGCAGCGTTAAAGCCTGTACCAACTGGGCTGTTCTTCAATTTATCGATGATAACTGAACCTTCATAACCAGCGTTATAAGCAATTTGACGAACTGGTTCTTCCAAGGCACGGAGGACAATGTTACGTCCTGTAGCGTCGTCACCTTCAAGATCAAGTTCAGCAACCTTAGCAATGACGTTAACAAGGGCTGTACCACCACCTGCTACGATACCTTCTTCAACAGCGGCACGAGTAGCGTTAAGGGCATCTTCGATACGAAGTTTCATTTCTTTAAGGGCTGTTTCAGTGGCCGCACCAACCTTAACAACTGCAACCCCACCTGACAATTTAGCCAAACGTTCTTGAAGTTTTTCACGGTCAAATTCAGATGTTGTTGTTTCCAATTGAGACTTGATGAGGTTAACACGGTTAGCAATCGCTTCTGTGCTTCCTGCACCTTCAACGATAACTGTGCTATCTTTATCCACAGTTACTTTCGAAGCTTGACCAAGTGCTGCCATAGTTGCATCCTTAAGTTCAAGACCAAGATCTTCAGTAATGACAGTTGCTCCTGTCAATACGGCAATGTCTTCCAACATCGCTTTACGACGGTCACCAAAGCCAGGCGCCTTAACAGCAACAACATTGAAAGTTCCACGAATCTTGTTAAGAACAAGTGTAGGAAGAGCTTCACCATCCACATCATCAGCAATAATCAAGAGTGGACGACTTGTCTTAAGCACTTCTTCCAAGAGTGGAAGGACATCTTGGATATTTGAAATTTTCTTGTCAGTCACAAGGATAAATGGATTATCAAGGTCAGCGACCATCTTTTCATTATCAGTAACCATGTACTGAGAAAGATAACCACGGTCAAACTGCATACCTTCAACCACTTCGAGTTCAGTCTCCATACCACGTGACTCTTCAATAGTGATAACACCGTCATTACCCACACGTTCCATAGCTTCTGAAATGTATTCACCAACTTTTTCAGAGCGAGATGAAACCGCAGCAACTTGAGCAATAGCTTCCTTATTAGCAACTGGTTGAGCAATGACTTTAAGCTCTTCCACAGCTGCAGCTACAGCTGCTTCAATCCCACGACGGATACCGATTGGATTAGCACCAGCTGTTACATTTTTTAGCCCCTCACGAACAATAGCTTGTGTCAAAACAGTGGCTGTAGTTGTTCCGTCACCGGCAATATCGTTCGTTTTTGAAGCCACTTCGCTGACGAGCTTGGCACCCATATTTTCAAAGTGATCTTCGAGTTCAATTTCTTTAGCAATTGTCACACCATCATTAGTGATAAGAGGTGAGCCAAAAGCTTTTTCCAAAACCACGTTACGACCTTTAGGACCAAGCGTTACCTTAACTGTATCAGCCAAAGTATCAACACCACGGACCATTGCTGCGCGTGCATCTGATGAAAATTTAATATCTTTTGCCATAGTTACTCCTTCTTTATCTTACTTTATATCTGATTAGCATAAACCTAAGCTAGGACTGCTAAAATATCTGCTTCACGGATAATTGAAACGGAATCATCTCCGTCTTTAACATTGACACCTGCACCATTTTCAACAAGAACTTTATCGCCTGCTGCAACACTAGGTGCAATCAATTCACCAGTAAGAGTACGGATTCCTTCACCTACTACCAAAACCTCAGCAGTCTTTGTAGCTTCATGACTGGCTCCTGCCAAAACAAAGCCACTAGCTGTTTTTTCTTCTGTTTCTTCAAAACGGACAACGATACGATCACCCAATGGTTTCAATGCCATACCAATTACCTCCAAATGTTATTTATTATTAGTAACGTGTGAAACGTTATTTTTAGCACTCATAAACCACGAGTGCTAATCCATATATTTATTTTAGCACTTGGTCAAAAATAGTCAAGAAAAAACTACCCAAAATCTGAACTTTGGATAGTTTCTTTTTTTGTTTATTAACCGAGTACCAAGGCATCGTCATTGAGGACTTGTCCACTATTTTTGTGGAAGAGGTCCATAAGTTCTGCAACAGTGAGGTTTTTCTTTTTTTCACCTTGCACATCTACGACGATCTTACCATGATAGAGCATAACTAAACGGTTTCCATATTCGATAGCATGTTCCATATTGTGGGTAATCATAAGAGTTGTCAACTTTTGTTCTTCAACAATCTTACGCGTCAAATTCATGACCATGTCACTTGTCTTAGGATCCAGTGCTGCTGTATGTTCATCTAGCAGCAAAATCTTTGGACGAACCAAGGTCGCCATAGCAAGCGTCAAGGCCTGACGTTGTCCACCTGACAAGAAATTAGCATCAGTCTTCATACGATTCTCAAGACCAAGACCAAGATCTACCAAAGCTTCCTTGAAGACTTGACGTTCGCTTTCAGTGATAGACTTTTTAAAGAAGCTACGTTTCTTACCACGACGATAGGCAATCGCCATATTTTCTTCGATAGAAAGGTTTGTCGCTGTCCCCATTCGAGGATCTTGGAAAACACGACTAATGTCTTTAGAGCGCTCATCTACAGATGATTTCTTAATAGATTGTCCCTCCAACAAGATATCCCCCTCATCAATACTAAGAACACCAGCAATTGAATTCATCAAGGTTGATTTACCAGCACCATTTCCCCCAATGACAGAGATAAAATCTCCCTGCTCAATGTCGAGATCCAAACCACGAAGGACGTGATTTTCATTGACTGTGCCTTTTTCAAAGGTTTTGTGAATCTGTTGTAAACTAAGTAAAGCCATTACTTGTCACCTCCTGGAGTCAAGGATTTGTTAGGTCTGATTTTCAATTTTTGTCGTACTTCTGGCACATAAAGGATGATAGCAAGTAAGATGGCTGAAGCCAATTTCAACATCTGAGCATCAACATTCATGGCAAGGATAATAACCAAGACCAAACGGTAGAGAACAGCACCTACGACAATTGACCAGAGGCGTTTGCCAAGTGGTAGATACTTGACGATAACTTCGGCTAAGATGATTGCAGCCAAGCCATTTACGATTGTACCAGTACCCATATTCATATCCGCATAGCCATTGTTTTGAGCTAGGAGGGCACCTGATAGGGCAATCAAACCATTAGAAATCATGTAGCCAAGTATCTTCATGCGGTCAACCTTGATACCATTAGCTTCACCCATGGCAAGGTTATCACCTGTTGCACGAAGAGCAAGTCCAACCTGTGTATTAAGGAGAACAACCAACATAAGTACTACCAGACTAACAAAAATCAGTCCTAATAGAATCACACCATTCAGCTTAGATAGACCAAGATTCATCACCATAGTCACCAGCGTGTTGTGTCCTGAAAGAGAGACATTGGCACTTCCAAGAACCAAAAGGTTAACTGAATAAAGCCCTGTTAAGGTAATGATCCCCGTTAAAAGTGCTGGTATCTTCATTTTCGTATGCATAAAGCCAGACACAGCTCCAGCAAGCATACCAGCTACAAAGCCACCTAGAGTCGCAAAGATTGGGTTGATTCCACGGATAATCATGATAGTTGTCGTAGCAGCACCAAGTGGGAAGGCCCCCTCAGCTGTCAAATCAGCAAGGTCCAAAATACGGAAGGTAATGAAGACCCCGATAGCCATAATAGCCCAGAGAAGCCCCTGAGAAATGGCTGTTAGCACCACATTTGAAAATCCTTTTTTAGAAGACTTATTGACCTTAAGCTTAATGACACCCTTATCTTTTTTAGAAATTGGTTTGTCATCTTGCGTTGATGCTTTAGATTCCTCGTCACTAATGCTAGAAACATCAATACCAAGTTCTTTAGCCATGTCATGGTTAACCACAACATTTAGGGTTTTAGGATACTCGGCATCGACATCCTTGACCTTCTCACCTCGGAGAACACGGCCTGCCAACTTACCTGTTTGACGTCCAAGCGCTTCATAGTTGGTTCCATAAGTAAATAGGACACCTTTTTCTACACTACCAGCGTCACTACCAACAACTGGAACCTTAGTCTCTTTAGAAAGATCTACCAAGGTATTAATAGCACTAACAATGGTATTATCAGTTGGGATGAAAATCACTTCGGTTTGACTCATCAAGCTCTTGGCTGTGTCTTGAATATCATTGGTTGATGAAATTCCTTTGATAACCGTTTCAATACCAGCTTCCTTGAAGTATTTCTTGGCTTCTTCAACCTGAACTTCTGAGTTACGCTCACTGGTCGTGTACATAATCCCAACTTTTTTAGTGTTTGGAAGGACTTTTTTCAACAACTCGACTTGTTTGTTGATTGGTGACATGTCGCTTGTCCCTGTCACATTTCCTCCAACATTGTCCATAGACTTAACCAATTTAGCTGAAACTGGATCTGTAACAGCTGTAAAGAGAATTGGCTTGTCCTTTGTCAAACTACTCAAAGACTGGGCTGCTGGGGTTGCGATAGCCAACATGACATCATTATCTTCAATAAGCGACTGAGAAATCGTCTGCAAGTTAGACTGATCTCCTTGTGCATTCTGATAATCGATTTTGATGTTCTTACCGTCGACGTAACCTTCCTCTTTGAGTTCTTCAATGAACCCTTTACGTGTCGCTGACAAGGAAGGATGTTCCACATATTGGAGCACACCGACGTGAACCAAATCTTTATTAGAAGCATTGGAACATGCTACTAAGAGGACGGCTGTGATAACAGCCATCATACTGACCAAGAATTTCTTCATCTTGTATACCTCTATTTTTTATTCTATCTATTTCCAATTTTCTTTCATCTTTTTTCCGAGACGATAGAGTCAAATGAAAATTAAAAATAGACCACGGTATGAAAAAAACCAGTTAGGACAGGCCCAACTGGTTTTATGCATCTTGACTAGCACAGGCTAGCTTATGTCACCGGTTAGACCTATTCATCTAATCGGCTAATCCATCACAAAATGCTTTAGCTTCATAGATACAAACTGACTGACGCTTGTATCCTGAAACACAAACGTCCTATCTAAAGAAACTAAAGTAATAAAAAGCTTTAAGATTTCCCAAATGGGTCGCTTTGTTAAGCATGTGATGCCTCCGTAGTTATGATAGTTTTAAGTTTACACTATTTAGACAATTCTGTCAAATTGGAATTTACTCTCTTTTCTCTCAATTTATCATTGTCACTGCAAAAGAAAAATCTCTTCCTGCTGCTGCAAGAAAAGATTTTTTTATATTAAGCATCTTGTTCGGTTGTTAAGATAGCGAGTGTTTCAATCAAGTTATCGGCATTAACTTCAATAGTATCACCAGTTGCCTTGATTTTAACTTCGACAACACCTTCGCTGGCTTTTTTACCAACTGTCACACGAATTGGAAGTCCGATAAGGTCACTGTCTGAGAATTTAGAACCAACACGCTCATTACGATCATCTGTCAAGACATCATAGCCTTCAGCCATAAGAGCAGCTTCCAAACGTTCTGTCAAAGCATTGGCTTCCTCATCCTTAGTGTTAACTGTAATCAAGTGAACATCATACGGAGCCAATTCTTTAGGGAAGTTAATTCCCCATGCATAGCGGTATTGACCTTTTGGTGTCTTGTTAACAAAGAGACGTGCATGTTGCTCGATCACAGCTGACAAAATACGGCTAACACCGATACCGTAACATCCCATGATAATTGGAACAGCACGGCCATTTTCATCAAGAACGTTAGCACCCATACTTTCAGAGTAACGTGTCCCAAGTTTAAAGATATGACCAATCTCGATACCACGCGCAAACTGAAGGACACCTTGACCATCTGGTGAAATTTCACCCTCTTTAACTTCACGAATATCCACGTATTCTGCCTTGAAGTCACGCTCTGGGTTAACACCTGTCAAGTGGTAACCATCTTCATTGGCTCCAACAACTGCATTAGCCACGTCTTGAACCTTACGGTCCGCAACGATACGAACATTTTCAGGAAGGTTAACTGGACCAAGAGAACCGAAGTTAGCACCAAAGACTTGACGTGCCTCATCTTCTGTAGCTGGTTCAAGGAAATCAGCAGCAAGGTAGTTTTTCAACTTCACATCGTTAACCTGATCATTACCGACAAGAAGAGCCACCACTGGTTCATCATCAGCAATGAAAAGCAAAGTCTTGATGGTTTGTTCTTCTGGAACATTCAAGAAAGCAGCAACTTCATCAATTGACTTGCAATCTGGTGTTTCAACTCGAGTCACTTCTTCTTGAGTCACAACCTTGGTCGCTGGTGTGTAGGCGTTTGTTGCCATCTCAAGGTTAGCTGCATAGCTTGACTCTGTAGAGTAAGCAATTGTGTCTTCACCAGATACCAACCATGATGTCAATTCTTTCTTGATTTCTTCCATGACATCTTCTGGAATCTCATCCAATGAAGCAATTGACTTGTCAAGAACTACCCAACGGTTGAGATCTGTACGCTCAGGAGTGACCGCCATAAATTCTTGAGAATCCTTACCACCCATGGCACCACCATCACCGATGATTCCCTTAAATTCAAGACCAGCACGTGTAAAGATAGCCTCATAAGCTTTACGGTAGTCTTCATAGGTTACATCCAAATCTTCATAGTTTTGGTGGAAACTATAAGCATCCTTCATGATAAATTCACGTGTACGAAGAAGACCGTTACGAGGACGTTTTTCATCACGGTATTTTGATTGGATTTGGTAGAGATTAAGTGGTAATTGTTTGTATGATTTAACTGCATCACGAACCAAGGCTGTAAACGTTTCTTCGTGAGTTGGACCGAGGATAAAGTCAGATTTATCACGGTTTTTCAATTTATAGAGGTCTTCACCGTAAGTTTCATAACGGCCTGACTCACGCCACAAATCTGCTGTCAAAAGCGCTGGCGCCAACATTTCAACCGCACCGA
>ERZ1673742.3238-NODE-3238-length-10914-cov-9.270099_pt1 | contig 10914 bp, 8 predicted proteins | sample MGYA00580208_ERZ1673742 | MGnify/ENA primary metagenome ERZ1673742 (study PRJEB41218, sample SAMN15661774) | gut metagenome | host: Homo sapiens | place: Canada: London | collected 2015-08-20/2019-03-30 | study: EMG produced TPA metagenomics assembly of...
CGATGGCATCCCAAAATGGTAATCAACTTGCTCAGTAATACTGCCAAGCTGCGGACTGTTTCTCTTAAAAGTGACGGTGAAAAAGACTGACAGCATAAGCAGTATCGTCACAATGGCGATTTGCATTCCCAAAGCGACTGTGACCAGCCATCTCGGAAGCACTTGCTTAATGAACGGCTGTTTTTGAGCTACAGCACTTTTATTCACTTGGTTCTAATCCCATCTTCTTCAGAAAGAAATTCCTATCGCTCAGATCGTCGTTTCAATGATATAGCGCGGTCGAGCTTTGACCTCCATGTAGATTTTCGCGATATATTCGCCTGTAATTCCAAGAGCTAGCAGAATAAAACCACCCAAAATCCACAAAGAGAACATAATGGAGCCCCAGCCGGCAACCGCATGCCCAGAGAAAACAGAAACAAGGGTATAAATCAACATGATGATTCCGATAAACACAGAGAACAGCCCGATGCCGGTAATCATGCTCAAAGGCTTTGTCGAAAATGATGTCACGCCCTCTACAGCGAAAGAAACCATTTTCTTCAAAGGATATTTCGATTCCCCAGCAACTCGAGTTCCGCGCTTGTAATACACCTTCGCCGTTTTAAAACCAAGTGAAGGAACCAATCCTCGAAGGAACAGATTGGACTCCTTATATTGAGATAAAGCCGTCAATGCAGTACGACTCATCAAACGATAATCAGCATGATCCGGCACGGTTTCCGTACCAAGCCACTTCATCAAAGAGTAGAAGGCATGGGCCGTTCCGCGCTTGAATGCAGTATCAGTATCGCGATTATCACGCACACCGTATACGATTTCAGCTCCCTGACGATATTCCTGAACCATGCCATCAACAGCATTGGGATCGTCTTGCAAATCAGCATCCATGGAAACAACAGCGTCGACATTCATGCTCAATGCCTGCATTAAGCCAGCAAAAAGAGCATTCTGATGACCTCTATTGTGAGCCAGCTTCACGCCACGAAATAAGGAGGGATCCTTCTCATGCAGCGATGCAATCACATCCCAAGTCTTGTCGCGGGACCCATCATCGACAAAAATAACGAAGCTATCTCGCGCAACAGCCTGCGAATCCTCAAGCTGAATCATCTTTTTCTTCAAAACGTCCGCAGTTACGTGCAATGCGGCTTCTTCGTTAAAACAAGGAATCACAAAAGCCAGTGTCGGTTCACGTCTCATCTGAACTCCACGCCCGTTCGCTTCCATATCATGAGTCATGTCTAACAGTGTATGTCATGCTATCAACGCAATAGTCAAACGCTGTCCGCAACTTCGTCATGCACCTTCAAATGTTTCCTTGTACATCGGCACCACCACGCCTCTAGCCACACGCCAAAAACATCAACTCCTCTTGTAAATGAACGACTTGTAAAACAAACTTTTTTGTCATAGCAACAGCTATAATTATCCCCCGAATAATGAGAGGGAAAGGGGAATAATGCTTCAACGGAGAAAAATTCTAATCAGTTTTCTAGCCATTACAGTACTGCAGGGAATTACCTACCCGGCAATCGCGCTGGGCAGCGAATCCAACGCAATGCAAGTATCTTCCAATAGTCAAACTGCCGAGCCGAATCAGAATTCAAATAGTATCCAAGGAGGTGATTCCAATACAATCACTTCAGACGCTGATGATGCCTCGCAATTTTCTGATTCGGCATCCGAATCAACACAACCGAACAGTGTAATTCACTCCAGCCGACAGAACAGGAATGACGACGGACCCGATTCTTCCGAACCGGACAAGAATAACGACAGCACCAGTCCTAACGAACCAACTAAACCAGACAAACCTGAAAACGGTTGGGATCAGAATAAAGAGCACTACTACGAAAACGGCACTATGGCCGTCAGCAAGGACGTATTCATTTCAAGTTCTCCCAACAACCGCAAAGACGGCATCTGGGTTCGTTTTGACGAAAACGGTAATTTAGTCAAAGGAGAAGATCACCGCAATGGCGGCTGGTACTACTTTGACGAAGAGACAGGTGCCATGGCCAAGGGAGTTAAACACATATCCTCCAACAATGGTAAATGGGTGTACTACGACGTGGTCACCGGCAAAATGGCGCACGGCGAAGCCCATCTCAACTACGACAAAGAACATACTGGCTGGTATTATTTCGACCAAAATACTGGCAAAATGGCGCATGATTTCGTCTACCTTCGCCAACATGACAAATGGGTATACTACGACAAAATAACAGGCAAGATGCAGTACGGCGAGCACTACATTAATGATGGGTGGTACTACATGAAACCTGTCACAGGAGCCTTGGCCAAGGGCAGAACATGGCTGGACGCCGGTAAGAAATGGGTATATTACGACAAAACCAGTAGTCGCATGATTCATGGTGGAGCCATTCTTGACGGGCATCATTATTTCTTCGATCCCCACACAGGAGCCCAATACAACAAACAACAAATCATCGATAGACTGACTTCTCAAGCACGCGCGCTCTTAAATCAGCATCCTGATTGTCCAGGTGTGCTCGCTGCAAATGGAGGACTCATTTGCCCATTCGGACCATGTATGGCTTTTGTCTGGTACATATTCCATTCTGCCGGTTTAGACATTTTCCTCTACGACGGAGCTAAAACCGGCTGGCCACACCATAACTACGATTGGTACAGATCCCGTGGGCGTGTCAGTCATACACCACATGTTGGAGATATCGCTTTCTGGAAGTTCGGAGATGCTTGGGCTCATGACTATGACGCCAGCCATGCAGGTGTCGTAGTCGAAGTGAATGGAAGAAATGTAATAATTATCGACGCAGCTTATGGAGATATTGGCATTCGTTCGGCTTACAACGGAGCAAACTATGCTCACCCATATTACGACGAGTAACCATTTAAACCTGTATAGAAACAGTTTATAAGGAGTCCATATGAAATACGGTGTCCGCGCATGTGCATTAGCAATGTTGGTCATATTGCAAGCCTGTTCTTTAACAGCATGTTCTGGACAGAATAACAATGTTGCGCGGACACCATTTCCCCAAAAGTCCCCTGCATCATCTATTTCTAACGATTTTTCCAAAGTCATTCCTGACAAAAAATTCGCCGCATGCTTAGTCTCCGTACTCAACGCATCCAATAAGGGTTTTCCCTCAGTAAAAGCCTCTAAAATTAAGAACCTGTCGTTTACTGAATACACAACCAAATATCAAAATTGCAGTACGAATAATCTGCAAAAAATCACTTCAGTCGAAGGACTGCAGCATTTTACCGGATTGATCTCACTGGATTTGAGCGAGTTCAAATCTCTAAAAGAACTACCACAGATTGAATCCATGACCTCTCTAACCCAAATTAATTTGCAAGGCACTAAGATTTCCGATATTTCAGCTCTAGCGCATCTCAGTACCTTGCAGAATATCGCGCTTTCCGATAAATCATGCAATTTGACGCCGCTTTCCAGACTATCTCCTATTACGATTAGCGCGCAATGTCCCACCGTAGATTTGTCCCCTCTTGATGGCAAGAAAATCCAAATTTACGTTTCCGAATCAATCAGTGAATCCAAAGCACGAAAATCAGCCATGACAGGCAACACCGTCGCCATTATGAAAGCGGCTGGAAAATTCACCATTTTCCAGCCGAATCAATCAGGTAACATAACCGAATCTGAAATGTAAGTCACGAATCAACCTCGGCCTGTGACGTTATCGAAATAATGCCATGCTTGCCATTGTGGAACCCACGTGTTTCCGTGAGCCATAGCTCCCGTAACTGGATCGAAGTAGTACCATGAACCATTCTGTTTCTGCAAACCTTTTACCATTTTGCCGGTTTTTCGATCATAGCGGACCCATTTACCGCCATTCGAACGTATAAAAACATCGCCTACGCGTCTAGCGCCAGTAACTGCGTCAAACATGTACCATCCAGCGCGCTCATCATCATAGCCAAGATAAACTTCGCCATAAATCATCTTGCCAGTAGTCTCATCGTAATAGACATATTTGTCCTCATCGGACAAATATGTCATTCCTTTACTCATCGCACCGGTCGTAAAATCAAAATTGTACCAAGCTCCATACCTGAAATCCTCACCTTTAACCATCCGGCCGTTCGAATCATAGCGAACCCACTTACCGCCATTCGAACGCAAATACACATCTTTGTTCTGAGCCATAACGCCATTTGCATCTATCCAATACCAAGCATCTGTCGATGGGTCATATATCTCTTTTCCTTGAGCATATGAGCCATCCTTCTCCTGCCAATACTGGCGACCGTCCTTGTACACCCATTTTCCCGATGCGACGTTGGTCGCTTTATTACCAAAAGCATTCATATCCACGGAACCGCTGATGCCGTTGATATGGCCGGAACTGGTGTATTGCCAGCCACGGTCGTTGGTACCGAATGAGGGGAACTCCATTCGGGCGCCGTATTGCGCCACCCAACGGGTCTTTGCGTAGATGCTCGAATTGTTCAACGGGCCTTGCAGGTAGCTCGTATACGAATACACACCGAGATTCTTGTATCCGGCGGACTGCAGTGCGCCATACCAGGCGTCGGCCATACCGCTATAAACATTCGGATTGGTCGGCGGGGTATGACCAGTCCACGTCCACTTCTCCAGGTCATAATACACAGGGTATTTCAGATCGTTCGGGCTCACGCCCATCTGGCGGAGTTTGGCAGCCACATCATTGCCTTCCGCACGTGCGCAGTTCGCATCGTATGCATACGAATACCAGTAGATGCCAAAAGGAATACCAAGACGTTTGCATTCGTTGATGTTACGTTGCGCTTTGGTATCGGCGTCATTGCCCCAGCCATAGCCCAAACGAATGATTGTGCCTTCCACGCCGTCGGCTTTCGCCTTGGCCCAATCGACGTCACCCTGCCATGAGGAAACATCAATCACGCCCTTGGCTTGTTGAACGAACAGGTTGTTCCTATAATCGAAAAACGCCTTTGTTCCGTTGTAGGTTCCCCAGTGTGCTCCGTATTCGTTGCTCTCGAATTTAGTGAGCCGGACAGTCGAGCCACCCTTCAAGGACGACTGCTCCGCAGACTGTTTCATAGATTGTTCCACGGCATCTTTCACATCCGAGGCACTCACCGGAATGAATGATTCGCCATCCGTTTTGGCCAGTGGATCAGGTTGCTGCGATTGCGTGCCGACCAGCTGAGCGTCCGTCACGGTTTCGCCGGTCTCAATGTTCTGTACATCACCTTCCGGCGTAACCGCAAGGTTCTCCGAAACCACAGTGGAATCGTCCGAAATGTTTTCGCTTACCGTTTCCGGCAGCGTCGCGTTCGGATTGTCCGGCATGCTGTTTGACGAATTCTGCGCATCATCCACAGTTGCGGCAAAAGAACTTGGCGTATCCTCAATCGCAATATCCTGCATGGCGTAAGCCGGCACCACGGCAACGGAAACCGTCATTGCAACCGCGGAAGCGGTGGTCGCAATCTTCATCAAGCTTTTCGGCGATATCATCGTCAGCCTCTCTCACAAAACGCATTTTCACTCGTTGACGCAATTGCACACGTAAACTTAAGTGTATTCTGAGATGTCCCCACTCAAAATAAAGCAGATGGACTCCAGACCAAATTTCACATTTACCGAATATGCCACAACATGAAGTGCTGGCATTCGGAAGTGGAACGGGTAACATACCTTATGTATTGTCATTTGGGAACAGAGGACCTTGTCGGACCACCTCCAATAGACAACATCAAAACGGTATCGCGGACTCCTGGAGGAAAGCATGGCACGGCACGAAAAGCAGCCGGACAAAGCTGACGGTCAAACAAATAGCGTCCGTAAGCCCCGAACGTTCAGCAGTACCGCGACCGTCGGGACCAGCAAATCCAACAATTCCGTCAATGCCACCAATCGTGACGAAAAGCTTAGAACAAAAGCACCGGGGACTTCCTACCGAACGGCTCCCGAAGATCCGTTCCAAATCGCCATATCGCAAGGCGTGCAAGATGGCGACACTTGGGTACATAACCATGTCAAGAACTTGATTCGCCGTTCCATCATCGTAGCCGTTATCGTCGTTGCGGTATGCATTGTGGTCTTCGGCGTCATGGGCGTGAGAACATCGCAGAAAATGCGCGAACTGAATGCCATTAACGACTGCAGAGACGCGGTTGCCGCCATGAACGCTTCATATTCCAAGGATTTCCAGCTCAAGGGAAAGATTGTCGACGCATTTTCCAGCATGGATTCCTCATATGATCTGGAAAAGCTCAGCACCTTGTATCAGGAAGAAGTCAAATCGCCGAAGGCGCTTGACTGCAAAGCCGACCCGTCCGGAACCACCAGCAAAGCCAACACCGAACGAGCCGCATATGACAAACAGGCCAGAACCTTCGAGCGGGCGTTGACAAAGAACGAGGCAAATCAGAATTGAATACGAAACGATTGGCAAGAACGGCACTTGCCGTTATCGTAACCGTAGGAATAGTCGTTGCCATCATCGTCGGGTGCGGCCCCAAATGGGGCAACGGTTCAGCATTGCACCAAAACGAAGAAACCGCACAGTCCTCAAATTCGCAGGTTTCCGTGACTTTGCCTTCCTACTACATGGAAAATATGGTCTTCCAGCGCAATCAGCCGTTAGTGGTCAAAGGAACCGTCAAATTCGCGCATGCCAGCGAACAGATTGACGCATCGAAACTATCCGCAACACTTGCCCAAGGCAAGATGACTGCGAGCGCCACTGCGAAAATCGCAAAAAATGGTTCGTTTACTTGCACGCTGAACGCACAGAAAGCAAGCCTCGAGTCGTATTCGTTACAGGTGAAGTACGACGGCAAAGTCGTAACGGAACTGGCGAAAGTGTATGTGGGCGACGTGTTCGTGGCGGCCGGCCAATCGAACATGGAACTCAACTATGCGCAGTACTATGAGGGGAATAACAATGCCTACAACTTTGGGAAGGGTCTAGTTAAGAAAACAGACCTACCGAAACCACTCGTCGATAAGAACGTGAAATTCGTCATTGCGGATCATGATGCGAAGAACACTGATTTTCCGCTGGCCAACGTCAATCTGAACGCTGGCGCGTGGCTGAATGCGGATTCCACGAATTCACTGCATCTGAGCTACTTGACACAGCAGTTCGCCCTTCAGTTGCGCGCGAAGCATCCTAACGTACCAGTCGGCATCATCCAGACCGCGTGGGGCGGCACGCCTATTCGCAGGCATATACGTGGCGGAGATATCTACGCGAACCATATTGCACCGTTGAAGGATTTTCATGTGGCAGGTGTGCTCTGGTACCAAGGATGCGATGATGCGATGAACTTTTCGACCGCTACGGAGTATGAGTCGCAGATGACCGCGCTGATCAACCAGTACCGTAGCGTGTTCGAACGGAAGGATCTGCCGTTCCTGTACGTGCAACTTGCGCGATGGCCGAACTATCAGTACACGCAGAACGTGCGCGAGGCGCAACGGACCACGCTTGACAACGCGAATCTGCAAGACCGTTCCAATGTGGCGATGACGGTTTCCCTTGACACCGATAAAGGCACATCCGCGCTGATTCATCCACTCGGCAAGGATATTCTGGGCGCGCGTATGGCCGCGCAGTACCTCGCCATGGAAAACGGTACGAAAAACGCTGTCAGCGTACCTAACGGACCGCTTATTGAACGTGCACGGCATACTGTGGACGGCAAAATCGCCCTGTCTTTCCAAATCGGCACCGCAAGCGGACTGAAAGCGATGCAACCGAACTATACGAAGAGCGCAAGCGCGAGCGCACCCGATTATACGAAGAATTCGAAAGCGACCCCTCTTGACGGTATCAGCAATATCGTAATCCCAACGACTGCGGCATTGCAGGGATTCGAGGTTGCCAACTCTTCCGGGCAATGGGTACCGGCCAACGCCATCATCAGAGGCAACCAGGTGGTGCTCAGCGCGGCCAATGGAACGCCACTTGACAATCTCAGCGGTATAACCCAGGTGCGTTACCTGTTCAGTGGCAATCCGAAGTGCGCGAGCATGCTGTACAACGACTTTAATCTGCCGGCTAGCCCATTCATCACTATTGTCGAGTGATCTTTGTTGGGGGCCGCCGCGAGATAAACCAATACGGGCGGGATAAGTACGGGTGGTCTGAGCCGTTGCTTGGCCTGCTTGGTCATGTTTTGAGCAGACTGTTCCGGATTCTGGTTTGGTTTCTGGTTTCCTGCTTAAACTATGAAGACTGCTGCAGCATCGCAGAAACTAGACAAATGTCATTTTTCCACCGGTTTATTTAGGCACATTCCCCTCCTACTATGGCATACGGAATGAACGCGAGCGCACAATCACAGATCGAATGCAAACGTGCGCAGGAGAGGAACCACCATGAGGAATCGTATTGCAGCAGCTGCAGCGGCGGGAATATTAACCATCGGCATGGCCGTCCTGCCTTCCGCGGCTTCGGCCAGTGAAGTCGCACCGTCTACGGACGGATTGGCCGGCAGCACCGCCATCAGCGGGCAGATCGACCAGGATATGGCCGTGTGCACCGACAAAGCGTGCGATGCCGTACAGCATGTGCGCAAAACCAACCAGCAGATCAAGTCGGATATGGAAACCGCCAAGCAGCACGCCGAGCAGCTGCATCAGAACGCGCACGAGGACGCCGACGCGCTTCGCCAGTACGGCGAGCAGGCCTGGAAGAACTACCAGGAGGACCGCGAGGATATAAAGAATGCGATTGACGGCGCGGTCAAGCGCGGTCAGGAGCGTCACGACGCTCTGCATCAGGATATGCAGGACACGCAGGCCCACCTCAACCAGATGCATGCCGATATGAAGGAGACCCACGACGAACTCAAGACGAGGCATGACGCGTTTGCGGCGAGCAGCCACCAGTGGCATCAGTCGTTCATCGCGGCGCTGAAGGACGCGAACTCCAAGACGGGTCAGCAGGGCGGCTCATCCGTTGCTACCGGCACGCATGGCACCACGGCTGGAACGAATGCCGGTACGACCGTTACTGGAGCCAACGGCGCCACTGGCACTGTGCGCACGGCTGCCGACACTGGCGCGAATGGTGCCGCAACTGGATCCGTCACAGCGTCCGGCGATCAAACCGCCGCATCCACCGGCGCGCTGACCAAGTCGGAATATGGGCAGCTTGCGCAAACCGGCATCGGCATTTCCCTTGCCTGCGCAGCCATTCTGCTGCTTGCCGGCCTTGCCTACGCCATGAAGACGTTCGTGCAGTATAAGCGCGAAACCAGCGAAGACTGAGCCGGTTTGCTGCCGGACAGCGTTTGCTTCATCGACTCATGAAAAACGGTCTCGAATATATCGGGACCGTTTTTCATGCGCGTTTTTCGTATGTGCTTTTCATCTGCTATACGCATTGTTGCGATTCAATTGGAATGACGTAGTACAGCGACGTACAATGCAGCGCGAAGCGCGCGTACCGTGCGTGAACCGCGTGTATGTCCAGTATTCCCACTGATTTGTTACGTTGGCCGTTCTGATCAGTCCACTGGTCAATTCGCATAATGGGGAGCACTGCTGGCGATTCGCGGCGACGGCGTATCGCCATTCCCCGCCGTCCGTCCGGTACTACCCGCGCTCCCCACATCGCCGGCCTTTTCAGCATTGCCGATGTTGGTTCTACGCAACGACCCCGCGGCCAACGAGCGGATGGATCGCCTGCGCTGCGCCTGTTCCGTCTGCGAAGCGGACTGAATTGCGGGAAAAGCGCCCGTTACAGGACGAATACGACCGGTTGCGGTCGGAATAAAGCTTGGTGGCAAAACCTGCGTTGTGATGGCGCTTATGGATGCCATCTGCGGCTGCTGCGTATTATCAGGACCATCCGCAGCGTCTTTTTCTTTCACGGTTTGCGATTCTTCCGCACGATTCGCGTCATCATTCGCATCCTCGCCCGTTTGCAAGGCAGACCCAGCTTCGCTCTGCTTTTCTTGTTTTTCCTGCTTTTCCTGCGGAGCGGCCTGCACATCACTCTGCAATACGATTGGCGATGAATTCGAACGGCGTCGGGCAAGCGCCGCCAGAGAGTCACGAGTATCAGCATCGCGTTGGTCAGTCTGCTGGCTGCCGGCAGCCGTCTTGTCAACCATCGTCGTGCTTCTTTCTCTCAACGTCACGATTTCGAGCGTAACGTAGCGCAGCGCAAAAGTGCGCGTAAAACGACGATGTACGCAACTCCCCCACCGAATCGCAATCAAATATCGACATATGAGGGCAAACAATCCCATTATTGAGACCACAGACTGGCACCAATAAGCCGCAGCATGGCAATCAAAGACTTTCCTGGATGCCGGCCCGTACACGCGAGACTTGCGATACGGGACGATTCAAAAAACCGAGGCCAATGAAAGAAGCATTCGGAGGGAATCTGGAAGGAACCGGAAAACGGAGTGGAAAAGAAGGAACCCCAGAAACCGAATGATTCCAACGGTTTCCAGGGTTCCAATCCGGGCGGAGAATACGAGATTCGAACTCGTGAGGCTGTTACACCAACACGCTTTCCAAGCGTGCGCCATAGACCACTAGGCGAATTCTCCAATTATGCAACGCTTTCCGGTGTCTATCCGTTAAGCGCAACTTGACTAGAATACAACAGGACTGGCAGAAGACCAAATCGGCGTGTCGCACTGCTAGTTTGCAGAGTTGGGCATACGTGTCAAGGTTGTGCAACAGGTATGAGCGATCGGCTGCCTTTACTACGGATACTTCTTATTTCGCACACTGTAGATGCTATATTGCCGCCGATGGAATCCAATAGGCAACGGGATTCGGTAAGCATGGGAAAAGATACGAAAAAAGGGTTCCTGGAGCGACGCCCGCCGGGAAGCCCGGAAAGAGAGCATGAAAAAAGGGGCCTCCCGGGAGCCAAAGGCTCGACCGGGAGGCCCCAACGTTTGAAGCGGCGG
>ERZ1673742.3239-NODE-3239-length-10911-cov-3.738854_pt1 | contig 10911 bp, 10 predicted proteins | sample MGYA00580208_ERZ1673742 | MGnify/ENA primary metagenome ERZ1673742 (study PRJEB41218, sample SAMN15661774) | gut metagenome | host: Homo sapiens | place: Canada: London | collected 2015-08-20/2019-03-30 | study: EMG produced TPA metagenomics assembly of...
AACGATTACATTCTTATAAGGAGCTTTGTTAAATAACAGTGTGGACTCTGCAAGTAAGGAATAGAACCATCCTCTTGTCTGGTCTACTGCCTCAGAAATGAACTGTGCAGGGAACTGCTGCTCGAAAAGCTCTTTATTTTCAAATGGATAGTGATGCTGTGCAAATGGCATTGCTCCTGAGTCAAACCAGCAGTCGATAACTTCTGGCACTCTCTTCATTGTCTTTCCACAATCTGGACATGTCAGAGTGATCGCATCAATATATGGTCTGTGAAGTTCTACAGTCTGAGCTTCTGGATTTCCGCTCTTTTCCTCTAATTCCTGGCGGCTTCCGATGCACTCCATCTTTCCGCAGCCTTCACACTGCCATACGTTTAATGGTGTTCCCCAGTAACGGTTACGGGAAATACCCCAGTCCTGAATGTTATTTAACCAGTCACCAAAACGGCCTTTACCGATGCTCTTTGGAATCCAGTTGATTGTGTTATTGTTGCGAATCAAGTCGTCTTTTACTGCTGTCATCTTGATGAACCAGGACTCTCTCGCATAGTAGATCAGCGGTGTATCACATCTCCAGCAGAAAGGATAATCATGTTCGAACTTAGGCGCATCGAAAAGAAGGCCTTCTTTATCTAAGTCAACAAGTACCTTAGGGTCTGCATCTTTTACAAATAATCCAGCATAAGGTGTGTCTTCTGTCATGTTACCCTTTCCATCTACGAACTGAACAAATGGAAGATCGTACTTTCTTCCAACCTGTGCATCGTCCTCACCAAATGCAGGTGCGATGTGTACAATACCTGTACCATCGGACATTGTTACATAGTCAGCGCATGTTACGAAATGTGCTTTCTTATGCTGTTTTTCTGCGGACTTTGCAGCACCTTCATATAGTGGAACATACTCTTTATATTCAAGGTCTGTTCCTTTGTAAGTTTCAAGAATCTCGTAAGCTGGAGTTTCTTCTGTTCCAAGCTTACCAAGAACTTTATCCAGTAATGCTTTTGCCATATAGTAAACATAACCGTCAGCAGCTTTTACTTTACAGTAAGTCTCTTCTGGGTTTACACAAAGAGCTACGTTACTTGGAAGTGTCCAAGGTGTTGTTGTCCATGCAAGGAAATACGCATCTTCACCAGCCACTTTGAAACGAACAACTGCGGAACGCTCTTTTACTGCCTTATATCCCTGTGCTACCTCGTGAGAAGATAAAGGTGTTCCACAACGAGGGCAGTAAGGTACGATCTTAAATCCTTTATAAAGAAGACCTTTATCCCAGATAGTCTTTAATGCCCACCATTCGGACTCAATAAAGTTGTCATTATAAGTTACATATGGGTTATCCATATCAGCCCAGAAACCAACGGTCTTTGAGAAATCTTCCCACATTCCTTTGTATTTCCAAACAGATTCTTTACACTGAGTGATAAATGGGTCTAAACCATACTCTTCAATCTGCTCTTTTCCGTCAAGGCCAAGCTTCTTCTCTACTTCAAGCTCTACTGGAAGTCCGTGAGTATCCCATCCGGCCTTTCTTGGAACCATGTAACCCTTCATTGTACGGTAACGAGGAATCATATCCTTGATTACACGAGTTAAAACGTGTCCGATATGAGGTTTACCATTGGCTGTTGGTGGTCCATCATAGAAAGTGTAAACAGGGTCACCTTCTCTTGTTTCGATACTTTTCTTAAAAATGTCATGGTCTTTCCAAAACTGTGCAGTTTCTTTTTCTCTCTCTACAAAATTGAGATTCGTGGATACTTTCTTGTACACGACGTTTCCTCCTTAATTTAGTCAGTTTAATTTAACTACTTTTAGATTAAATAAATTTATATTGTGATGTTATGGCCAAAAGATATTTTGCCCCTAACTTGATGTCACGAATTACTCCGCAGCTAACGCTGCTCCCATAATTCTGAAACATCATATTATTATGCCCGATGTGCAGACCAAATTTTCCGGCAAAAAAAGAAAAGCCCCCATCCCCAGTAAAAGGATGAAAGCCTGAACTATCATTATACCACCTGTACATACTGACATATGCTTCTCTGTTAACGGTGAGATTCCGTCACTGCTTACTGTAACCTTTCGGCAGTGCAACTCAGGAGTGATATTCGGATATTCTCTACTGACAACGGATTTCCACTATCTCCGTCTCACTGAAGCGTTCAAAAATTCTTACTGTCTCCATCAACGTTTTTATCACAGATAATCATATACTAGGTGGGATAAATTGTCAACAGATTTTCATTCTGTATTTACAGTATTTATCACTATATTGATTCCTGTACTATTTATATCAGATGTGAGATGACTCCCACATCATAGCAAGAATGCCAGGACATTCTTGAATTGATAAAATGTCACCAGTTACTTTTATACATTATTTATACAATGAGATTTCCCAGTTTCACAAAACATTGTTAATCCTTAAATTTTCTTTTAATTTACAAAAGATTATGCTACAATACTCCTTAATTAGAAAGGAGCCTATAATGTTAAAAAAACTCATTGTATCTTTTCTTTGTGCGATTGTTGTCGCCTGCACAGTTCTCGGCGGATTTTGCCTGCTTTACTTTACTATTCCAAGCCAGAAAGCAAAGGCATCCATTTCCCTGCCTTCTACTGTAGAGGACAGTGAAACTGCAGCGGAGTCTACCACAGAAGCAGATTCCAAAGATAAGAATGTTTATGTGGCCGATGTGTATCAGTCTCTTACACTTCGTTCAGAGGCAAGCGCAGATTCTGACGCGATTACAGACCTTCTTCCTATGACACATCTGGAAGTTCTTGAGTTTGCGGCAGGTACAAATTATGCTTACGTCAAGGTATTAACCGGAGATAAAGAAAGCTATAAGGGCTATGTAAACAGCGAATATATTACTAAATTAGGAGAACCAACCGTTCGTATTGGGACAGAGGAGTAAATGAATTATGTTTTCTAACAATTTAACTATGATGACCGACCTGTATGAGCTTACAATGATGCAGGGATATTTCTTCGAAGGTAACGAAGATAAGGTTGTATTTGATGTTTTTTACCGCAAAAATCCATCCGGCAGTGCTTATGCCATCACCTGTGGACTTGATCAGGTAATTGATTATATAAAGAACCTGTCATTTTCTTATGAAGATATTGATTATTTAAGAGGTCTCGGCATTTTTAAAGAAGATTTTCTTTCCTATCTTGCTGGTTTCCATTTCAGCGGAGATATTTATGCAATCCCAGAGGGAAGTGTCGTATTTCCAAAGGAGCCACTTGTAAAGGTTATCGCCCCTATCATGGAAGCACAGCTTGTTGAGACAGCGATTTTAAATATCATCAACCACCAGAGTCTTATCGCAACAAAGGCTTCTCGTGTTGACTATGCGGCTGGCGGCGGCGTTATGGAATTCGGTCTTCGCCGCGCACAGGGACCAGATGCCGGAACACTCGGCGCAAGAGCTGCCGTTATCGGTGGATGTACCGGGACTTCCAACGTACTCGCCGGAGAACTTTACGGCATTCCTGTACAGGGAACACATGCCCACAGCTGGATTATGAGCTTCCCAGACGAACTTACTGCTTTCCGTACCTACGCGAAAATGTATCCCGATGCCTGCATCCTTTTGGTAGATACTTATGACACCTTAAAGTCTGGTGTTCCACATGCCATTCAGGTATTTAAAGAGATGCGTGATGCCGGAATCACTTCTAAGCTTATGGGAATCCGTTTAGACAGCGGTGACATTGCCTACCTGTCTAAAAAGGCCCGCAAGATGTTAGATGAGGCAGGATTTACAAATGCGATTATTTCCGCTTCCAGCGACCTTGATGAATACCTGATCAACAGTTTAAAAACACAGGGCTGTACCGTAACTTCCTGGGGTGTTGGTACAAATCTTATCACATCTTCTGATAACCCGGCATTCGGTGGGGTATACAAACTTGCAGCCATCAAAAAACCTGGCGATAAAGAATTCACCGCTAAAATTAAGATTTCCGAGAACCCGGAAAAGATTACAAACCCAGGTAACAAAACAGTTTATCGTATTTATGATAAAGAAAGCAGCAAAATTAAGGCTGACTTAATCTGCCTCGTTGGGGAAACATTTGACCCTTCAGAAGATTTAAAGATTTTTGATCCGATCTCTACCTGGAAAAAGTCCATTCTTCCAGCCGGCAGCTATCAGATCCGCGAAATGCTCGTTCCAATATTCTTAAACGGACAGTGCGTATACTCCTCTCCTGCTGTTATGGACATCAAAGCATACTGCCAACAGGAACTGAATACACTGTGGGATGAGAACAGAAGACTGATAAATCCTCAGACCGTATATGTGGACCTTTCACAGAAACTGTTCGATCTGAAACACAAGTTATTAGGAGACGAAAAATAAATAATAATTTGCTGAGGACATAGACGCCGCTTTAGCAGAAGATATTGAGCTGAATTGTAGTCGGTCTTCTAAGAAAAAACATTGTATAATAAATATATCTTAGGAGTAAGTATTGTATAATATTTTTTAGTTTATCAACCAGAAAATATAACACATGGAGGAGGGTTACATATGACAGGCTGCAAAAAAATTGATATGGATACCTGGGCACGCAGGGAACATTACGAATACTATACTAAACAGTTAAAAGTTGAATATAATATTACCGCTAATGTTGATGTAAAAAATGTATTGGATTTTTGTCATTCAAAAGGTTACAAATTTTACCCTGCTATGATCTATCTTGTTACTAAGACATTAAACCGCATCGATAATTTTAAAATGTTTAAAGATAAATATGGATACCTTTGTGCCTGGGACAAAATCATTCCAAATTATACTATTTTTCATAATGATGACCATACTTTTTCTGATTGCTGGACAGATTTTTCCGAAGATTTTAATATATTTTATCAAGATATCCTAAAAGATATGGCTACTGCCGCAACGAAAAAAGGAATTAAAGCAAAAGAAGGACAACCTGCTAATTTTTACTGCATATCCTGCACGCCATGGACAACCTTTACCGGTTATAGCAGTAGGGTCTCTAATAGTGAACCTTCTTTTTTCCCAATTGTATTGATGGGAAAGTATAAGCAGCATGGCAAAAAAATACTGATGCCTGTTAATATCACAATTGCTCACGCAGTAGCAGATGGTTATCATGTGGGATTATTCTTTCAGTATCTCCAGGAAGAAATTAACAACTACTAATTTGCTGGGGACACAGACGCCGCTTTAATAGAAGATATTGAGCTGAATTGTATGGAGTCTTCTAAAGAAAAAAGAAATAATACCCTATCCCAGATGCGGCTTCGGAGCGTGTTTAAGATGCGGATGAGCATTTTAAACACAGCGACTACAGAGCAGATGGGATATGGTATTATTTCTTTTTTCGTCTGTTTTCATACTTCTGTAATTAAGTATCCTTTTTCTTCAAGTGTTTTTTCAATCAGATCGAGTGTTTTTTCGGAATCTGCTTCTACTGTATGGTAATGGTAGTTAGATGTGATGTTTTTAAGAGGGCTTGACTTGCCGTTCTTAATATCATCGATAAATGCCTTTACTTTTAATCGGGAAGAAATGCCAAGTGGGGCTTCCATATGACCGTATACCCGGTGATTGACCATTACGTTTACAACAGTGCCGCCCAAATCCACAATCGAGTAAAGTTCATCTTCTGTCTGAGCATCTGTGTGACTAACTTTAAATACTCTTGTAATTGTATGCGGAGCATTCAAAATGTATCCACGATTAGTAGAGATAATGTCATAACCTGCGGTACGAAGCAGAGCGATATCCTGCACGATTACCTGACGGCTGACATCATAAAGCTGTGCCAGAGTCTTACCGGAAATTGGTGAAGTGCTACTTTTTATTGTATTAATTAATTCTTCTCTTCGTTTCGAACCAGTCATTGTGTATCATTTTCCCTTTCATTAATTACAGAGCGTGAAGATTCTTCAGTGAAATATCAAGAACAGGTGCGGAATGAGTTAGCGCACCACTTGATATATAGTCTACTCCAAGAGAAGTCAGATGGTCAATATTTTCTTTTGTTACATTACCAGAACATTCTGTTTGAGCACGTCCGTCAATAATACGAATCGCTTCTTTCATTTCCTCAACAGACATGTTGTCAAGCATGATAATATCTGCACCAGCTTCTACTGCTTCTTTTACCATGTCAAGATTTTCAACTTCTACTTCAATCTTACGTACAAATGGAGCATATTCCTTTGCCATCTGTACAGCCTTTGCTACGCTGCCTGCTGCACCGATATGGTTATCCTTTAAAAGGACTCCATCGGAAAGATTATAGCGGTGATTGAATCCGCCGCCGGCACGAACTGCATATTTTTCAAAAATACGCATGTTAGGTGTTGTCTTTCTTGTATCTAAAAGCTTTGTCTTTGTTCCTTTTAAAAGAGCAGAAACCGTATGTGTGTAAGTGGCGATTCCACTCGCTGAAGATAGTTTAGTGCAACACGTTCACCGGACAAAAGCACACGAATATCTCCGGTAACTGTTCCCATGAGCTGTCCCTTTTTTACGGCATCCCCATCTTTACAGAGAAATTCTGTCTTTGTGTTCTCATCTAATAATTCAAATACTCTTTTAAATACATCCAGCCCGGCAACAATACCATCCTGCTTACAGATAAGCTGTACTTCACCTTCTACAGCTTCTTTCATAACAGAGTTGGTTGTAACATCCTCACTGGAAATGTCTTCCTGCAGAGCGAGACGAATCAGTTCGTCTGCCTGAAGTTTCATGGAAATTGTATTCATAGGTAGTTTCCTTTCTATATAAATAATACATAAATTTATACGGCTGCAGATTCACTGAAGTCTACAGGTTTAACAGTCTGTTCTAAACCACATATCTTACGTGCGGCTCTTTTTGCAAAGACAAGACTTTCAAGAAGAGAGTTACTTGCCAGACGATTCGCTCCATGTACACCATTACAACTTGTCTCACCAACAGCATAAAGATGATCCATAGAAGTCTTGCTGTCACTATCTACCCAGATACCACCCATAAAATAATGCTGTGCAGGGACAACCGGTATCCACTCTTTTAATACATCATATCCCTCTTCCAGACATCTCTGATAAATATTTGGGAAATGATTGAGAATCGTCTCTTTATCAATATGTTCCATAGAAAGCCAGACATGACTGGTTCCGTCTTTTTCCATCTGTGCCTTGATTGCTTTCGTAACAACATCACGTGAAAGAAGCTCATTTACAAAACGTTCTCCGTTCTTATTATAGAGAACTGCACCCTCTCCACGTACCGATTCAGAAATCAAAAATCTTCTTCCCGGTTCTTTGGAATAAAGAGTGGTAGGATGAATCTGAACATAGTCAAGATGCTCTAAACGAATTCCATGCTTCTTAGAAATGTCTAACGCATCTCCTGTCAGATGAGGGAAGTTTGTAGAGTGCTTATAACATCCACCGATACCACCGCTTGCAAAAATCGTATCCTCGGCACGGATGTGCATGATCCCGCCATCCTTTGTTTTAGCGATAATACCTGCACAATGTCCGTCCTGTACAATAATATCTGTCATGGTCGTATATTCATAAATCGTTACATTCGGAAGCTTTTTCACCTGTGCAAGAAGTTTGCTCGTAATCTCCTGTCCTGTGATATCCTCGTGAAAAAGAATTCTTGGTCTGGAATGTGCCCCTTCTCTTGTATAAAGAAGTTTATCACCGTCATGAGCAAAATCAACACCATAGCCGATCAGGTCATGAATAATCTCCTGAGAACTGCGAATCATAATGTCAACTGATTCTTTACGGTTCTCGTAATGCCCTGCCTTCATCGTATCTTCAAAATAGTTGTCATAATCATTCTCATCTGTTAAAACACAGATACCACCCTGTGCAAGAAAAGAATCACTGCTCTCTAAATCTGATTTGGTAATCATAATAATATTTTTATCTTTTGGAAGATTTAACGCAGAAAATGTACCGGCTACACCTGTACCGACTATTACTACATCTGTCCTAAAATCCATTGCTGTTTACCTCCTGCTTACTACTTTGCAGCCAGCTCAAGCATCTTTTCGAGAGGCTTTTTAGAATTCTCTCTTAAAGCATCACTGACATGCACTTCATTCTCTCCTGTCTTCAATACGTGGAGAATCTTCTCCAAAGTATTTTTCTTCATATTCGGGCAGACTGGAAGCCTGTCTGGATAATAAAATGTCTTATCTGGATTCTGTGTCTTTAACTTATAACCAACACCTTCTTCTGTACATACGATAAATTCCTGACAGTCACTCTCTGTAACATAATTAATAATACCGGAAGTACTTCCAACATAATCTGCCATTAAGAGAATGGACTCCTGACATTCTCCATGGGCAACAATCTGTGCATCTGGATGCTGTGCCTTTACATTCGCAACATCTTCCGCCTCAATACGCTCATGTGTCGGGCAAAATCCATTATTATAAACAAAATTCTTCTCCGGTACCTGACTTGCAACATAGTGAGCCAGATTACGGTCAGGGATAAAGAAAATATTCTTCTGTGGCAGTTCCTTTACAATCTTAACTGCATTTGCGGAAGTAACACAAACATCAGAATACTCCTTAAGTGCTGCAGTAGAATTGATGTAACATACTACTGCAAGATCATCGTATTCCGAACGGACCTTCTTTATCGTCTCGATTTCTGCCATATGCGCCATCGGACAATCCGCATTCATATCCGGCATTAAAACGGTCTTCTTCGGATTTAAAATCTTTGCACTCTCGCCCATAAAAGAAACACCACAAAAAACGATTGTCTGCTCCTTTAACTTTGTAGCAACCTTGCTCAAATAAAATGAATCTCCTATGTAATCAGCGATCTCCTGCACCTCAGGACGCACATAATAATGTGCAAGAATCACTGCATCTTTTTCTTCTTTTAACTTCTTTATTTCTTCTACAATTGTCATGAAATACCCTCCTGTAAGGTATGGTCTTTAAAGACCCCCTTCTGATTTTTGCCAAATTTCTGTCCATTATAACACCAAAGTTTACATCTGACAAGACACCTGTTAAAAAAGTGTAAAGAAGATTACAACAATGGCAGGGATTCTATATCATACAGAAATTCCCTGCCATTTATGCTACATACCATATTTATTTTTCCAATACGAATGTTATTTTACAGTAATCGTAAATGTTACTTTTTCTTTATTTGCTGTATTTGTACATGTAACCGTTGTCTTTCCAGGTTTTATCCCAACAAATTCCATTTCATCATCATATATTCCATCATCCATATCTTCGAATGCAAGAACAGAAGAATCTTCTACTGTCCATTTTAACTGACGGTCTTTTACTCCTTTTCCTTTTGTTTTCTTAACTTCAAGTTCTAATTCACCATTTACTCTTATACTACGTTTCAGAGAGCCTTTTGCTTGAATCGTTTTATTTTTGGAAGATGCTTTTTTTGTTTTTGAAACATTTTTTACTACAATATTAAAACTGATTTTTTTATCGGTTTTTGTATTTCGACAAGTGATTTTTGTTGTGCCTGCTTTCAGTGCCTTAAATTTAATATCATCATCATGTCTTTCTTTTCCTGCAAATGTTACAATGGAAGAATCTTTAATACTCCAAGTCAGATTTTTATCTTTAACAGATTCTGGCTTATCTACTTCCAGTTCAAATATCTTTCCTTTAATAATACTACGTTTCTTTTTTCCCTCTCTTGAAATGTCTTTTTTCTTTGCAGCTGCCTGCACAGTATTAACATTTCCAAGCGCAGGGGTGGTATAACCTGCCGCAAACAAAATAGTAAATAATAATACAACTGCCATCCCAGTGAATAAATACCTTCTTTTTCTCATAGTTTTCTCCTTTCATTTTGCATAATTTTTGTAATCTTTTAAGATTTTATTGAATAACTTCCTTTATTTTATATCTTGATTATACTCACAAAAAATGAGAAAATCATTAAAAAGCATATTTAAAAATGACAGATGATCAAGTTAAGAAAGGAGTATAAATCTATGAGGATGCTGATTGTTGAAGATGAAAAAGATTTGTGTAATATTTTAAAAAAACGGTTGCAAAAAGACTATACTATTGATATTTGTATGGATGGCGAAATTGCTAAAGATTATCTGAATACCTATACTTATGATATTATTTTACTTGATATTATGCTCCCTAAAATAGATGGAATCACTCTTTTAAAATGGCTGCGAAACCAAAAGAAGACTACACCTGTTCTTTTGCTGACTGCAAAAAGTTCTATTGAAGAACGAGTAAACGGATTAGATTCCGGTGCAGACGATTATTTAATCAAACCGTTTGCTTTTGAAGAACTACAGGCCAGGCTTCGGGTTTTGCTTCGAAGAAATATAGCAGCAGACCCAAGCGACATTCTTATTTATGAAGACCTTGTAATGGATACGAAAAAGAAAAAAGTCAGCCGTAATGGTAAGGAAATTTCCCTTACTACAAAAGAATATAAATTACTGCAATATATGATGCGTAATCCTGGACATGTTCTTTCACGTGATCAGCTTGAACAGCGAGGCTGGGACAGTACTTTTGAGGGAGGTTCTAATATTATTGATGTCTATATCCGTTATCTCCGAAAAAAAATTGACTCCGATTATGAAAAAAAATTAATCCACACTGTATATGGTAAAGGATATTGTTTAGGAGAGTAAATATGAAAAGTTCAAAACTATCAATAAAATTTCGAATCACCTTTTGGTATACTCTTGTGTTTTCTCTCATTCTGGCTCTCGTATTTTTTTATATTTATTTTCTTTCTAAAAGCTACAGTGTCCATGATCTTCAGGAAGAGCTAAAAGATGAATCCGCTGATATACTGGAAAATTTATATGATAAGTCCAGCAGGAATGATATTTTGTATAATGCAGACTGGACAAAATTCTATGACG
>ERZ1673742.3246-NODE-3246-length-10893-cov-21.298671_pt1 | contig 10893 bp, 9 predicted proteins | sample MGYA00580208_ERZ1673742 | MGnify/ENA primary metagenome ERZ1673742 (study PRJEB41218, sample SAMN15661774) | gut metagenome | host: Homo sapiens | place: Canada: London | collected 2015-08-20/2019-03-30 | study: EMG produced TPA metagenomics assembly of...
GAGTTATGACCATGATACGGGAGGAAAGTATATGAACCGATTATTCGCGGCGCTGCTGGCTATATTGCTGCTTGCGCTGCCCATCGCCGCTTTTGCTGAGGGAGCGGAAACGCCGCCCGCAGAGACCCAAGCGCCTGTAACTACGCCCAATCCTACACCCGAACCAACGCCGCAGCCTACGCCCGTTGTGGAGCAGCTTATTATAGACAGCTGGAGCCTGTACGACGGCATGGATAAAACATACCAGCAGGGCTATGTGCCCCGCATAGTGAACGGCTGCTGCTACATTATATTCCCGCTTATCGGCGAAACCTATGACGGCAAGGTGACGGTAACGGCCGACCTCGGCGCGACGGCGGACAGCCCCTTCGTATTCGGCAACTATTCCCAGACCGCCGCCGGTTGGGGGCGGTATGTGTTCATGTTTGAAATACCGCTTGTGAAGGGGCGGATAAACGGCTCATATCCGGTGACGCTGAAGGCGGACTACCTCGACGTGCTGGGCCAGCAGAAGCAGCAGAGCTTTACCGTGTTCGTGACGGTTTCAGACGGCAAAAAGCCCAAGGACCCCGACGCAAAGGAGGCCGCCGAAAAGCCGGAGCTTTTCATATCCGCCTGCGAGATAACGCCGGACACCGTCGGCGGGGACGGGGATTTTTCCGTGAATGTCAAAATAGACAATATAGGCAGCATACGCGCAAGAAGCGTCAGGCTTACATACGGCAGCGAAGCCGAGGGCATACTGCCCTACGACACCAACAACGCCATACTGCTCGATAACATAGCCTCCGGCGAAGGCGCCGAGGCCACGTTTAAAATGCGCACCACAAAGGACGTAATAGCGGGGAGCAGGGCGTTTTTCATAACTCTGGATTACGTCGATCTTTACGGCGGGGTATACACCGCCACGCGGCAGTTCCTCGTGAACGTCACCCAGCCTGCGGAAATGACATACGACGCCATATCCCTGCCCAAGAGCGTCACCGCGGGCGAGACCTTCACCCTGCCCGCCAACGTGTTCAACGTTGGCAAAAGCCCGCTCAGGAACGTCACCGTGAACCTGACCGGCGCGGGGCTTTTCCCCACGTCAAGCGTGTTTTTAGGGGACATTCAGCCGGGGCAGGCAGGCTACGGGGAGATGAAGGTGTTCGTGGGTATGCTCTCCATGACGGAAGGCTACACCGAAAGCTACGGTAAGACAAGCGCCGTCTACACCGTTACATACATCGACGACGCGGGCGAAACCCACACCGCCGAGCAGCAGCTTTCCACCGAGATAAAGCAGCCGGTGATCGCCGGAGAAAAGACCGACGCCGAAAAGCAGGCCGAGGAGGAGCAGAAGCGCGCCATGAGCCAATGGTGGATAAGCGCCCTTGCGGCCTTCGCAGTTATTGCGATAATCGTCGCGGTGATTGTGGTGAGTAAGTTTGCAAGGATGATGAGGATGAAATAGCTGTATGGCGGTGTCGGTTATTAGTATATAAAAAATACGCTTACGGCGACAGATTTTCCCGCGTCAGCGTGTCTTATATATAGCGAAAAAGACGGTGGTTCCGTTGAAGGAATAAAAAAGCCCTTGCAAATCATAATTGAGCAAGCTCATTGCCATTTGGCAATGCAGAGTTGCAAGGGCTAAACATGAATATACCTGTTCTTGCCCAAAACTCAAAGATTTAGATATGGCGATTAGCCACACTATACAATCACGGAGGATAGCTTTATGCCAAATAAACCCAATAAGCATCGATTGCCCGTAGGGACCTTAGCTTTAGTTGTTTTATTGCTAATCCTGTCTGCCTGCCAGCCTACTCCTGAAAAAGAACCTGTTGTTGTTAAGACGGAGGACTACGTAGCAGAGGCTATACAGCCGAAAGATGGAACTCATGATAAATACGATGCACCGAATAACGTGGAGTTCCATAATGAAATAAGCGGATTAGATTTGACTATAAATGCGCCTGTAGTTATACCTCAAACAGATGTATATCCGGTTGCGGAAATTGAAAAAGCGGCGTTTGATGAAACATATTACCGGAATGTGATGCGATTCTTTTATCCGGACGAGCAGTGGGTAGAAACTCCCCAAGAAACGAAACGGGATATTCTTGAAAGAATGTCTTATTTGACGTCTCTAGCGGAAGAGAGCGATACTGATATAGCCAATGAACTTATAGAATTGCAACAACGGTTAGCAACAGCTCCCGATGACAGTGCAGCTATTCCCTTCTCTTTCAATGATTTGCCGGGAAAGACTTTTTTTGAAGCATATCACTACAATGAAAATACGGCGACATACGCTGTTTTAGTTGCACAGATGAATGGCAATACCTATCAATATAGACGTGATAGTGATTCATACTGGGTGCGAGAAAGCAATGCGGAGACTTTAGAACAGAAAAATGATTTTACATCCACCAACCCCAAATTGGAAAGCGAATCTGCGATGGAAATTGCCCAAGATGCTATGAAAAATTTAGGCGCGGACTCAAACATGAAGTTTTCTTTTATGGAAAAGGCGATTGCATATAACGACAAAGGCCTGCAAGGGATCGGATGGATTATTTTCTTTATTCGTGATTGCGGAGGATTACAGGCTACCTACATGGATGAATGGCGAATATGGAAAGGCAGCCCACCGCCAAGTAATGCTGCGCCTTGGGAAAGCGAGTATATGTATATTATTGTAGATGAGAATGGTAAGATCGCACAGTATGATGTTCGTGGAGCTGGCGAGCAAGTAGCTATTATTGCTGAAAACACCCAGCTTATGCCTTTTGATGATATTTTGGATCGGATTAAGCAGCAGCTTGTCTATAATCATGCTTATCAAGAGAATCACGTGGAAGAGTATTCGGTTATGGTCAACGAAATCCGGTTGGCGAGTGCGTTGATAAATGTTAAGGATCGTCGAGACATAGGTCACCTCGTTCCAACGTGGGAAGTGATGTATGAGTTTCACGAACGCCTTAAAGGAGAGAATGAGCCCACTGTTTACCACTGCCGTGTTTGTTTGAACGCAATAGATGGTAGTTATATTGAACCCAAGGCATATATCGGCAGGATAGCACAATGACTGCTTGGACTCAAATGCATTGATCTGATCTAGCAGAGCAAAAAGTGACAGGCAACCGAAAAAAGGCAAACGGCTTTTAATCTGTCCTGTCCTTTTGCATACTTTTTTCTGTTATTTTCTTGCAGTAATTAGGAGTTCGCAAAATGCTAGATGCCCGCGAATCGTCTGCCAGCGGCAATCGCATATCCCGTCTGCATACGCCAACTCCAAGGCAAGAGAAATGATACCTGGTGTACCGAAGCACCTGACGAATTTGACAAAAAATGCAACGGAGGAGTTGCGCTGAATCATGCCCAAAGCATTGTTGCTTTGGGCATTTTTATGTTCCTTCATTTAGCCCAAGTAAGGCTCCGCTGCCGCTCCCCACCGCCCTCCGTTTGGATTTTCACGCGACATCAAACAAAAAAATCCAAACGGAGGAATACAACATGACAACGATCAACCTGCGGGAGCTTTACCCGTGGTACACCGAGGATGCCTTTATCGAGGTTTCCGATGAAGTAGCCGCGTTCCTTGAAGAAGATAAGCGGCTTCAGATCAACTACGCGCAGTACATCCGCGACAACAGGGCATTCTACTCGCTGGACGCAGGCGACGGCATCGAGGCGGAGGCGCTGAATCTGCCGGAACAGCCGGACGAGGCGCTGGAGCGCATGGAGCTGGAGCGGCTGCTGAAAGAAGCTCTGGCACAGCTCACGGAAACTCAGCGGCGCAGGCTGCTTGCCAGCGTTCTCAATGATGAGAGCAACCAGCGGATTGCCGCCCTTGAGAGCGTTGATGAGAGTGCAGTGCGCAGAAGCATTCAGCGTGGATTGGCGGCACTCAAAAAAATTCTGAAGAAATCTTGAGTTACCCCGTCCGAAAAAGCCCGATTTTTCTTGAGGTATATGAGAGGGATATTATTCTCGCTCGCCTCTGCTCCTTGACAACCGCATAGACACCGGTATCAGCACAGACCCCGCGCGGCTGAAAAGCCAAGCGACAAAAGGCGCGCCGCCATGACGACAGACCTCCCGCCCTTCGGGACGGGCGGCTGTCCGAGCGATCTACGCGGCCTTTGACCCGATGCGTGGCAGCATCGGGCGCGACAACAGCGCGGGCGATACGCAACCCCAGCTACGGCCTCCCACTGACTTGAGGGGGATTCCTGCGGCGCTCGTGAGCCTTACAAGCCACGGCGCTGGTGGGAATGGGACAGCCTTGCCAAAGGCGGCCGATACCGGTCCCAGAGGCGATATATGCCTCGCGCCGGGGGCGGTGACAAATACGGCGGAACAAAACTACATGACACAACATACGCAGACAGCCGCGCCGGTGCAGCATCATGCAGCATGACGGCAATCCTCCCGGCGCGGCTGCTCTGCCGGAACGAATACGAACAAGTCCCGCTGTCATATCGTGGCGGCGGGACTAAATTGATAAATCGGAGGTGCGTTTATGCAGAAGCAAGCCATCCCCAAAGAGCCGGTCGCCTCTTATAAGGAGGTCAGGATCGGCAAGACCCTCTATCGCGTGACAAGCGTGTTTTCCGGCGAAAAGGACCTTGGCAGGACGCTGGAGCAGCTTGCGGTGCGCCGCGCCATGACAGAGCTGGACGCTCCCGCGGCCGCACAGCCCTGTCACGCATCGTAACAGACAATCAGCCTCCCTGCGGCGGCATCCTTGCGCGAAGATGGTATCCCCGGTATCATATTCTTGCAGGGAAAACCTGCGAGAGCCATCACGCCGCACGGATGTATGAATCGCAGAGAATCGGGAGGTAAAATACAGATGATCGAAAAGACATACAACGTAGGCATCTATTGCAGGCTCAGCAACGACGATGAGCGCGATGGGGAGTCCGTATCCATCGAAAATCAAAAGCTCCTGCTGCAAAGCTATGTGCGTCAGCGGGGCTGGAACGAGATCGCGGTGTACTGCGACGACGGGTACTCAGGTACGAATTTCGACCGGCCCGGCGTCAAACGCCTCATCGAAGATGCAAAAGCCAAGAAAATCAACCTCATTCTGGTAAAAGACCTATCGCGCTTTGGGCGTAACTACATCGAGTTCGGACAGTACACGGACTACCTGTTCCCCTCGCTGGGCTGCCGTTTTATCGCGCTGAACAACGGCATCGACACCATGAGTGACAACGGCAGCACCGACGTCATGTGCTTTTTGAATTTATTTAACGAATTTTACAGCCGGGACACCTCCAAGAAGGTCAAGGCGGTCAAAAGAGCCTGCGCGGAAAGCGGCAAGTTCATGGGAACCTACCCCGCCTACGGCTACAAGCGCGACCCGGAGGATAAGCACCACCTTGTCATCGACGAGGAGACCGCCCCTACCGTGCGCCGCATTTTTTCCATGCGCGCCGCCGGCATGGGCTTCCGCGCTATCGCCGTCACGCTCAACGAGGAGGGCGTTCTGCCGCCCGGTGCGCTCTACTATCAGCGCAAGGGGCGCAGCGACCCGCGCAACGTCAACCACAAGTGGGCGGAAACCACCGTAAAAGCCCTCATCCGCAGCGAGGTCTATATCGGGAACATGGTGCAGGGCAAAACCGGCACTCTGTCCTATAAGTCCAGAAAGCTCATCAACAAGCCGGAGGAGGAATGGATACGGGTGGAGGGAACCCACGAACCCATCATCTCCCGCGAGGTCTGGGATACCGTGGTCAGCATCGACAAAAAGAAGGTGCGCAAGACGCCGCCCACGGACGGCATCCGCAGCATCTTCACCGGCCTTGTCTACTGTGCAGACTGTGGCTTCAAGATGCGCAACCACATCGAGCGCTTCACCTATAAGGACGGAACGCCGGGGCGGTACAGCTCATTTATCTGCGGCAACTATGCCAGAAGCGGCAAAAGCGCCTGCACCATCCACTCCATCTATGAGAATGTGCTGGAGGAGCTGGTGCTGACGGACATCCGGGAAAAGGCGCGCTTCGTCGAGTGCGACGGCGAGCGCCTTGCCGAGCAGATCAGCCGCATGAAGGAAAAGGAAAGCCGCAGCCGCGTCATCTCCTATGAACAGAAGCTGAAAGCGGCAGCGGCGCGTATGACGGAGCTGGAACGGCTGATGCAGAATCTCTATGAGGACAAATGCACCGGCACCATCCCCCAGACGGTCTTTCAGACGCTCATGCGGAAATACGAAACCGAACGGGCGGAAAAAGCCGCCGCCATACCGGAGCTGGAGCAGAAGGTCAGGGCGCAGCTTGAAAACCGGCAGGATGCAAACCGCTGGATGGAGGTCATCCGCCGCTACACCGAGATCACGGCGCTGGACGAAAGCATCCTCTTTGAGTTGGTGGACCGCATCGAGGTGGGCGAGGCGCGGAAGGTCAACGGACAGCGCATCTGCGACGTCAAGGTGGTCTACCGCTACGTCGGCAGTGTGGACGACGCGCTGGCGCAGGAGAGGCATGAGGCGTATGAAAAAGCTATATAAGGTCGGCATCTACTGCCGGTTGAGCGTGGACGACGCCTCCAACTCCGCCAAGGCGAAAAACTATATCCCCGCTGATGAATCCGTCAGCATTGAGAATCAATATGAACTGCTTTCCAAATTCGTAATGCTCAACGGCTGGACGGAGGTCAAGTCCTACCGGGACGACGGTTATAGCGGGGGGAATTTTCAACGCCCCGGATTTCTGGAGATGCTGGAGGACGCGCGGCACGGCCTCATCAACCTGATCCTTGTGAAAGACCTATCGCGGCTGGGCCGTGATTTTGTGGAGGTCGGACGCTATACCGACGTCATTTTCCCCTCATTGAGCTGCCGCTTCGTATCCGTCCTTGACTGCCTCGACACCGAGGGCGACAACACGGATATGCTGCACTTCCGCAGTCTGATGAACGACTACCACTTGAAAGACCTCTCCAATAAGGTAAAATCCGTCCTTCACGCCAAAATGCGCAGCGGCCAGTATATCGCCGCCTACGCCCCCTACGGCTACCGCAAGAGCGAGGAGGACAGGCACCGGCTGGTGATCGACGTGGAAGCAGCCGCCGTGGTGCGCCGGATGTTCGAGCTACGGCGCGGCGGCATGGCCTATGGAAAGATCGCCGCCGTGCTGAACAGCGAGGGCATTTTGTCCCCACGCTGGTATTGGGCGAAACTGTACGGAAGCGGCTCCTGCAAGTACGCGAACCTTTGGATGTACGCCACGGTGAAGAACATACTGACAAACGAAGTCTACACCGGAAATCTTATTCAGAATCAGACCGGCTCGCGCTCCTATAAGGACGACACCATGATCTATAAGCCGGAATCCGAATGGATACGGCATGAGGCTTTGCATGAAGCCATCATCTCGCCGGAGGTATGGAATGAAGTGCAGGCCATCAACCGGGAAAGGACGCGGCTCTCGGCGGACAACGCGCCGCCGAAGCCCTTCCTGTTCACCGGCAAGCTCATCTGCACCGACTGTAAAGCACCCCTTCAGGGCAACCGGGAGACGCAGCGCCGCAAGAACGGCACATCCAAAAAGTACGTTTCCTATTTCTGCTCCCGTTATACGGCCTCCGGCTACGGCGCGTGTTCCAGGCACACCATCTATGAGATGACGCTGACGGAGCTTGTATTGAGCGAGATCCGCGCCCATGCCGAGGCACTGGAGCTGGACGAAGCTGCCATGCTGGACAGGCTGCAAGCGCAGCGCACCGCCGCAGACGCAGAACGTCTGGAAAGCGTCCGGCAGGAGATTGGGAAGCTGCGCCGCCGCGTTTATGAGCTGGAACAAATGACCGCAAAACTCTATGAGGACAAGGTTTGCGGCAGCATCAGCGCAGCGTCCTTCGCTGTACTGCTTGAAAAGACCGAGCAGGAGCGCCGCCAGCGAACCGGCCGGCTGGATACGCTTCTTGCGGAAGTCAGGGAGTATGAGCAGAGCGCCGCCGACATTCAAAGCTGGGCGGCAGTCGTCCGAAAGCACCTGCATATACGGGAGCTTGACCGTGAAACGGTGGACGAGCTGATCGACCGCATTGAGGTCGGAGAAAAGACCGTCATTGATGGGAAAAACGTCCGGGACATCAAAATCTATTACCGCTTTGTAGGCAATATCTGAATGGAGGTCAAATCATGGATAGCAACAAAAGCAAGCGTGTGGTAGTATATTGCCGGGTAGCAACGCAGGCGCAGCTTGACGGCGACCACACGCTGGAAGCACAAAGCGCCCGGCTGCATGAGCAGGCCGAGCGGCTGGGTTATGAAATTGTGGGAGAAGTCAGCGAGTATGAAAAAGGAACTACGCTTGACCGCGACGGCTGGAAAAGGGCTTGTCAGAAGGCGGTGGAGCAAAAGGCGGACACGCTCTTTGTTGCCGATCTTACACGGATAGCGCGCGATCCGATCCTTTGGATGCAGGCTTTGCGCGAGTTAAGCGGCAAGGGCGTCTGGATTCAGTCCGCGGCTGAACCGGCTGCGTTTCAGGTAAATCCCTTTTTTCACCTATGGCTGCCGCCGGGAATCCAATGGCAACTCACACTCCATGAACTATGGAAAACTTACCGCAGGAACAACGAAAACAGCGATTGATACAGTCAAAACCGTCCGAAAAGGGAGAAATCATTACTTACCTTTCCCGAATGGGAGATGTTCTTGAACCAGTTCTTGATGCCCGCAATATCGCTGTCGGTACTGTTGGGGTCGATGGTGTCAAAATGGTCGTTGATGGCAATATAGCGCACATTGTACTTTGGGAATGTGAAGTTGATATACAGCCCTGTCAGCGAGGAATTACGCCCCAGTCGTGATAGGTCTTTCGTACAGCAGACTGCCACTCTGCCCGCTTCGATTTCCGCAAGCATAGCTTGGAAGCCGGGGCGGTCATAATTAGTGCCACTGTACCCGTCGTCCACGAAAAAGGTTGGGTTCGGGAAACGGTGCTCCTTTGCGTATTGGAGCAGGATCATTTTCTGATTCTGGATGCTGTTGGATTCGTCCTCTTTGCCGCCTTTCTTATCCTCTTTCAAATCTTCCACGGATAAGCGGCAGTAAAGCGCGGTGATTTTATCAGTTGCCCGTAACATTTCTGTTTCCTCCTTCAAAGGGGCAACTGCCAGTACAGGATTGGTTGCTTCTATTGTACCAAGAGACTGCGTATTTGTCATTCAGAATCCTCCATCTTTTCTGTAAACTTTTCGCCCATGATGCGTTCCATCTTTTTATCCAGCGTTTCCACGCCGTCATAGCTGCCTGTGACGGTGTAGACTGTGCCGCCGATTTCCTTTTGCAAGGTGAACTCCGGCAGCCAGAACGCGGACAGATTTTTCACGCAGAGATGGCCGTCCTCGTTGAAGTAGCAGTTGTGCCGGGGATGATCGGGCGGCAAGGGCTGCGGTTTGAGATACGGGTCTGGATTGGAGAAGTAATATTCCGCTGGCTCGTCGTGATCTGCCTTTTCCCATTCCTCGATTTCTGCCAGCAGATCAGGATCGATCTCGTGTTCAAATTCTTTGTTCTCGTTCATAAGTACCTCCTGATTTTCTATTCAAATTAGTGTTCAATTTCCTGCTTTTTCTGCCGCGTCGCGGTGTTTTGACGCTCCTGCTCATGCTGCACCTCGTAGATGTTGTAATGAATTGCCCAGAGCTTTTTTGCATCGGCATGGAGCGGCGAAAGCTCCGTCTGAATGTCCTTATATTCCTGCTCCAACTGCTCCCGTTCCCTGCGCCATGCGGTGATGGGCAGCTTGCCGTCCTTGAAATACAGTTTCAGCTTGCGCTCTGCCATGTAAAATGTCCGCAGTCCGTCATCGTGTTCGGCTTTGTACTTCTGCCGGGATTTCTCAAAACGGATGGATTTCAACTTGTCCGCAGCAGACTTGCCGGACTTGTAATAGTCCACCATCCGCAGCAGCTCGTCCACTTCTTTGATACGGGCTTGCCTTGACGATGCCGACTTTTTCAACGTGTCGATTTTGTCCTGCATGGCGTGAAGCGTAGTTTCCAGATCGTCCACGGTGTAAAGTTTTTTAGATTGCAGAAAGCTGAACGCCTCGGCGTAACGCTGCAAATTGGCGTTCTTCGCCTTATTGCTGTACGCGCCCTTGTTGCGGATGCTGCAATGCAGCGCCAGCAGATCATTCAGCATGGGCGGCTGGGGCTTGGCAAGCTCGGCTTTTACGTCCTTCAGCCAGCCGATCAGCGCGGCGATTTTCTCTTTGGCTTCCCGCAGCAGCGCGTTGGTTTTCCGAATGAAGCGGTTGAGATCGCCCTTGTCGGTGCGGATGCCCTTTGCCTCCATCGCCCGGACGGTGGGACCTTCGTGCTGGGTGGGAATCTGCTCCACACCCTGACGGGCAAAGCTACGGTGATCAATGCGGCAATCCAAACCTTTTTCGGCAAACTTGGCGTTACACATCTCAGCCCATGCCCGCCGCCACGCTTCAAGCGTTTCGGGTTTGCCCCAGTCCGTCGTGGGAACGGCGTTGAACACATAATTGCCTGCCTCGTCCAGAACACGCTTGCCGTGTTCGTCCAGCACATATTCCCGCCGCTGCTTATTGCCCCACCTACCGTTCGGCTCAATGGGACGGATGGGACACATGACATGAAAATGCGGATTAGAAATGCCGCCGTCCTCCTTGTCCGGCTGATGCACGGCAAAGTCTGCCACCATGCCCCGGCTCACGAAATTGTCCAATAAGAATTGCCTTGCAAGATCGATGTTCTCCTGCATGGAAAACTCGTTCTGCAAGGCAATGTCAAAGCTGTAGGCAAGCTGCGCTTTCTTCCCACGCTCGGCTTTCTCTACGGCGTTCCATAGGGTCTGACGGTCTGCGTATTCGGGCGGTGCATGGGACGGCAGGAGAATGTCGGAGCAGATCA
>ERZ1673742.3247-NODE-3247-length-10890-cov-5.913336_pt1 | contig 10890 bp, 8 predicted proteins | sample MGYA00580208_ERZ1673742 | MGnify/ENA primary metagenome ERZ1673742 (study PRJEB41218, sample SAMN15661774) | gut metagenome | host: Homo sapiens | place: Canada: London | collected 2015-08-20/2019-03-30 | study: EMG produced TPA metagenomics assembly of...
TGCCGCAGGAAAACTATCTGTACTACGGCGACTCGCTCCACGCGCCCTACGGCGTGCGGCCGGAGGCGGAGATCCGCGCGCTGGCCGGCGCGGCGGCGGAGCAGCTCGTGCAGGCGGGGGCCAAGGCGCTCGTTGTGGCCTGCAATACGGCGACGTCCGCCGCCATCGTGCAGCTGCGCGAGGCGTATCCCGATATCCCCGTCATCGGCACCGAGCCCGCGCTCAAGCCCGCGGTGGAGAAATACCCCGGCGGCCGGATCCTCGTCATGGCGACGCCCATGACCATCCGGCAGGAGAAATTTCAGGCGCTTAAGGCGCAGTATGACGACCAGGCGGAGATCATTGGCCTGGCCTGCGGCGGGCTGATGGAGTTCGTCGAGCGCGGCGAGCTGCGCGGTGAGGCGCTGGACGCGTATCTGTTCGATAAGCTCGGGCCGTACCTCAAGGTCCCGGTCGATGCGATCGTGCTCGGCTGCACGCATTATCCGTTCCTCACCGGCGCGATCCGCCGGATCGTCGGCCGCGGGCCGGAGATCCTGGACGGCAGCCACGGCGTCGCCATGCAGCTGGGGCGCAGGCTCGCCGCCGCGGGCATGCTCCGCACGCAGGGCGGGGCAGGGACCGTGGAGTTCCGGAACTCGCTGGACGAGCCGGAGATCCTTGCGCTCAGCCGCACGCTGCTGCAATATCGGGAAGACTGAGAGTGCCGCCCTGCCGGGCGGCACTTTTTTCGGAAAAAATCAAAAAAAGGCTTACACTTTTTCTGCCGGGTCTGTTATACTGTACTTGTAAGAAGTTTCGTTTATCCGGGAAAGAAGGAGGAAGCCTATGTTTTCAGTTGGCGAATATATTATTTACGGCGTGGAAGGCGTGTGCGAGGTCGAGGAAGCCGGAAAGCTGAAAGTTGCCGGTCTGGATAAAAACCGGGAGTATTACCGCCTGCGCCCGTATTACCACGGCGGCACGATCTACACGCCGGTCGACGGCAAGGCCGTCATGCGGCCGGTCCTGACGCGCGCGGAGCTCGAGGGGCTTCTTCCGCGCCTGCCGGAGCTGGAGCCGCTGGACGATGTGCCCGCCGACAGCCGCGCCGCGGGCGAGTATTACCGCGCGATCCTCTCGGAGCATGACTGCGTCCGCCTCCTGCGGCTGTGCCGGACGCTCCATAACAAGCAGCAGGTCCTCTCCGCCAGCCGCCGCACCGTCAGCTCCACGGAGCTGCGCAGCTGGAAGATGGCCGAGGAGATGCTCTACGGCGAGTTCGGCTTCGCGCTCGGCATGCCGCCGTCGAAGGTGAAGGCATATCTGCAGGAAAAGCTGGGCAGCTGACCGGCCCTTGTAAGAAAAAAGCGTGCAGTCCATAGGACTGCACGCTTTTTCTGTGGGCATCATTCCACGCCCGTGACCTCGTAGTCCTGCGCCTCGACGGCGGACTTGAGCACGTCGGCCGCGACGTCCTTCGTGAGCGTCACGACGGCGGTACCGGCCGCATGGTCCGCCACGGCGGACTGCACGCCGTCCACGGCCTCGAGTGCCTTCTTGACGCGCGCTTCGCAGTGGCCGCACATCATGCCTTTTACATGCAGAGTTTTTGTCATAGTAGCTTCCTCCTTCATTTGGTCTGCCAGATGGAACTCCGGCAGGAGATTTCCCTTGTGATCGTGCTTCGGGTCGTACAGGCGGCACAGATTCAGCCGTAGCGCGTTCGACACCACGCAGAAGCTGGACAGGCTCATCGCGGCCGCGCCGTACATCGGGTTCAGCGTCAGCCCCAGCCCGACGAACACGCCCGCTGCCAGCGGGATGCCGATAACGTTATAGATGAAAGCCCAGAACAGATTCTCGTGGATGTTGCGCAGCGCCGCGCGGCTGAGCCGGATGGCGGCCGGAACGTCCAGAAGCGTACTTTTCATCAGCACCACGTCCGCCGCGTCGATGGCGACGTCGGCGCCCGCGCCGATGGCAATGCCGGTATCGGCGGCGGTGAGGGCGGGTGCATCGTTGATGCCGTCGCCGACCATGGCGACAGGCCCGTATTTCTGCAGCTCGCGGATGACGGCCTCCTTGCCGCCGGGCAGCACGCCCGCCACGACGTCGTCGACGCCTGCGAGCTTGCCGATGGCCGCCGCCGTGCGCGCGTTGTCGCCCGTCAGCATGACGACGCGGATGCCCATGCCGCGCAGCTGGCGGATGGCCTCCGGGCTCTCCGGCTTGATGGCGTCCGCCACGGCGATGAGGCCGAGGAGCCTGCCGTTCTTCGCAAACAGCAGCGGCGTCTTGCCTGCCTGCGAGAGCGCGTCTGCCTGCTTTTCCATTTCCTGCGGCAGCGCCAGCTGCGAGGCCATATACCGCACGCTGCCGCCCAGCAGCTGCGCGCCAAGGACCGTCGCCTTCAGACCGCTGCCGGTGATGGCGGCGAAATCCTCCGCGGCCTCCGGCTGGATCTGGGCTTCCTCGCCGCGCTTCATGATGGCCGCGGCCAGCGGATGCTCGCTCTTGGCCTCGAGCGAGACGGCGGCCTGCAGCAGCTCCTGCTCCGTCACGCCGGAAGCGGGGATGAGATCCGTGACCTCCGGCTGGCCGGAGGTGATGGTGCCGGTCTTGTCGAGCGCGACGATGCGCGTGCGGCCCGTGTGCTCGAGGCTCGCGGCCGTCTTGAAGAGGATGCCGTTCTTCGCGCCCACGCCGCTGCCGACCATGATGGCCACCGGCGTGGCCAGACCCAGCGCGCACGGGCAGCTGATGACGAGCACGGAGATGCCGCGCGCCAGCGCGAAGGAGAATTCACGCCCGATCAGCAGCCACACGATCGTCGTCACGACGGCGATCGAGATGACCGCCGGGACGAACACGCCCGCGACCTTGTCGGCCGTCTTGGCGATCGGTGCCTTCGTCGCCGCCGCGTCGGAGACCATGCGGATGATCTGGCTGAGCGTGGTGTCCTCGCCGACGCGGGTGGCTTCGCAGCGCAGGAAGCCGGAGCAGTTGACCGTCGCGGCCGACACGCCGTCGCCGGGCACCTTGTCGACCGGGACGCTCTCACCGGTGAGGGCGGCTTCGTTGACGGCGCTCGCGCCGTCCAGCACGGTGCCGTCGACCGGGATGCTCTGCCCGGGGCGGACGACAAAGATATCGCCCTTTTTGACCTGCGCGGCGGGGATCTTCACCTCTTTGCCGTCGCGGATGACGGTCGCCGTCTCCGGCGCGAGGGCCATGAGGCTCTTGAGCGCGTCGGTGGTCTTGCCCTTGGACCTTGCTTCGAGCAGTTTGCCGACGGTGATGAGCGTGAGGATCATGGCGGCGGATTCAAAATAGAATTCGTCCATATACGCCATGGCCGCCTCGCTGCCGCCGTGCAGCTGCGCGTTCGTCATGGCAAACAGCGCGTACACGCTCCACCCGAACGAGGCCGCCGCGCCGAGCGAGACGAGCGTATCCATATTCGGCGAGCCGCGCAGCAGGCTCTTCGTGCCGCTGATGAAAAATTCCTGGTTGATGACCATGACGATCCCGGCCAGCAGCAGCTGGACAAGGCCCATGGCGACGTGATTGCCGTCAAACCAGCCGGGCAGCGGCCAGCCCCACATCATGTGGCCCATCGAGAAATACATCAGAATGAGCAGGAAGACCACGGACGCGATGAGCCGCTTTTTAAGGTGCGGCGTCTGGTGGTCCGCCAGCGCGTCGGCGCCGGCGGCGGCCGGCGAGGCCTCCTGCCCGCGCAGGCTCGCGCCGTAGCCCGCGTTCTGCACGGCCTGGATGATGGCGTCGGGCGCGGCCGTGCCTTCGATGCCCATGGAATTGGTGAGCAGGCTCACGGCGCACGACTCGACACCGGGGACCTTTTTGACCGCCTTTTCCACACTCGCGCTGCAGGCAGCGCAGTGCATACCGGTCACTGTGAATTGCTGCATGGAACTCCCTCCTTGGGATATTGCGATCACTTCATTAGCTTTTGCAGGGTGGCGGCCAGTTCATCCACGATCTCGTCGTGGCCGTCCTTCAGATCCCGCGCGACGCACGTGCGCAGATGCTCAGCCAGCAGCTCGCGGTTGAAGGCGTTGACGGCGGCGTTGACGGCGGCGGACTGCGTCAGGATATCGTTGCAGTAGGCGTTGGACTCCACCATCGCCTGCAGCCCGCGGACCTGGCCCTCAATGCGGCGCAGCCGGTTGAGCAGCTTCTTTTTTTCTTCTTCGGCGCGCAGCGTGTGCTTTTCACAGCAGGAACATCGCTTCGGCTCCGGCATATGCATCCCTCCTTTATACCCCTGCGGGGTATTTTCACTATATACCCTGGGTGGGTATTTGTCAATAGAAAAAACGCCAAAAAAGCAGCGCCATCGGCGCTGCTCAGTTTGGCAGAAAGATATTAAAAATATTCATCCGAGCAGATTCTGCGTGCGGCAGAGCGCGGCGTACAGCCCGTTCTGCTGCAGCAGCTGCGTGTGTGAGCCGCGCTCGGCGATGCGGCCGTCGGCGATGACGACAATCTCCCCGGCCGCGCGGATGGTGGACAGGCGGTGCGCGATGATGAGCGTGGTGCGGTTTTTTGCCAGCTCGTCGAATGCGTGCTGGATCTTCGATTCCGTCAGCGTGTCGAGCGCGCTGGTCGCCTCGTCCAGAATGAGGATGGGCGGATTTTTGAGAAAGATCCGCGCGATGGCGATGCGCTGCTTCTGCCCGCCGGAGAGCAGCGTGCCGCGCTCGCCGACGTAGGTGTCGAAGCCGTCGGGCATGGCCATGATGTCGTCGTAGATCTCGGCCCGCTTCGCCGCCTCGACGATCTCGTCCATCTCGGCGTCGGGCTTGCCGTAGCGGATGTTCTCAAGGATGGAATCGGCGAACAGGAAGACCTCCTGCTGCACGATGCCGATCGAGCGGCGCAGGCTCTGCTGCGTCACGCTGCGCACGTCCAGCCCGTCGATGGTGATGCTGCCGGACGAGACGTCGTAAAAGCGCGGAATGAGCTGGCAGAGCGTGCTCTTGCCGCCGCCGGACGGACCGACGATGGCGACGGTCTGCCCGGCCGGGATCTGCAGCGACACATCGTGCAGCACGGCCAGATCGCCCTCGTAGCTGAAGCTCACGTCGTTCACGCCGATCTCGCCGCGCGGACGGCCGAGGTCGACGGCGTCCGGTGCGTCGCGAAGCTCCGGCTCCGTGCGCATGATCTCCAGAAAGCGCTCAAAGCCCGCCGTGCCGTTGGCGTACAGCTCGGAGAAGTTGGCGAGCTTGCGGATGGGCGTGACGAAGGAGGCAATATAGAGCGTGAACGTCAGCAGGTCGACGGTGTCCATCTGCCCCTGCATGATGAGCAGACCGCCCACCGCGACGACCGCGACGGACAGCGAGGTCGTAAAGAACTCCATCGTGCCCATAAAAATGCCCATTTCCTTGTGGAACTGCTTCTTGGAGGTCTTGTAGGTGTCGTTCGAGCGGGTGAATTTCTCGGCCTCCACCGGCTCGTTGGCGAAGGCCTTGGCCGTGCGGATGCCGGAAAGCGCGGATTCGATGTCGGCGTTGATGACCGCCGTCTTTTTCTTGACGCGGCGGGAGGCCGTCCGCATGGCCTTGCGGCGCGAGAAGCTCACAAGGATGAACACCGGGATCATCACGGCCACGACCAGCGTCAGCCGCCATTCGATCGTCGCCATGACGGCCAGCGCGCCGACGATGGTCACGAACGAGATGAACAGATCCTCCGGCCCGTGGTGGGCAAGCTCGGTGATCTCAAACAGATCCGTCGTCATCCGGCTCATGAGCTGGCCGGTGCGGTTGCGGTCAAAAAACTCGAAGCCCAGCTCCTGCATATGGCCGAAGAGCGCCGCGCGGATATCGGCCTCCACGCGGATGCCGAACGTATGGCCCCAGTAGGTGATGACAAAGTAGAGCAGCGCGCGCAGCGCGTACGCCGCCACCACGACCAGCATCACCGTGAAAAACGCGCGGTAGGCGTTCTGCGGCAGCAGCGTCCGCATCGCGTAGCGCGAGACGATCGGGTAAGCCAGATCGATCAGCGCCACGACCAGCGCGCAGGCCAGGTCGAGAAAAAACAGGCCCCGGTGCGGCCTGAAAAAGGAGAGGAAAATGGAAAGCCCGGACCGCGTCCGGTATTGCTCTGTCGTCATGATCGGTGCTCCGTTTCTGCGTGATGTTCTTGTATTATATCGGAGCGCGCGGCAGAATGCAAGCTGTTGCGTGGCGTGTATTTTTCTGTTAGAATGGCAGAAAAGTGAGGGGACACGAATGATCGAAATTCTGCAGGAAACAAAAACCTCCGTTGTCTGCGTCAAGCCCGTGGGCATTGCGGCGCAGGGGACGGATCCGCAGGCACTGCCGCAGCTGCTTGCCGCGCAGCTGGGCTGTGAAGTCTATCCCGTCCACCGGCTCGATCAGACGGTCGGCGGCGTGATGGTCTATGCAAAGACGGCAAAGGAGGCCGCGCGCCTCACCCAAAGCATGGGCGAGGGCGGCATGCAGAAGACCTATCTCGCCGTGCTGACCGGCTGCCCGGAGGAAACAAGCGGCACGCTGGAGGATCTTCTGTTTCACGACCGGGTGAAAAACAAGACCTACGTTGTGCGCCGGCCGCGCGGCGGCGTCAAAAAAGCGGTGCTCAGCTATGAGATCCTGGCGGAGGCGGAGGGGCTGAGCCTCGCGCGGGTCCGCCTGCAGACCGGGCGCACCCACCAGATCCGCGTGCAGTTCGCCTCGCGCGGCTTCCCACTGCTCGGCGACGGCAAATACGGCAGCCGCGACAACCGCTGCACCTGCGCCCTCTGGTCCTTCCGTCTCACCCTCCCGACTGGCTCCCGCCCCCAGACCTTCGAAGCCCTCCCGCCCCACCAATACCCCTGGACCCAATTCCCCCTGCCGGCGATCCTGTAAAAAGGCTCCCCTCCCAGGGGCCGATTCCCCCCCTGATAGGGGGAATCGGCCCCTGAAAGGGGAGCCTTTGTGTAGGACGTCAGCCCTCGTCTTTTTCGCGTTCGCGAAGCCCTGCGACGGAGGAGATGGGGAGGGTGAAGCAGATCGCGCCGGCTTTGGTGCCGGGGCCTGCGTTTTCATGGATAGCGCGCATGATCGCGGCCTTTTCGTCCGCATGCGCAATGATGTAGACCATGTCCTTCTCGTCAGCCAGGCTGACGCCGAAGAATTTCTCCCCGCGTCTGGACCCGGTCCCCTTCGCGTGCAGGACCGTGCCGCCGCCCGCGCCCGCGGCCCGCGCCGCGTCCATGACGAAATCGGCATAGCCCTCGTTCAGAATGACAACGATCAGCTCGTGTTTGAATTCCATATGCGGCGTCCCTCCTGTTTTGCAGTCGTTCGTGAGATAGGCGAGCGTTTTGCCGCCCGCTACGCTCTTGAGCGGAACGGTCAGCAGGATCCCGTTGCCGGGAATGTCGATGAACAGCCTGCGCTTGGCGGCCCTGGTCAGCTGCGCGGCCTGCTGCGCGCCGGCGACGGCGCAGGTGACGGTCTTCGGCGTCTCGCCGAGGCCGTAGACGGCCAGATGTTCATTTTTTGCCGTGCCGCGGCCCGGCATACTGAGGATCATGGGCAGCCCGGCCTCCCGGAACAGTGCGTTCATGACCTCGCCGCGGTCCGCGTCGGTGACGGCGATGATGTAATACAGTTCCATATCAGCAGGCCTCCCACAGTTCGATGATCTCGCTCTCGCCGAAGTCCGGCAGGGCCGGTTCCTTCTCCGCGCGGCGGGATTTGACAACGTAGATCGCACCCATGACCTGCACGGTGATGAGCGGCATCATGGCGACCAGCGCCACAAGGCCGAACGCGTCCGTCATCACGTTGCCGCCCAGCGCCTCGCACGCGCCCATGGCAAACGGCAGCATGAACGTCGCCGTCAGCGGGCCGGAGGCCACGCCGCCGGAGTCGAACGCGATCGCGGTGAACGTGCGCGGCACGAAGAAGCTCAGCGCCAGCGCGAGAAAGTAGCCCGGCACCAGGAAGACCATGATCGATACGCCCGTGATGACCCGCAGCATCGCCAGCCCGCCCGCGGCGGAGACTGCGATCGACAGGCTCACACCCATGGCCCGGGCCGAGATGGCGCCCGCGCTCAGGTCCTCGACCTGCTTATTGAGGATATGGACGGCAGGCTCCGCATTGATGATGAACCAGCCCATGAGCATTGCCAGCGGGATGAGCAGCCAGATCTTCCAGCCCTCGGTCAGCGCCGCGCCCAGCGCGTAGCCCACTGGCGAGAAGCCGACGTTCACACCCGTCAGAAACAGCACGAGCCCTGCGTATGTGTACAGAATGCCCACCATCACCCGCAGAAACGGCAGCTTCCGCAGCCGCAGCGAGACGAACTGGAACACCAGGAAGAACACCACGATCGGTAGCAGCGCGAGCGTGACCTCCTTCATGTATTCCGGGAAGGCGTGCAGATAGTCCCTGCCCAGCGCGACGGTATTGGTGATGGCGGCGGCCGCCTCGCTCTGCGTCTGCGCGGGCTGCGTCTTGTAGATCGCGCCCAGCAGCAAAACCGACGCGATCGGCCCGATGGAGCACAGGCCGACGAGGCCGAACGAGTCCGCCTTCGCGTTCTCGTCGGAACGGATCGAGGCCACGCCGACGCCCAGCGCCATGATGAACGGCACGGTCATCGGCCCGGTCGTCACGCCGCCGGAATCGAACGCGACAGCCAGAATGCCCTGGTCGGACAAAAACGCCGCGAGGAACACCAGCGCGTAGAACACGATCAGCAGCAGCCGCAGCGAGATGCCGAACAGAATGCGCACCATGCAGAGCATCAGGAAGATCCCGACGCCCACCGAGACCGTCAGGATCAGGACGGTCTTATCGATCTCCGGCACGTTGGCCGCCAGCACCTGCAGATCCGGCTCCGCCACCGTGATGGCGACGCCCAGCAGAAAGCTGACCACCAGGATCAGCCACAGCTTGCGCGATTTGGTCAGCTTGGCGCCGATGTAATTGCCGATCTTGCTCATGGACATCTCCGCGCCCAGCGTAAACAGGCCCATGCCGAGGATCAGCAGCGCCGTCGCCAGGACGAAGGAAAGCATCAGGCCCGTATCGACCGGCACGAGCACGAAGCAGATGGCCAGCACGATCAGGCTGATCGGCAGCACGGAGGCCGCGGCCTCCTTTAATTTTTCCAGTAGTTCCTGTCTGCGGTACAAAGCCTCACTCCTTTGCTTTTTTGCTTTTCAAGAATTATTCTTATTTTAGCAGAAAAACGCTGTTCTGACCAGAGCGGAAATGTAAAAAGGCTGTTAATTTTATGGACGGGCCGCGGCATATTCCGCGTCTGTGTATTTTTATGCATTTTCACCAAATAATCCGCCGCGCGCTTGACGCCCGAATGGAAAACCGATACAATATTACAGCTTATGCACGAACGCCCCGGCTGCATGCGCGGCCGGGGTGGATCTTTATGAAAAGAGAGAAGACATATGGAGAAGAAACCCGCGCGCGCGATCGCGCTGCTGCCCATCGGCGTGTTCCTGGTCCTGTACCTGGGGCTCGGCATCGTATTTGAATATGTGCTGAAGATCAAGATGGGCTTTTACAATATCCCCATCGTCGTGGCCTTCCTGGCCGCGATCCTCGTCGCCTGCCTGCAGAACCGGGCGCTGTCGTTCGACGAAAAGCTGGAGGTCATGGCCAAAGGCGTCGGCGATAAGAACATCATGACGATGATCCTCATATTCCTGGCTGCGGGCGTGTTCGTCGGCGTCGTCGGCCGCAGCAGCGCCGAGTCGGTCGCGTATTTCATGCTCGCGCACATCCCGGCGCGGTTCGCCGTGGCGGTCCTGTTCGTGGTCTCGTGCTTTGTCTCAACAGCCATGGGCACCTCCTGCGGCACCATCACGCTGATTGTGCCCATCGCGGTCGCCGTGGCGCGGACGTCGGGCTTCAGCCTGCCGCTGTGCATCGGCTCGGTCATGGGCGGCGCGATGTTCGGCGACAACCTGTCGTTCATTTCCGACACGACCATCGCCGCCTGCAACACGCAGGGCTGCGAAATGAAGGATAAATTCCGCACGAATTTCCGCATCGCCCTGCCCGCGGCGCTGGTGACACTGGCGCTGATCCTCGTGTTCTCGCTGCGCAGCGAGATCGGCGCAGTCGAGATCCCGGAATATCACCTGCTGCAGACGCTCCCGTACCTGCTGGTGCTCATCGGCGGCGTGGCGGGCATCAACGTGTTCGTCGTGCTGCTGACCGGCATCTTCTCCGGCGCAGTCATCATGCTCGCCACCGGCGCGACGCATCCGACCGAGCTGCTCGGCAATATGGGCTCCGGCGCGTCCGGCATGTTTGAGACGATCATGGTCACGATCCTCGTCTCCGCCATGTGCGGCCTGATCCGCGAATACGGCGGGTTTGAGGCGCTGCTGGGCTTCATCAAGCGCATTTTCCACGGGCAGCGGGGCGGCCAGCTCGGCATCGGCCTGCTTGTCGGCGCGATGGACATCGCCACGGCCAACAATACCGTCGCCATCGTCATGGCCGGCCCCATCGCAAAGCAGATGAGCGAGGAATACGGCATCTCCGGCAGAAAGAGCGCGTCGCTGCTCGATACCTTCTCGTGCATCTTCCAGGGCATCATCCCCTACGGCGCGCAGATGCTGCTGGCCATCTCCGCCTGCGCAGAGCTCGGCGAGACCCTGACCGCCTTCGAGATCATCCCCTGCCTGTTCTACCCCTACCTCCTGCTCATCAGCTCCCTGGTGTTCATCTTCCTCATCCCGGAGAAAAAATAACCCCCCGTCCCGGCCCCTCCGGCGCCGGGACGATCGTTTTTATAAAAGCAAAAGCGGCGATGCAACGCATCGCCGCTTCTGGCGCGGAAGGAGAGATTTGAACTCTCGCGCGCTTTTTAGACGCCTACTCC
>ERZ1673742.3273-NODE-3273-length-10837-cov-21.983862_pt1 | contig 10837 bp, 8 predicted proteins | sample MGYA00580208_ERZ1673742 | MGnify/ENA primary metagenome ERZ1673742 (study PRJEB41218, sample SAMN15661774) | gut metagenome | host: Homo sapiens | place: Canada: London | collected 2015-08-20/2019-03-30 | study: EMG produced TPA metagenomics assembly of...
ACGCTCTCCTTGCGGAGAGCGACTGTTATCGCTAGCCGTGTTTACGAGGGTATAAGATTTCTATCCACGCTCTCCTTGCGGAGAGCGACAGCAGCAAAACGCACGACAGACATAAGACCACTATTTCTATCCACGCTCTCCTTGCGGAGAGCGACAGTTTGACTGATGATGTATCAACTGGCGGTAAAATTATTTCTATCCACGCTCTCCTTGCGGAGAGCGACTCAAAGCTCTGGACGGAGAGACCCGCGTTGTTATGATTTCTATCCACGCTCTCCTTGCGGAGAGCGACAGCAAAAGTGCACAAAACAGTGGGGCACTTTTGCGCATATGGAACAAATTTTATGGGGATTGCATCTTCATGCTGACAGGCAAGGCTGTATTTTACCCTTTCTGCCCCTGTTTTTTCCATATTTTCTGGTGCGAAGGAAGCGGGAATTTTATGATTGCCTTCCCCTCGCACTAAGCAAACAAGATTCCATCCTGATCAAAATCCGGGTGCAGACCCACATGCTCGACTTTGCTTTTGTAATGGTTTCCCAGTTGATAAAAGCGCAGGCTGTCCGATTCCGAATCGATCAGTTCGGTCAATTTTGCTTTGAACATCGTGTATTGCGCGGCATCCAGCAGGCACTCAAATACGGAGTTTTGCACCCGCTGGCCGTAGTCTACACAGACTTTTGCTACTTTGCGCAGCCTGCGACGACCGGCGGCTGTTTCGGTGTTGACATCATAGGTTACAAGCACCAACATAACGGCACCTCACTTCCAGAAAAACGGTGGGTACACTTCCAGGTCGCCGCGCAGAGCACGGGCCAGCAAAAGCGCCTGAACATAAGGCACCAGCCCCCAGGGCAGTTTTTCTTTCAAAAACGGATGGGTGATCTCTTCCTTCTTTTTGTTCTGCCATGCGGTCAGGAAAGCTTTGCGGCCATCATCCGTCAGCAGTACGGCACCATTTTCCTGTTTTTGCAGGTGTTTTGCCGTGATGATCTTTTGATTGATGCAGCTGATGACCAGCCGGTCTGCATAAACCGCCCGCAGTTCTTCCATCAGGTCAAGTGCCAGACTTTTGCGGCCGGGGCGCGGGCGGTGCATAAAGCCAACATAAGGGTCCAGGCCCACAGCGGTCAAGGCGGATGCACACTCCCGCGCCAGCATGCTGTAGGCAAACGAAAGCAGCGCATTCACATTGTCCAGCGGTGGACGGCGGCTGCGGCCCTCAAACACAAAATCCTGCTTTTGCTGCAGAATCAGGTCATTCAGGCAGTCAAAGTAGCGCTGGGCTGCCTCGCCTTCCAGGCCGCGCAGCTGTTCCGGATCATCGCTGGTCTGTATCAGCGGCAGCGCGGCGGCCAGCTGGGTGGAGGTTCGTTTCAGTTTTTCGACCGGGACACGCTGGGGATGATCGCGGGTTGCGCGTTCCAACACCCAGCGTGCGTTATACACTTTACCAAGGATAAAGCTCCGGGCATAGCGACAGCTCTGGGCCGGGTCATCCGACACGCGGTACTGCGTCTGACGCAGCAGCACATTGCCGCGTTCTTCCCCCACAGTGCGGGCCTGAAATCTGCCATACGGGTCAAAAAAGCAAAGGTCAATGCCCCGCCGGGCACAAGCTCCCATCAAAGCGGGGCTGGCACCCGCGTAAGTAAAGCAGACGATGCCTTCCAGCGTATGCAGGGCATAGCGGTGGGTTTCCTGCTTATTGCGGGTAACAACAAGGTTTTCGCCATCCAATGTCAGGTAAGCGTCCTCATTGATGACAAACAGGGTGTTGAGCAGCTTTCTCATGGCGTGCCCTCCTCAATATGCTCCCGCAGATACGCCGCCGGGTCTGCCTGCTGATACAGCGCCGGCAGGCAAAGCTCTTTCAGTGAGCAGGCATTGCAATGCTTGCCGGGTTTGCTTTTTGGGGTATAGCCGCGCGCAAACAGGCGGTTCATCTCATCCGCCATGGTCTGCGCGGTGCTGCGCAGTTCCGGTGTCAGGGAAACATGTTCCCGCTGCCGGGTTTCTTCATAAAAGATTTCCCCTTCCGGCACCTCGCACACCAGCATTTCTTCCAGCGCCATAGCCTGTGCGCAGAGCTGCAAACGGTCGGCATCGTTTACCTTGCTGCGGCCATGCTTATATTCCACGGGCATGGGCTGCCACAGGCCGCGGCGGCCCTGCAATGACACGCCGTTTGGATCCTTGTGAAACTCTACCACATCGCAGTCGCCGGTCAGCTTCAATCGGTGGCTGACGACCCTCATACCGCGGGCGATCAGCAAATCGCCGCGTTTTTCCGTCAGGGTAACACATGGCAGCGGGTATGCTGCAGGCGGCCTTCGGCGGTGCGTTGGTTTTCGGACCATTGTTGTTCCAGGTACGCAAGTGCCCATTGGCGGCGGCAGAATGCAAAGTGCTGGATGCCAGACATTTGCAGATAGTCATCAGTATTCATCATACACTTCCGGTGTCAATCCGTTCAGGGTATCGCAAGTAATATTATAATCTTCCACCCGGTGTGCTTGTGCCACACTTTCTTTTAGCTCCACATGCAGACAGCGATGGACCTTTGCCGAAGAATACTGTCCGCTTTTGCAGTTATGACGCCACCAATACAGGCGAACAACCTCCATACTGCCATCCGGGCGGGCAGAGGAAATATCATTTTCAAACAGTGTGCGCAGCGTTTCTTTGATGATTTCTGCATCTTCATCTGTAAAGCCGGTCTTTTCTGCCAGCTGGCAGTTAATGCTGCCAAAGGTTGTGTACACGCCAAAAGCCACACGGTGCTTCATACCCATGGTATCGCTTGACTTCTTTTCGCCAGTCGTACCGTTCACGCTCTTTGTGATCTGGATATCATCGACATCAATCGGGTCCTCGCTGAAAGCCGGATGAATAGATACCGGGCCGCGCACGCCAACGGAAACACCATCGCCCTTGGATTCTTTCCCCTTAAAGGCAAACACCTGGCCAAAGCTGCGCACATCCAGCCAGGTTTCACAGGCAGCCTTTGCATAAGCATCTTTATCTTTTTCAGCTTTTTTCACTGCTGGGCAGCCGTCTGCACGGTCTTTCAGGCTTTTGAAGCCATCATTGCAGCGGTCGTCCGACTGGACAAACACATTCTGGCCAAGGTCCATCATGCGGTTGCGGATCTTGCGTTTCAGGCACACATCCGAAATTTCACCCAGTCCCTCATACGTTTCGCGCGGGCGGTTTCCGTTCAGCGGGTCACCGTTCGGGTTCGCATGGTTTACAGCAATCACAAGTGCAAAGTCGATTTTATTCTGCAACACAGCCATCTTTTATTCCTCCTGCTTTTTTGCTTTCGCTTTATATTCTGCATTTTCGGCCTTAAAATCCATCATCTGGTCGGCATAGCCAACCAGATACAGCTCACCAAGTCTTTTGTTCGTAAAGTTTTCTGTGCCAATCTTATGTAATAATTCTTGCATCATCGCATACCTTTGGCTATCCATTCCGTTACGGTTTTTCATTCTGTTCAGGTACGGATTTAATTTTTTATCTAAAAGAAGTGTTGTTGCTGCCGGGTGCAGAGCAAACGCGGTTCTTAAACGTTCTGCATTTGTCAAACGTTTTTCGTTCTCATTTCCTTGCTGAATCAACGCCCGTCTTTCAATCTGTTCTGCACAGGCTAAAATTCTCCCAAACAAATAGTTTCGGTCTTTAATGGTTTCATCAACATTCATCGGATAATCCACCTTCTTATTTCTATGATAGTACCCACGCACAAGGGCGCAGGCAATGTTTTGTGTTTTTTGTTGTTCCCAATAATCCAGGCCAATGCTGTTTGTTGCCCGATCTACCGCGCTGATCATCAAATCCCGCGGGAAGCGCTCCCCATTGGTAATACAGGGAATCAGTCGTTCGATTGTGGCTTGTTTCAGCTTTGCATCCACTTTTTCGCCATAGGCTGCTTTTGCAATGTCCGCCGGGGCAGGCGCACCAACAAAGACAACTTTCTTGATCTTGGGCTTTTTGCCCAGTTCCGTCGGCTCCTCTACACTGCGGTATTCCAGCTGCCATTGGAACGTATCGTGCCAATCCTTTATATTGGCAAGCAACTTAGAGCCCTGCAGTTCCTGATAGTACCGGATGGACAACCGGCCAGGTGTAGCAGAATCCAAAATCATGACCGCCGTTTGGGAATTGTCCTTCAACTGGTGCTGATACCCCAGAATGGCCCGGTTAAACTGCCGTGCAATTTCTTCTTGGGTATCCGCAGGCAACCTTTCTGTATCTTCCTCAAAATCGTCCCAATCATCGCCTGCTAGTGGATTATATTCCTGGGCAATATCGAGAGTATCCCCCAGCACATTGGGTACTGCTTCGTTCTGTGTTCCCCAAACAAGTACAGTCTGGTCCCCTGTATTTACCCCTTGCTTGCTGACCAACCATCGCAAGGCGCTGTGTGCCTTTTGGGTTGTTTCATAACCAATCGAAAGTGCCTGCGCTGCATCCGCAAAGCGGCCGCGGTAAGTATAATTCGTATTGTCATTGCTGGATATCAGCTTTGCACGGTCACCTGGGTTGCGGATCTTATACGGGCTTAATGTAGAAATCGGCATTTTGATTCCCTGAACTGTGCAATAGTCAATATCTTTTAACTGTGTTTCATAAAAGCGGATAAAGCTTTCTCGGACTGTTGTATCACGCGACAAATCAACATTGTCAACGCGGAACCGGACAAAAGATTCCGTCTGGTCACTACCGGTCAGCGTATCCAAAATAGGGGGCTTGTCTTCTTTGTTTCCCTGCCATTTTGTTGGCAGAGTTCCATTTTCATCTATAAACAAAATATTTGCCTTGACCAGGTCTGCGATCAGGCATTCTTTTTCCAGGTAGTGCAGGACTGTACACACAGCCGGGTGGGCATAAGGAGATGTACACCACGCTTGTAACTGCTTGTGGTAAAGCGGCCATCCGGATTCTTTACTACCACCAAAAGTGGGATAATCTGCCGCAATATATTGCAGTTTATCCACTAGCGGGTGCGGCACCATGCCGGATGTCCGCGCCGAAGATTCCTCTGTGCAAGGAATGATCGTTGTCCTTTGATCTTGTGCCAGCAAGCCTGCATACTGAAAGTTTCCGTCCTTGTCCAGCTCCACTTCAATGTTGACCTGCTGCGTCGTGTGAGCCACCGGCAGTAGTGGAACTTTCCCAGGCTGCTGCTTTCCAATTTCTGACACGCTATTCTGGTAAGTTTTATAGCAATAGCTAAGCCAGCTCATTTCTGTATCACCTCCCTGTACAAATCATCGCAGTCGCTGACCGTTTCACCCAGCGTAAAGGTCTTCATCTTTTGCGGGTGGATATCGCGCACAATTTCGCATTCTTCCGGGCGGCAAAAACAGATTTTTCCGTTCTGCATTACCGGGTGCCAAAAGCGTTCCTGCATCACGCCTTTCCCGTTTTCGTCCGCATAGGTAATGCCGTGCTCCATTAGGCCTAGGTCCAGGGATGAAACATCATCATAATGCCCTTTTCCCAGGCCAAAAATGCAGGGTTCAATATACCCCTGGCATTCGCGTGTTCCCAAAAAGATATCTCTTCTGCCGCCGCGTTCCAACATACGCTTTGCAATAGCGTAATGTTTGTTTTCATTGCGGTCTTTTTCCAGGTCTTGGCGATGTTCATTCCATTCAAAATGTGCCCGCACCTGGTAGCAAACATCGGAAAGGTACGTATAGATGGAAAGATCGTTTTTTCCATTGTTATACATAATGGGACGGATGCCTTTGGATTGTCTTTCAATCGGGTTCATCACGCGCAGTTCATCAATTACCCAGGTGAATGTTGGTTTCCAATAGCAGCTTTCATAAATACCCTTCAATGCCTGGTAGGTGGGCACCGGGTAGCTGAATTTTTCGCCGCCTACGCGGGTAATTGGGTCGCTGAACAATGCATAACGCCCATATACCTGCATGGATATTGAATTTTCGTATTGCAAAGTCTACCCCTCCTTGTTAAGCAAATTGTATCGGCATAAATCCGGGGCTTGTCTGAATTCCCTTTTCGTCATCGTAATATTCCTTGTTAAGAATTGTCACTGCCCCTTCTTTTACTGTGTACAGTGCGCCTTGATCTGCCAGGCGTATTTTTTCATTTGTTGTAATACCAACGGTAAAGCGTTGTGCGTCCCGCAGCATTTTGGGGGTAAGCGGTTTACTGGACGAAAGTCTTGTTGCCATATCCGCGCCATCTTCCCCATAGGGAACCACCACCGGCATTGTAATGTCCTCCAAAGCATGGAAATTCCTTTCTGCCGTGGCAAACGCCTGCCGGAGCAAGTAATTGGGGAACTTTTGTTTTCCTGTTGTCTCTTTCCAGGCTAGCACACTTTCCTGATTATCTGACAAAAGGTCAAACAAATTCACTGTTTTTGGGGGAATGTACCCCTTTAATTCAACCGGATCGCCCATCCGTTCCTGTTGTTGGGACTCTGCATAATAAAGCTGGTAGTACCTCAAAATACTTTCCGGCTCTAACAGGTCCGCATCCCTTTGTAATTGCTGCAGCAGGTGCCGTGTGGCTTCCCTGCCGTTGCGCAGTTCCGGAAGTCGATCCAGATTTTCCAGATTGTAGGTTTTAACAAGATACACCGTGCGGCATTTTCTTTCCGCATTGCGGTTGCATCGGCCGGAAGCCTGGGCCACACTGGGCAGCGCAGCCATACTTCGAATGACGCAATCAAAGCTTACATCCACGCCTGCTTCTATCAGCTGACTGCTTACACAGATCAAACGTTCCTGACCGTGTAAGGTGTTTAATTTTTGCTTAACTTCTGCGATAACATCTGCACGGTGCTTTGCACACAGGTGCGTGGTCAGGCAGTAAAGTTGTGTATGTTCCGGCTGGCATTGTTTCAAAGCCTCAAACACCTTTTCGACCGCCGAACGGGTATTCAAGATGACCAAAATGCTGCCATTCTCGTCTTGCTTGCTCCGTACAAATTCTGCGAGTTCTCCTGCCTGAAATCCATTTCCTGTTTCGGGCACTTCAATCTTTGTCCTTCGGAACTGCGCAAAGCGCAGCTGGTAATCCGGGACCAGGTCCACCGGCGATGCAAACCGCAAAGGGTTTGCTACTTCGTTTAGCGCTGGCTGTGTTGCCGTACACAAAACAACAACGCACCCCAAATAGTACGCCAAGAAATTTGCCGCCTGGTTGAACAAGTATGTATGGCAAATGGGCAGGGACTGTATTTCGTCAAACAACAAGATAGAATTTGCCAGTGCTGCCATGCGGCGCACATTCTGCCGCCTGCTGCAAAACAGGGTTTGCAGCATCTGTACCATAGTTGTACATATCACCGGCGCTTCCTGCCAGCGTTCCAGCTGGCGGAGAATTTCGGGGTCCTCTGTATCCAGCACCGCATCCGTATGGTGCTCCAACAGATATTCACTGCCGCCTAATGCCTTTTTGAACTCCTGTACATTCTGTCCGATAATCGACCGGAACGGTGCAACATAGAAAATATGCCGGGCCGAAAGTTTTTTGGCCGCATGCACACAATATCGCAGCCCGGAAAATGTTTTTCCTCCGCCTGTTGGCACATACAAGCGGTAAATACCCTGCTTTGCACATTCGCCTGCTGTCTTGCATTGCTCCGAAATTTCTGCACGCAAGGTATCTATTTTATGTCGGGGCTGCAAATTGTTCAGGAATGTTTCAACATTGCTTTCTATCAGATCCCATGGCGGAAGCTGCTCTGGGGGAAGGCATCCTTCTTGATTATAATAGTTGCCTGAATCCAACCAGTCTGCATCGATCAGGGCTGCAAACAAAAATCTGTGTGCCAACCCCAACATGACCTGATAGATACAAAGCCGCGGCTTCTTTCCTTCCTGCGTTCGGATTTTCCGCACAAGACATTCTACCTCCTGCGCAGCTTTGGCAAACATTTGCCGTATCTCTGTTTCACTTATGCAATCCGCAAAAAAGGCCCGGCAGCTTTCTTCATATAGCTCTTGAGCCTGCTCTGAATACATATGTTTTATCCAGGGTTCTACTCCACCCAGGTCGAAAAGATCCATACGTTCAGAGTGATGGGATCCGATTGCCAATGCTGCCATTTGCGCAGTCAAGCGAGAAGGTGGTGAAGCTGTTTCTCCGCCATAATTTTCCCATAGCCACCGCATTCCGGCGCTGGAATGATTGATTCTTTCGTTTGTCTGACCTCTTAGATGTTTTTGCACGTTGCTATGAGATTTCCCAGCGTCATGGAGCCAGCCCGTAAGACGGCCCAAGTTTTCAAGTCCCAGCGGCTGGCACGCCCGTGCGCAGTACTCGGCCACGTTTTCACTGTGTTGTTTTAGGGATTGTATTTTCCAGACGCCATTGATTTGTTTGGTATGACCGAGTAGCATGGTAATCATCTCCTTATATTTTTATTTTGGATTATATAAAAGTTTCATTTGTAATCAATATAACATCATAAATAGGACTCTGTCAATCCTCTTTACTAAAAAATTTGCTTTTCATGATAAAATCATGTACACTACTTTATGTCAGAAAGCGACCTTAAGGCTTTCTGTGGATAGAAATGGATTTTATAATAGTTCCACATTTCTTCTTATTCCTAGCCGTCACAGCCCGACTGTGGCGGCTTCTTTGTTTCTTTTATTATAGCAGATCACTCATCGCATGATTCGAACTTTCACTCCAGTTCTGCAATCTTTGTCATACTATCCAAATTTATCCATGTAGAATTGTTAGCTATTCCCATTAGCAGATATTTTTGATAAAATAAGATATTATAGGGTTTATGAATTCACTTTCTTATATTACTTCTTCATCTTACCGAAAAATCATTTACGCAAGGAGTGAAAAGCCATGAAAAGGAAGTTATTCTCATTTTCAGCCAGTGTTATCACCGCAATAATGCTTACCGCTTGTGCTGCAGCGCCAGAAAATAAACCTGCTTCCTCCGCTGCTCTTTCCCCGACCAGTGAAGCTGTTGCCACAGCTATACCATCCACTAGCAATGCCAACTGGAAGTTACCGCCGCAATATGATTTTGACGAGATGATTCCTCTCTTCTCCCGCGAAACCCACACTGCCGGTTACGCCGCTGCCCGAAATCTGTACGCTGTGCGCAAGGGCGAACGCTGGAGCCTGTTTAATGCTGCCAACTGTAATGCTTTTCTGGAAGATTTGTCAGAAAGCATCCCGTACCTGTATGGTGAGCAGGAGCTCTCCATTGGGGTAGATGATACATACGATTACCAGAAGCTGAATGCCCTGGAAGAACAGATTAACCAGGAGCTGGTTGCCCAACAAATGCCTTTTATAACCATGCTGGGCGGGCACGGCGGGTATGGCATCCAGTGGATTTTAGGTGACAGCCAGATTTACCGTTCTGCTATTGGTGTCTATACATTTAGTGGCACGCCCATCGAACAGGTGTATGCTCCTGATTTGGTTGGCATCCAGCAAGGCATTTGGGATGATGAATATGCCGGTTATCTTGTTGACAATTCTGCACCTTTTGCCGTTGCGGATAAAAACGGTACAATTTTAACCGATTTCGACTACCAGGATGCCTGTATGGCCGGTGAATCTTTAATCGCGGTAAAGGATGCAGCCGGTAACTGGGGATATTGCGACCAAAGCGGTGCTTTAGTAATCCCCTGCATTTATCAGCCGCAGATGAGTTTGTCCATCATGAACGAAATTGTTGAATATCCTTACGCAGACTTATCTGGCATGGTAGTTGTGAAAAATCAATCCGGACAAAAGCTAGTTCTGGATGTTTACGGCAATGAGATAATTCCCGCTGGGCAATATGAAGATTTAGCCCCCGCGCGCGATGGCTGCGTATGGGCAAAACAGAATGGCCTTTGGGGCTTACTGCAAGTACAGGATTACACCGAAAACAATGCCGACATTATTCTGCCGGATGGATGCGTTGCACCAGATGTAACGCTTAGCCGAATTGATAGCCTTTGTACCTACACCACTGCTGATCATGGGCTGGTTATGCGTAAAGGTCCCGGTACAAATTATGAAAAAATGGATAATATCCCCTACGGTATCATCATATGGGAATGCGGCTATAGCAGCAATGTGCCTGACTGGGTTGTTGTATATTACAATGGGATTTATGGTTGGGTCAGTGATGAATACCTGGCTACCACTATTTATTCCACCAGTAAATAATAAATAAAAAAGCAGGTGTTCATGTAGAAACGATATCGTCTTCCACGTGAATACCTGCTTTTTATAGCTTCTTTTATTATATCTGTTCTGTGCCGCTATTTGTCTCTGTATGAAATAAATAGCCGCTATATGCATTTGAATGAAGTGTTCTGTTTGTTTGCTTTTTTACCTAAAAGAATCGCGTAGGAGGCTCTCTTAACGAAAGCGCCGACCTCTCACACCACCGTGCGTACCGACCGGCACACGGCGGTTCAACCGCATAAGTGCAAGGACTCGTAGTAGCGCCTGAGGATACTAAAATATCCTGCTTCTGCGAGTCTTTCGTTTGCAATGGAACCTTTTAATACAGGACTACCGGCGATACGCCAATAACCCAGTCTGGAATTGCCCCACTGGTACTATTCCAAAATTCTTTGTTTGAGTTTCATTACTCATCGATATAATCTTTATCGAACCACTCGCCTAGCGAGTGGTTTTAGATATACAAAAAAGCACCTTAGCTAAGCTAAGGTGCTTTTCCTGGTGACCCGTGCGGGAATCGAACCCACGTTAACGGCGTGAGAGGCCGCTGTCTTAACCGCTTGACCAACGGGCCATAAAAAAGAGAAGCCGGCATCTACCTATTTTCACAGGCCGTTTCCAGCCAACTATCTTC